>SDBV01013217.1_pt1 | contig 10530 bp, 10 predicted proteins | sample 2277081 | NCBI WGS metagenome assembly SDBV01 (sample SAMN10402039, study PRJNA504765) | marine sediment metagenome | isolation source: marine sediment core GS10_PC15, 223 cmbsf | place: Arctic Ocean: Southern Knipovich Ridge | collected 2010
CAGAGCTTACCCGTAACCAGCAGGATGACCTGAACCGGCTCAAGGGATGGATCTACGAACGCCGGATCAAGGCCAGGAAAGACCATGACCGAGACGAGCGGAGGGAGCGTAAAGAGACGGAGGTGGCCGAAAAGAAGGAACTGCAGCCGGCATTGTTTGATTTATAATCATATACTAATAGTAATACAAGACCAAAGGGGTCGGGGGTTCAAATCCCCCGGCCCCCTTTTTTGTTTTCCTCACCCTGTTAGAGGCCCATTAGGCGAGGTAGCCATAGGGCGGTTTCGGGAAAGATAACCATTAGTACCAAAGTAAGGTATACCGGAATAAACAATGGTAATGCGGCGCGGAAGATTGTCTCGATAGAATGTTGCGGGGCAATGCCCTGCAGGACAAAAAGCGCGAGACCGAACGGCGGGGTCATAATACTGTTTTCTGCTGCGATAACGTAGGCCACCCCCCACCATACAGGGCTTATATTAAGCTGGTGAAGGATTGGCATAACCAACGGCATGGTTATGAATAGCATCGACCAAGACTCAAGGAACATCCCACCGATCAAATATGCCACGAAGAACAGCACCAACGTCCCATACCTTCCCAGTTCAAGCCCTATCACCAGGTCTGTGGTATTCCTTATGATGCCGGACAGGTTGAACACATGGGCTATTACCGAAGCCATTGCCACGATGAACAGGGCAAAGCTGGTTACTTTTGCAGCGTCAAAAAGGCTCGCTCTGAGTACCGCCATGTTAAAACGCCTATAAGCCAGACTGAGGACAATGCTGAGGAAGGCACCAATCGCCCCTGCTTCAGTAGGGGTCGTGACGCCACCAAAGAGGAGCCCGAGCACGAGCACTATTATGAGCACAAATGGCATCAGGTTTCTGGTTGCTACCAGCCGTTCTCGCCATGTGTACTTATCCCCTTGAGGAGCCAGGCTGCGATTCAAACTGGCCACGATAATGACGGTGAGCATCAGGAGAAGTGCCAGCATTATCCCTGGTACAATCGCTGCTGCAAACAGGGCGACGATGGATACACGCTGCCAGGCCCCGTAAATAATCAGCAGTGTGCTGGGCGGGATAAGAGGCGATAAGAGTGACCCCATGCCTATACAGGCCAGGGCGAATCCGGGCTGGTAACCTCTCTTCTCCATTGTAGGATAAGCCAGCCTGCCAAAGGTAGCCGTTGCCGCCACGCTTGAACCGCACATCGCGCCGAAGATGGCATTGCCCCCGATAGTGGTGGTGGCTAATCCCCCGGGAAGCCGCCCCAGCCATTTCTCGATGCCATCAAAAAGGTATTTGCTAACCCCGCTATTAGTCAGAACCGTCCCCATGAGTACAAAAAGTGGCAGAGCACTCATTGTAAAAGAATTCACTGCCGTCCATGCGGTGTAGGCGAGCTGGTTAATGGGTTGATCGAGGAAGAACACCAGGCCTATCGTGGCCACTATTGCCAAGCTCCAGGCTATCTCCAGCCCCATGGCTAGAAGAATAAGCATACTGCCCAGAACAACGACGGGTAATAATATATCTGAAAAGCCCAATAGACTCACCTCTTAGGATTCTTGGTAGCTTTCACAGTACTTACAAGTTCAGCAACAATGACGATGAAGACCAGGAGTGCGCCAACCCCTATCACCATTTCGGGGTATTGAGAGGGTATCTCAAGTACGGTGGCGGATTTTTTGCCAATCTTGTGAGAATAAGAAACCATCTCGTATCCTGCCCAGATGAGAGATATCGTAATGGCCGCAGCCATGAACAGGGTTATTATCCTCAGCCACTGCCTGACCCTGGGCGTTAACCGCCTTATCACGAATTCTATGCGGATGTGGCCCTTTGCTCGCCAGGTGTAGGCTAACCCCAAGAAGGTTATACCAACCACCATGTAAGCTCCAATCTCATCAGCTGCCATTAGCGAAGCCTGCAGTGCATAGCGAGTAATGATCTCGGCTATGATCAGCGCCAGCAGGCCAAAGACCAGCCATCCCGCAGACTCCCTACTCACGATAGCTATGATATCAACAACTCGTTTCATCGTTCTTATCCCACCACTTCAGGACTGCTTATCTGGTAGAGCAGTGGACCAGAGGTCTCCACTGCTCTACTATTTGGCCATATCGCTGGTATGATTTGGCCGCTGTAATTTCTGGCTATGGATGTGTTTTGAATGCGTGGTACTCAGCTTTGGCTGCTTCGATAGCGTCAAGCATTGCTGGGCCATAGGGACTGCCTGATGCTTCGACGTCATCGAGCCATACCTGCCTCATCGGCTCCAGCATCTTGACCAGCTTATCCCATTCCCCTGATTCAAACCGCAGGTACTCGAAGTCGCTCATTCCATCTAATGCCCAAGCAGAGAGCTGTTGCTCATCGACGCAAGCCGCCGCAACCATCCAGGCAGTCTCGTCTGATACCTCCCTCAAGATCTGCTGAAGGTCAGCCGGTAGAGCATCGAACTTCTTGGCATTCATGATAATCGAAGCCGTCCAGCCTGGCTCGAAGGGGCCGACAGTGACATATGAGGTGAGGGTGTGCATCTTTGCTGCGTCCCAGCCGTAGGGAATGCCCGTGATGACCCCGTCAACCACGCCGGATGCTACTGCTGAGGCAAAATCACCAGCACCAATAGTGACAGGGCTTGCCCCTGCCAGATCCAAGCTCTTGGCGACCATTTTAGCGGTGGCCCTCAACTTGAGACCTTTCAGGTCATTCACGGTGGTCACCTTCTTGGTGCTCCAGATTGCGCCGTTATCCCCCTGGATGTCGGCCAACAGGAATACAGCGCCAGTCTCCCTGAAGGTCTTATCGTATATGTCGCGTACCGTAGGATCCAAGTATACTGCCAGTTGCTCGTATATGGCAGTGAACCGGTCTTCACTCAGTATTCCCGGGATAGCTTCCCAGGCCCAGAGTGGATAGGTTGCGGACTGGTACGGGGTCCCGGCCTCTCCCATATCAATCTTCCCTGTTCCCACTGCCTCCAGGACGTCTGCCATGGGAAAGGCATCACCTATAATATCGAGCTTTATCCTGCCGTTACTGCGCTTGTAGAGCAGCCTTTGGTAGGGCCCCCCGGGCGAGAATATCTTCGCCAGAGCCATCATGTCTCCCCAGGTAGCCGGGTAAGTAAAGGTGAAGGTGTATTCCCCTTGTGAAACCGCGGGAGCAGGTGCAGGCGTGGGAGCTGGGCTGGGTGCCGGTGCCGGCGTGGGTGCCGGTGCCGGCGTGGGAGCAGGTGCAGGCGTGGGAGTTGGGCTGGGTGCCGGCGCCGGTGGGGCACAAGCAGAAGCAATCAGAGTTACTGCAAATAACATGGCTATTGACAATGGCAGTAATTTTCTCAACCTCATTGTGAACCTCCTTTTTAGATTGAAATTAACATTTGCACACCATACCACCGATATCTATATCTATGTCATACTTACCACCTCCTAAAGCACTTCATATGCCAAAATATCGGGACTTCACAGTATCGCCAATTCCTCAGTTAATCGGTCTGTCACCAGCAAGTTAACATCCCCTTGAGTAATCATGAGCGGCGGCTTAGCTTTTTTAACCGTCATTTCAGTGGTTATTCCACACCCCCAAAACATAGCTATTTCACCAGGCTGTGGAGCAATATCGGAGCGGGCATCAAAGTCAGCCTGAGAAATGTCTTTGCTATTATAGGGATAAAAGAAATTTATCCCTATAATAGCTGGGTCTCCAACATGCACCGGCGGACCATGAACCGCAGGGCATCGCGTGGTGATTTGAATAGCCCGAATAGCATCATAAGCACTCTCAAAAAGACGACCGGTTACGACCATATGCCCGCTGAAACACCCTGCTGGCTCACACTGGATATTGCTGATAAAAACACCGATGTAACGGAATTTGACATTAGCTGCCCTCAGCAACCATTCAAAACTGAAACTACAACCAATAAGAAAGCCAACCAGGTCATCTTGCCAATAATCTTTAATGTCAGTTGGCTCAGCTACAAGCTCGCCATCTTTAAAAACTTTATATCTGCCTAGGTCAGTGCGTAGATCTGCCTCTGGAGCCACTCGCCTGGGATGAGGATCGCCAGCCTCAGTAATATCAATAACCGGGCAAGGGCGCTGGTTGCGGTTACAGAACACGAGGAAATCATAAGCATAGTTCTTGGGAAGGATAGTCACATTGGCTTGAGCATAACCGCGACAGGCCATTGTTGTTTCCCTTGTCCATTCGCCTCGCCTTATCATACTGCGGAAATCCCTAGGTGCCAATTCAGCTTCACTTAGCTTCATTTTTGACTCCTTTACTTAACTATCCTGTGTTACCCTTCTCGGGACCTTTTCTCTCTCTTCCGCCTTAAAAGCCATGTATCTCCCACACCAAGCATAGACTACTTCCATTTTAACCCCCAATATAAACCTTCAGGTTTGGGCCCTTCCGCTGGGAGACGCCTAGTCCCGTCTCCTTCTAACCACCAACAAGACGACAGAGATTACTATCACCAAGCCAACAAAACCAATTATGTACCAGTAGTATACCGGCATCGGTGGTGGCGACGGAACAGGAACCGGTGGTGCTGGCGGTGGCGGAACAGGAACCGGTGCTGGAGCTGGTGCCGGTGGAGTTGGTGCTGGTGGCGTTGGTGCCGGTGCCGGGGCTGGTGCTGGCGGTGGCACTGGCGGTAGTGCTGCTACGGTGAAACTACCGCTCAACCCATCCACGACCACTCTGTAGAAGCCGGCTTCCTTTCTGCTGACACTAAAGGTAACCGTCTTACTGTCGCCAGCGGCAATAGTCACGCTCTTCTCTGCTTCCTTCTCCCCGTTTATCTCGAGGACTGCGGTATAGCTCCCTTCCCTGGCACCGGTATTGACCACTGAAATGCCGATGTTTACCTTCTCGCCAGGAGCAACCTCAGCTGGCGAGATAGCCAGTGAGCTGCGGGTGAAAGCAGCTGGTGGCATGGCAATGATGGCAAAGGTGGTGAAGTGATCCACAGAAGCCGTGATGGTGTTGTTCTCGGTGTCAACCACGCTGTCCAGTTCTACCCATTCTCCATCTATATAGTAGGCTAGCACCAGGTCTTCTTCGGCTACCCCTTCAGGTAAAGCGTCCGGGTCATAGCTCCAGGTAAAGGTTATCGGCGGGTCAAAGGTAGCTCCCTCAGGACCGAAGTCATAGGTCAGCTCGATAATATGGGCGCCCTCTGGCGGATCGGGTGGGCTCTCATCAATGCTTACCTCCAGGCTGCCCAGCGGCCTCCCCTTTTTATCCAGGGCGATGGTGCCCTTGGGGATAGTTATGGTAAGCTCCCCTTCCTCAGAGGTGGCTTCTATCGTCTTCAGTATCTCACCGGTTTCGCTGTCAATACGGAATTCAGCCTCGGCGCCGAACAGGTTCGTCTCGACATACATTGCACCCGCTCCTCCACCATTACCTACGTATGGTTCCGGTTCAGGTTCCGGTTCAGGTTCCGGTTCAGGTTCCGGTTCAGGTTCTGGTGCAGCTATGTTCACTGAGAGTGCAAGCGGGGTTGGTCCACCACCAGCCTCAAAACTAGCGGTCCCGCCGATAGCGGTACCATCTTCATTGATTACATGGAAGGTTATGGTAGCCCCATCCGGAATGTCATAGCCCTGAACTAAAAGGTAAACGCTATCAGCACCGTAACTACCTCCCACCGTGGTAACCGGATTTTGAGTTGATATGATTTCTCCAATGTCTACTGTAGCCGATATTTGGCTGCCGTCAGACGCCGGAGAACCGTTTACGAGTACACTGCCATAGAAGGCGTGGGGAAGCTTTGGTATCCCTTGAGCATAGGCAGGAGCAGCACCAAGCATCAATAGGAAAGCCAGCACTATAAAGATAGCTATCTTCTTCATAATTTATCTCCTTCTCTGGGGGGAGTGGGGGGGTGGTTAGCCACCCCCCCCTTTAAAACAAGTTATTGTGGAATCACTCCAAAACTCTTGGCAGCGTTCATGTACACCCAGTAGCCATCAAATGGTTTCAGCGTTGTTACCGGAAGAGCTCCAACTGTCCAGTCGAGATCAGTCACTGTAGCCATGTAATAACTTTCGGTAAACTGATTGTAGTCTCCTTGACCTGCCAATGTCGCCAGGCCTACTCCCTGCTGCTCCCCTATCTGGACATGGCGTATTTGAGAAAGGACCGTAACGGCATTATTTGGGGCACCGGTGGCGCTGCTAATCAGGTTCCACCCGGCGCTGAGGTCCTTGGTCACTACTCCCGGTGCACTCGTTGAATAGTTAATGCCGACTCCGCCCCCGCCGTCAGTCTTTAGATAGTAGGCGTCCACCGACGTTAGCTGCGTCGCCAGGGTTACCTGCGGGTAACCACTGCCGGGGGTGTATTTATAGGCCAGTATTGTGTCTGTGCCCGCCAACACCGTTGTTCCTACCCAGGCTGTGTCCGTGGTTACCTCTTTATCGGTTGAGACCAGCGTCCAGCCGTCCTTTAGAGCCAGCGTCTTCTCGTAGGTTATTGGCGTAACTCCAACGACCACTACCTCAAGCAGCCATGGCTCGTAGTCAACGTTGGTACTTACGGCATCGCCATAGGCCTCGTATCCAGTAGCCGAGTTCTTAGCTGCATCAGCAGGTCCGCTGGCATTGCCCCACCAGTTGTTGGTGGCATCGAGGAGACCGGTGCCGCCGTGGCGAAGGCCGGTTTCGGCGTTCCCCGTGAAGCTGTTGTAGTTGACGTGGACCTCCTTGCCGGCGATGTCATGGCCGTCCTTGATTGCGAACCCAATGTAAGAATCCGTGACGATGTTGTTGGTCACCCATACCGGGCCGATGAGCTGGCTCGGGCCATACTCGTCGGCGAGGTCCGTGCCGTAGAGGCGGATACCAGCCCTAATAGGACCCGACTCACTAGCCAACATCGCTCTGGTAATCTCGTTATCCGTAATCGTCACGTTCCCCTGTACCCCCGACGACTGGATGCCCGTTTTCTGGACGTTCTCGATGGTGTTTCCGGAGATGACCATGTCAACCGCGCCATGGACCATGATTCCGCCGTATTCGGTGTTCATGATCTTGTTGTTGCTGATCATCCAGCCCCTAAATCCGGTAGCCAGATACAGAGGGGTTTCCAGATCCAGATATATGCCCGATCTGTCCGTCCCCGTCACTCCATCGATGAGGTTATCGGTGATCGTCCAGTCGGCTGGGTTGATCGGCTCGCTCACGGTCGAGGTCCAGACGCCGATGGCCGGTCCGTAGTTGTTCATGAAGCGGTTGGAGCGGATGGTGACGTTGCCCCAACCATCGCTTTCGCCGTTCGCAAAGATTACACCACCACGACTCCCCCCGGGGTGGGTCGCGTCTTGGAATGTGAACCCGTCGATAGTGAGCGGATTCACATCCGCGCCAGTCTCCAGTTCGACCAACGGCGACACCCCGGTGATGACCGCTTCCGCGACCCGCGATCCCGTATTCGGGCTGATACCCACATTCGGTCCTTGAAGAGTGAGCGGCTTGCCGATCAGCACGTTTTCGTTGTAAGTCCCCGCCGCCACACTGATGGTGTCGCCAGCAAAGGCACTGTCAATGGCATCCTGGATTGTTGCTGGGGAACTGACGTTGAAGGTGTTTCCCGTTCCGGTTGCACTTGGTGCTGCTGTTCCTCCAATAACTTCTGTTGCGGTAGTCATATTAAAGGTATTGGAGTTAATAGTTATTCCAGTCACGGTTCCACCTTCACTATATCCTTCTCCCACTCTTAGTGCTCTTGAACCCCAATTACTAAATATGTTTCCTGAAATTGTCACCGTTGCAATATTAGTAACTGGAGCCTCTAGTACTGGAAAATCAGTCAAAATAGCAACTTGACTGCCGCCGGAGCCATCAACAGCATTATTGCTAAAAACGAGGTTAGAGAGTTCAGACAATTCACTAGACCAGATAACGTTTGAACCGCCTGAAGCAGTGGTGGTCAGGGTATTGTAACTAACCTCTGAAGCAGAAACATCATACAACTCCACAGGATTTCCCAGATTGGCTGTAACGGAGTTTGCATCAGAGGCACTGCCACCAATAATCCAGCCAGAATGTACAGGATCTGAATGGGCCGCATAAATGCCGGTCGCCTCGTTGTTTATTGTGACTTGACTTTTTACTATTTTGAGATTAGATGAAGGCGACAGCCCATTACTTGAACCACCAATCCAAATTCCCATTGCTTGATCCCCGGTTGTCTCAACTACAACATTATTTATCTCTACGCTGTCCGTTTCTTGAATACCTATGGCAATGTTGGGAGTCTCTGGGGTTGGATCGGTATTCTCCGTCGACACTTTAAGGTCCTTGATTAAGACGTTATTAGCGGTGATGGTGATTCCATCTGCGTCTGGGGCGGGGTCAATAATTGTTGTTGATCCGGCGCCGATAATTGAAATCTCTTTGTTTACGCTGAGGCTTTCGGCGTAGATCCCCGCCGCCACGTTGATAGTGTCGCTCGCACTGGCATGAGTTATAGCCTCTCCAATTGTGTCGAACGGATTAGCAGCGCTGCCGTCTTCCGTGCCGACAAATGCGGCGTCAACGTAGATGGTGTCGGGTGAGGTGTGGACTGCCCCCGCCGGCACCGCCGTGACCAGGCTGAAGCTCAGCACCAGCACCAGGGCAATTAAGATACTAAAAATTTTCCTTTTCATGGAATTTTATCCTCCTTTTATTTTTCTGAGGCTGAATATTTAATCTATCTTCTGCTACGGCTATCACCTCCTTTCAATGAATGGTTCGGGGCTTGAGCGCGGATGCTATCATCTTCAGCCTCTTGATCAGGTCCTCGATCAGGTCCTCGAACATGATAATCATGTCTTCATTCAGTTCCGGATACTTCCTGCGGGCGTACTCGCGAAACTCGGGCAACTCGGCCTCCCCCTCAAGATTCTGAAGGAAAAGCATCAAGGCCGCGGTAACCGCCCCCTCAAGTGCCTGGGTGGCCGACTCTTTCTTTCTCCGGCTTCGCCAGAGCCCTCCTCTCGCGGTCACCATTCCCACGAATTTCGCGTAAAGGTCCTCGGATAACTCGACGGTTAAGGTTTTTGTATTCATTCAGCTACCCCCAATATAAGAACCGGAGAGGCGAGGGATACCAAACCCCGCCTTTTACACAACATCGAGTGGTCGAGGTGGATACGGTCACCACCTTTAGTCTCGGTGCTGTAACCGCCCGTCCTGGTGCTCACCTTTTCCCAACCTTCACGCTCTCCCTCTGAACGGGCCCTTTCTGCTCCTTCCAAAATTTGACCAGCTCCTGGGTCAGGCCGTTGTAGCTCTGCCCGGCATGCTTTACTGAATCCAGGGCATCCTTGGTTTGCTGGGAAATGCTGATAACCCTTCGTCTGCCTTCATTGCTGGCCATATAACAACCTCGCCAACCGATTTCATCCAAGGAGGTATATACCAATCTATATAGATATGTCTACTAGTTTATATAAAAATATGACACAAAAGTTTGATTTTGTCAACCCCTTTTGCTAAAATATTTACGGTGGTTAATAAAATGGAAGGGATCGCTGGCTTTAAGGGCCAGCTTTTCATAGGGAGATTTATTTGGCAGAACAGGAACTTACTGACTTCCTGCAGTTGCAGTGTGAGCAGCGGGGCTTGTCCCGGCGCCGGTTATCGCTGAACTCCGGTCTCTCAGCCGGCACGGTTCACAATATCATCAAAAGAAAATACCAGCCGACCCTGTTTTCGCTGAATCGGCTGGCGGATTACCTCGGCGTAAAAAGGGCATATCTGTGGCAGCTGGCTGGCCATCTCGAGGACATGGACTATGGCGCTCAAACCGAATTTGGTGACCCCCGCATGAGGTTTCATTTTGCCCGGGCGGATAAGCTGCCCCAGCCGGCGAGGGAGCTGATAATCGGCATCATTGCGGCTGTAATCGCCTACATCAATACGGGGATGGAATAGGCGAAGGAAGTGACGGAGGGGAAGAAGACAATCATCACCCCGCAAAAGATCTTGATTACCGCCAGTCTCTTGCTGCGCAGTGACGCCGGCGACAGCGGCCTCTTTTTTGCCTATTTCTCCGAACCTGCCTTTGACCAGGATATTGGAAAAAACCACGATAGTCAGGGGCGTGCCGGCTGGCTGTGGTTGCTTGTGACCACCTAAAACCCCTGGGTAAGGAGCACCCCCCTCCCCCGATGCGGCTTAGCTGCCGCGGTAGCAACCTCCTCTATGTTATCTCTGTCTTTGTGCCCTCAGGGTGTCGCAGAATATTAACATTTTGTCAACCGCAGCATCAATAATGTGCCTCTTATTTTCTAAATCCTATGGCGCGTCGTTTCGGTTCCGGCGGCGCCATAAGTTGACGGATAGCTTCAAACACGTCCTTGAATTGGGCATCGTATTTCTTCTCCAGGGCATCAAGCTTCCGGGCAAGTTCCGCATGGGACGCCAGCATTTGCCGCAGGCGGATAAAGGCTCGCATTATCTCGATATTCACCTGAACAGCCCGCCGACTGCGCAGGACGCTGGAGAGCATGGCGACT
>SDBV01013218.1_pt1 | contig 10529 bp, 15 predicted proteins | sample 2277081 | NCBI WGS metagenome assembly SDBV01 (sample SAMN10402039, study PRJNA504765) | marine sediment metagenome | isolation source: marine sediment core GS10_PC15, 223 cmbsf | place: Arctic Ocean: Southern Knipovich Ridge | collected 2010
ATCGAGCGCAACCTGTAAGTCAAAAAGTTCCTCTTCTCGAAAATACCGGAGCACCGGATGCCATGGAGGATCAGCTGCATCAGAGCAGAGATGAACCATAGGAGCCATTTTTCGCAATGCTCGCAAACAGCTCTTATGAGGCGCTCCCCCACCAATACCACATGCCCCAATGTAAAAAATGACATCTGGCTTTAACTTCGCTGCTCCCTCTGTCCACCGCCAGTCGTTCCTAATAGAACCTATGTTAAAAATAAACCGTGTGGCCTCTCCAAAAACACTTTCCCAACCCCTAATATGATTTCCTACCTCATTAGTATGTGTTGTTAGAAATAGAGCTTTAGGCACAACTCACTCCCACACTACTCAATATACCTTGATAAATCTTTCTGGGATGATAGTTATCTACTGTATACGTGAACAATTTCTCCGCCGTAGACTCAATTATATCATCAGAAAGAGTGTTAATCAGATGTAGCAGTTCCTCAGTAGAGGAATAAAGTATGTATGATCCAACTGGAAACCACTGACTAATTGGCGACCCAACTGTTTCCAGAAGGCAACACCTCGCCCAAGCAGCGTCCAGAACCCTCCCCTTAATCTGGTGAGTTGTGTCCCATATAACTTTACTAACTCGCTGCCTACCTCTTACATTCCTAAACATTACTTCTGGCGATTGTGACCAGGATGTATTAACCGAGATCCTACACTGCATCATAAATTTCGCATACGACGAGACCGACCTATCGAGTGAATGCTTTAGAACTACTAGACTTTCGCAACCCGCAAGGGCATCCAAAACCTTCGTCCTTGGATGACGTCGATCTATTAAGCCACTTGGAACAAGACTAGAACGCAGCGGAGGAATCGGAGTACCAGAAAATCCACAACGGATATCACGCTGTTGTGGTGGGTCTGAATAGAGTCGGTAATCAACAGGCGTTAACGTGACATAATCAACTATATCAGATTTTATACCATCAATACTAGCAACTAGATCAAATCGTTTCTCCCTCCGAAATCTCTTACACGTCTCGCGCCAAACGGGATCTCCCCCGTCAAGCAAGATTGAAATTAGTGGTGCTATCTCTCGTATACTATGATATAGATCAATTGGTGGAGCCCCATCTCTGACAGACTCCGCTCCATAAAAAATAGCGGTGGGTTCAAGACGTTTGATCTGCTCCAGCAAAACCTTGTCATCAACAAGACCTCGGCGATATTCCAAACAGTGCATTTTGCCTAAATTGGCTGCCTCAAACGCACATCCGATGTATGGAAAGGGATCAATAGGTGGAGGATCAGGTGAATGGATAAATATGAAGTTCGTCATGAGTGTATCAATTGACTACCATGTGATTCAAAACACACAGGCACGCTAAGCAGCCCAAGCACTGTTAGCATTTCTTCCCGGTAATCGGGTGGTACACATAATAGCATAAAGCCACCACCACCAGCACCTAATACCTTACCTCCATAAGCACCGTTATCGAGCGCAGTTTGATAGATCGCATCGATCTTTGGGTTAGATACCTCATCAGCCAACTCACGCTTGAGCATCCACGTCTCATGTAGCAGTTCCCCAAATTGCTTTGGAGGACCAAACAACGCTTTCATTCCATCCTCAACTAGACCTGCGATATTCTCAAGTTGTTTTTTCTTTCGGTCAAAGTTACTAACCTGAGCTGCAGCGATCTTGGAGGCGTGACGCTGTAAATCAGAAAAAACCAGTACTAGATGAGATTCCAAGTCCTCACGAATACTAACAGGCAGGTCTAAACGCTCCAATATGTAGTTACCATCTCTTTCGATCCTTATGTGGTTTAATCCACCCCAAGTACACTGGATCTGATCTTGAATACCAACGGTCTCACCAAGGACCTCCTGTTCCACCTTAATAGCCTCATTGGCCAAATCCTTACGGAAAATTGTTTCACCTCGCAGCGTATGCAGCGCGTGAAGCATACCTACGGTAAAGGCTGAACTAGAACCTAACCCAGAGCGGGCTGGTAGATCACCTGCGTGGTTTACCTCAACACCTTCATCGATCCCTAGATATTGTAAACAGCCACGAACACCGGGGTGCTTTATATCCTCAAGCTTATCTACCGCCTCAGCATGAGACCAGAACACGCGGTACTTAGTACCCAAAAACGGTGGCATAGCTCGCAGGCAGATATAGCAATACTTGTTAATAGTAGTTGACAATACTGCTCCACCATACTTCTCATACCAAGTCGAATAATCGGTCCCACCACCAAAAAAGGATATACGATAGGGTGTTCTAGTAATAATCATCTAGAATCCTTCAATGGTCATTTTTTAGACCCCTTTGGGGGTTTAGGAAGTTCGTCTATAACACTAATCTTTTTACTAATAGGCTCTTTAACCAACTTATTAAGTTCAGTAAGAACTTCGTTCAGCCTTTTAAGATCACGCCCACCTACAATAATTTTTCCCTCAATTCTGCGATTTATTGACCTAAGTGCATCTTCTAAAACTTTAATTCTCCTAAACTTAATTGGATTCTTTTCAGCGATTTCAGTTCGTCTTTTAAAGGCTCCACCGCCTGCTTTCACGGCCTGTCGCTTTACAACCTCTGCAAAAGTACCTTTTTTCCCAGCCCTACCTCCCTGTATTGATCTCAATATCCGAGCAGTACGTCTCACCCGTCCTACAGTGCCCACACCAATAAACCCAGCAGCCGGGCTCTTCATAAACGCTTCAAATGCACCAGGATCAGATGGTCGCAAACCACCAATCTGCGAAAAGTTAGCTAAATTCTTTCTACGGTTCTCACTAAGAAGTTGGACAAGACCCGGCTTGGAATCATTTCCATCAATGATCCGCGCCCGCCGACGTTTCAACGCTGGCATAAGGTTCCTACCACTTTAGCAATAATCTCACTTGAACTTCGTGATTTTTCGCCACCTACATTGAACACCTGACTAATACCAAACGCCACACAGGTAGTAGCCTCTTTTGGATTAGCACCCATTCTATCCCCACCATTAGCAAAAATATCTGGTTTTAGCTCCCGCAATGCTGCACATATCGTACCATCAGAATCACTAACTGGCACAACTGCAACTATCAACTTTAATGCTAGTAATAGACGGCGCCGATCTTCCCACGGTATGAACACGTAATCTTTTTTGAGCAAAAGCCAGTCATCAGAGTTGAGCGCAACGATGACTTCTCCAAGCTTATTTGCAGCTTCGATCAGGTCTAGATGTCCAACATGTAGAGGATCGAACCCACCGGAGACAAGGACAGTTTTCATCGCTGTAACACCGGACCGTGCTTGACACGCTCACGCCAATAATTAAGTAAATCAATCATGGTCTGACGAAACGGGATCTCGGGTTGCCAATTGGTATGAGTCGTAAACTTCGTGCAGTCTGGCACCTGATTGGTAGCATCTAAAGGTCTTAACCGAGCTTTGTCAATCTCAATCGGATAGTCGTAGCGTGAAATCTCGCACAACGTACTCAAAATTTGTCCAACTGTACAGACATGAGTACCACCAATATTATATACCTCACCGGCAATAGGATCCTGAGTTAGCAACATATAATAGGCGCGCACAGCATCCCTCACGTCCGCTATAGTACGTAGCGAGTCTAGATTTCCAACCTTAATAGGAGGATCAATTTGTCCTACCTCGATCATGGCGATCTGTTTTGCAAAGGAAGATTCAGCAAATACATCACCACGACGAGGCCCAGTATGTGTAAACATACGTGTAGTTAGCACCCTAAGACCATATGCCTCAAAATAGAAACGTCCAATCATATCTGCAGATGCTTTGGAAATTGCATAAGGACTCAACGGATGAAATGGTGCATTCTCGGTAATAGGTGTTCGCGCTGGATTGCCATAAACCTCCGAGGAAGAACAGTTATGCACTAAAGCATTAGGACAATGATTCCGTATGGCATTAAGTAACAACATCGTACCTTGCGCATTAGTTGTCAACGCTGTTACTGGTGCCTCATAACTAGCTAGTGGATAACTCTGTGCTGCAAGATGGAACACATAATCAGGTTTAAACTCACGTACTATAGCATCGAGTGATAATGGGTCCCGTAGGTCGCCCTCTACAAATTTAATACGCTTACCGAGATTAACATCGTGGATGATATTAACAACATTATGCATGTCATCATCCCACCGCGTCATGCCAATTATATACCAATCCGTGTTCTTGAGTAGATACTCAGCCAAATGTGATCCGACAAATCCTGTTATACCTGTAATTAGGACTTTAGACACAACTCTGATCCTCCATAAATTGAGTAATTACATTACCTACGTAGTCACATTCAGACTTACCCATACCTTGGTGGCAACCGATAGAAAAGCCATTCCTCATCACGTGATCGGCGCGGCGCAGGTCACCCACCTTGACATGTGGCCAGAGCTGCATACCGGGCTGGCGCGCGATGTTACCACAGATGATCGCCCGAGTCTCTATCCCGTGGTACTCGAAATGAGTGCGCAGCGCCTTGGCGTCGAAGGGCGCGTCACGACTAACGATTATCGGGAAGCCGAACCAGGACGACTTACCGCCGGGCGTCTCCTTCTGTACTGAGAGAAAATGCCCGTAGCGTTGGAAGGCCTCTGTCAGCATCCCGGCCGCCTGACGCCGCGTCTCGACGAAGCCAGCCAACTTAGGCAACTGAACCAGTCCGATGGCAGCGTTCACCTCGCTGACCCGCAGGTTATAGCCGGCATTGACGAACAGGAACTTGGGATCGATGTCTGGGTACTTAGCACGGTAGCTAGTATCGTCCTCCAGGTCGCGGGTCCAGCCATGAGCGCGGAGAATACGCAACAGGTCACTATGAATGCCAATGACCATCCCACCTTCCAGCGTCGTGATGTGGTGGGAGAAGTAAAAACTGAAAGTTGCCATATCACCAAAGCTACCGATTGGCTCGTTTCGCCAAGTCGCGCCGAGTGCCTCGCAGCAATCCTCGATTAGAAACAGTCCATTGTCGCGGCACAGCCCAAGCACTGTCATGTCGCACGGGTTGCCATAGACATGGACTGGCATGATGGCGCGGGTCTTCACCCCAATAGCCCGCTCGATCTCTTGGGGGTCAATATTAAGCGTCTCGGGATTGATATCAACTATTTTCGGAATGAGTCCATACTGCACCAGCGGCCAGACGGTCGTTGACCACGAGAGCGCCGACACGATCACCTCATCACCAGGATCCAGGTGGTCTTCAATCACTGGATTGCACAAGGCCGCGATGGCCAGCAAGTTGGCCGAGGAGCCCGAATTGCACATGACCCCATTCGGTCCGAAGTGCGATTCGAACTCCCGCACCTTAGCACCCGAGGTCACCATGGTGGAGCGCAGCACCTCGACCGCAGCAGCAATCTCTTCCTCGCCAAAGGTCGTCTCGTGGAGTTTAATTTGCATAGAGGTCGGCGATTTCGACGAGGATCGTTGGGCCGTCTCTCTCAAGCGCCCGTCGATACTCCGTAATAACATTGCTCGCATGTTCTAACCTCACTATAGGTGTATTTGGCATCATCGACCGGAACGCCTCAGTGAAGTCACCACGATGCTGAGGACCGGGATCTAGTGGTTTAGTCGAGCCAACACCAACCCGAACGATGACGTGCGGTTGCATCTTGTCAAGGTGGTTCACGAGTTGATTTGCTGCTAGTAGCAGAAAGTTCCACCGTGGGAATATGCTCACTGGTACGAAGCCTGCTAAAGCCATACCAATCGACATCCCGAGTTGCATCTCTTCGGCAACCGGCAATTCGATGCGCCGTCGTAAGTTCACACCGTTAAGCGTAGTTGACATAAAGGTTCCCTTGTTGCGTACCCCCTGACCCATAAAAACGACACGTGGATCTCTAGACAAGTCCGCCATGGCACACGACAGCGCCGAGCGATAGTCAGAAATTAACTCGGACACCGGCGCCAGCGTGTGGATACTTAGACTGATATTCGTAGCGATGTTTCACCCACATCCACTCCATAGGCGGCGACATTCCCCATACTTTATATGTCGGCGTGCAAACACTGACTCTGTTGTCCTCAATCACAAGATTAAGTGGCAACTCGTGAGCGCGTAAATAATGCAGGCATTCCAAGAAGATGCCCGTATGCGCGGTCATATCGCCGGCGAAACACCAGACCCGCTCGGCACTACCGGCCCGCTTAATCGCCATCGCGACGCCAAGCGCAATCGGTATGGTGCCACCGACAATGGCCGAGCCGTAGACCCGTTCTTTCGGAAATCGCAGAGTCATGGACTCGCCACGCCGGATGGCGTCCTTGAGTGTTTCACGTGAAACACCTTTTAGAAGACACTTTAAATGAAGCCGCCAACTGCCAAAAATCCAATCGTTTGGTTGTACATCCTTAAAAATCTCGATCAGCTGATTCTCGTTACCACTCTCGAGATGTACGGGATACGGGATCTTGCCTGCGTTAAAGAGCTCGGCAATCTCTGTCTCGAAGGCAATTAGTTCATCGGGAGTCATGCGATAGTAACCGTAACCGTTCCCGTGGCCGCACCGGCTTGATTGTGGAGTTCTTTAGCTACGGCGCGGGCCGCAGGATCCGGACAGTTATCGATCGACTGTGCGGGTACTATCCAGGGTGTAACGTGTCCTCTATCATCGGTTAACACAAAACCGATGTTGACGTCGGAATCCAGGCCTCCAGCCCATGTCATCGTTAAGGTAACTGCCATATCATCATCCCTTCGCTCATGCTGTAAGTTGCCTTTTCAACAAAACTTGTGCGCGTTCTCGTGAAATACCATAACGATAAAGAGGATTTGCAAGACGCTTAGAAGTGGACCTAAGAATTTGTCGTCTCATCTGCCTATTCGGATTTGGGCCTAGCAGATACGCCATTTCTGCAGTATGCGCTAATATTTCCTCGATCAATCTAAATTCTTTCTCATCTATATAATGACGCCACCAACCATCTATATCGCTACCTTGCCGCCGTCCGTGCACCCGCTCGTGAGCAATAAGCTGTAGTGGGATATATACGTTATTTGGATTATAAATCTTGTTACCCCAAGCAAAAATAACACCACGATTGGCTATTGGAAACACAGACCTTATCTCATCATAGATTGGTGGAAAGTCAATTACTATTTCCACAATTCATTCCCTAGAAGTTTTCTACACAATGATTTAGCCGTCATACTACGAACTTCTGCAACAACACTACTACCGAACTTCTTATCAATATGTTCCAAATAGCACTGTTCGCTAAAATATAAATCGAATGCACGATCACGAAAAATCAAAACACCTTTACTTGACATCGTCGCAGTCGATAATGGCTTACAATCATAGCTGTGTTGTGAATAACCAGACCAAGTTTCCGGCAGATCTTGCGGATTAGTTTCATCAAACAAACGCGAACCAGGATAAGCCATCGCGCAGTAGAAGTTAGCAAAATCCAGGTTCAGGGACCGTGCCAGACAGTACGTATCCCACATTGACTCAATGGTATCATCCGGTAATCCAAAGATGAAATTTCCAATTACATTAATGCCAGCCGCCTGAACTGCCTTCACCACATTCTTAATATCATCATCCTTAAAAGATTTCTTAGCTCCATCTCGTACGTGTGCCGAGCCGGACTCAATACCAAGTGCCAACCACCGGATACCAGCGCGACGTATCAATGCCAGTGTCTCTGGTTTTACCGTATCAATCCGCGCGTAGGCCCAAATATTTAACTCGTCAGCGAAAGGCAATTTGGCTAGACCCTCGCAAATTGCCGTGTAATGTCCTTCGTTCAGCACGAACATTTCATCGGCAATCTTGAGCGTGGAAACACCGTAATCGTTATAGAGCCGTGCAATCTGATCGACAACCTTATCAGGTGTGCGCATACGGTAGCGATTCGTATGCTGAAACGTGTTAATCATGCAGAACGAACATTTAAACGGACAACCCAGTGTAGTATAGATCGAGGCATAGGGTTGACGTGGACTTCCATCCATGCAATGCCACCCATGAGCCCGATAGCGGGTCATGGGTAGCAAGTCCCATACATCACCATGGAGTTCATCTATAGGGATCAAGGTTCCTAATGCGTTACAGCGTATAATACCATCGTCACTATACCAAACCAAACCTGGAATATTATCATATGATACGCCTTCAAGAAGACCTAATATGGTAACTGGTCCTTCCCCATTACAGACAAAATCAACGGGTTCTTCCGCCAAGGTACGTTCCGGTAAGGCTGAAGGATGGTTGCCAACCATAATAGTTTGGCATTGTGATCCAATAGCATCGGCTACGGCCCTTGCCCCGGTCATTTGCTGCGTTGAAGCCGAAGGTTGATGGCCTGAAACAACTATAGCAACCAACGGGTTCCCCAATAGTTCAAGCCGCTGTTGAATCTGATCAGTATCCAGCCCTTCCGCCTCCTGGTCAATAATCGCTACCTTATAACCCCGGTCTCTCAACCAGCCCGCAATCATACGTGTCCATGTCGGTGGCTCAATAGCAGCCTGTTCAGCCGCCAAGCCCTGGTAGATCGTCTCTCGGGCACTCGGGTGAATTAGGACTAGATCAGACGACATCTGGAACTTCCCAAGGTTTTGGATCACCATGATATACCAATACACGCATGTCAGTGGGCCGTCCTTCTACCAGTGACCTCTTATAAGAAATACACCAACGTTTAGGAAACACTGTAGCATCCGATAGAACCTCCTGTATCCAGTTTTGATCACCATTAAGTCTTTCCATAACACTGTCGTTAAAAAGCGTATAGATAGTATCTGCATATCCTGCATTCCAAACCATAACTGATGAATTGAAACCTAGTTTAAGAAAATCACGACATATGATAAACGGTGCTGGATAGTTAGCCAAATCGTCTAGATTTCCAGTGATTGTCACATCGAGATCTAGATATAGAACTCGCTCGTTCATCTTAAACAAATCTGGACAAAACAACTCGATCTTAGACCACCAACCTGGCCAATCCTTGACCAAGGGTAAACTTTCACAGGGGACACGGTCGTCATTGGTAAGACACAGGAAGCGATAGGGCTGGGCAAGATGCCCCTCAACTTGACGCATCAAGCGCTCGACATGATTGTGGTTATAGGTACGTTTTGGACCTTTGGACAGGACACAGGCGACAGTTAGCATGGCTCTAACACATCAACCTGCATTTTTGTCATATCAACACACGTCCACTTGCGATTCTGCGGCACCGGATCATGCATTTCAATGACGGCGACGTGCGGTAAGCCGTCATCATTCATATAATCACGAACAGTCCCGCTTTCATTTTCAATTATCACAGTTTCCCCAATCAGCGGCCATCTTATGCTCATGAGATTCCACCCAGAAGCTCAGAAGTCCACCCTGACATACTCAGAACTCCTCCATGCCACTCTACATCCCGTTCTATACTAGAACGCAGATCGTCTATCACATTCTGTCTCGTCATAAGCATTCCGGGTTGACTACTTGCATAGTTGCCAATCTCAAGCGGACAGCCACACAATATTACAGTGTCAAATCCCATGTAGTAAGCCATCTTACGTGCACCCCAAGCTGAACCACCACCTAGCCCAATAGACCACCAATAATCTATATAAGTAAGCTCACCCTTTCCAGAAGCGTGCACAGTAAAATCATTATGAAACTTGCGCTGCCTACGTAGCCACTCGTGACCAAATTTCACAAACCTTTCAGGATGTTGACTAAACAGCGCAAATGCTTTAACTTCCCGCGACGCCCCATTAATCGCAATTATTGGAGCATTAGGGAAAAAGGAATGGGACCGCTCTAAGTCATCTGACAAACAGAACGCATTGCCACAGACCAGAACGGTCCCAGAGTGCTCCACCCGATAGGGAGGACTAGCCTTCCGACGAGATGCCGGTGGTGATCCAGATCTCGGCGACATTTACAGCACCGGCGAAGGTCGCCGCATCGTTCGGGATCACGTTCGTGACCACAAACGGCTTTGACTCACTAAGCGTGCCGGTTCTCACAGCAGTTGCCCAGGTAAACGCCATGATGATATCACCCTTTGCGAGATTCTGGTCGTCGTCGCTGTTGTTGAAGTAACCAGCATCTTCGACAAGATCCAGCTGATCCAGGGTGTCGTAGCGATACAGCCCGTAGCCATTGACTGAGCTGATTAGCGCCAGGTCGGCTGAAATAAATGCCATTTCCCGTTCTCCTCAGCTAGTGACGATTGCGGCCGTATCATCGAAACTCGATTCGATGACACCCGTATCGTCGATCATGACTGCGTTACCACTCATCATGTTGTTGACAAAGTGGGCTGCACGATCACCGTGCCAAGTGATGTCCGCCGCGACAGACTCACGTCCAGCAACATTGCCCGCCGACCGCGCGATAGCGTAGCCGATAGCCAATTGGTGCCAGACCCAAGACTTGGCCGTAGCCGTAGTAGCTCCAGGAAGTCCTGTCTGCATCTTCCACTTGATGTTCATCCAGTTCTTCCACGCAGCAACACCGATTTGAGGGCCTTGCTTGAA
>SDBV01013220.1_pt1 | contig 10528 bp, 13 predicted proteins | sample 2277081 | NCBI WGS metagenome assembly SDBV01 (sample SAMN10402039, study PRJNA504765) | marine sediment metagenome | isolation source: marine sediment core GS10_PC15, 223 cmbsf | place: Arctic Ocean: Southern Knipovich Ridge | collected 2010
AAACTCTCTGCCTTCCCGCTCTGCGTGCTCATCCCGCACCCGCTCATCCTGTGACGTGCGCCAGATGTACTTTTTGATCCCCAGGGAAGTCTGCCGCAATTGCGTCAGCTCCCCGTTGAGTTTGCTGGTCTGATCCCGCGCGATCAACTTGGCGCGGTTCTCTGTGATCTTGAATCTGTCGCGGATCTCAGTTGCCATTTCAGACGCACGCCGGCCGCGCCTTGTACCGCGCGAAATGATCCCCTCAACATTGGTGAGTAAATTTTCGGGGATGCTTGTAATCAGTTTCACATTCTCTGCTGTGAACGCTGCAAGGTGTGGCGCTATCGCTGGCTCCAAACCCACCAAATCAATCCCAACAGTTGCTAGAAATTGCTTGTTGTTCTGTCCCAGGTTGTGCGCATTGATGGTAGCCCCTGTGGTACGTGCTGCCTGTCTCATGCGTACATCTGAAAAGCGTTCGGCAAACTGGATACGCACGTTGCCGATCACCCTCTCGATCTCTTCATCCACTTGATCGATCCTGATGTTGGCTGCATCAGGCCGGGTTATGTTGGCTTCAGCTTCGATGCGATCAAGCTCAACCAGCAACGTCTCACGAATCAGTGTTGCAGCTTCCCGCGCAATCTCTACAAGCTGTGCGCGATAACGGATCTCTGCCCCTGTGGGTAGTGTTGCCCGAGGCACCCGGCGCGCACGCCTGCGTCTGCGCCCCTCGTTAGCTTCCCGGATCTGTCGCCTGAATCGTAGCTCGGACGATGAAAGAACTAGCGCCACTACACAGCCCGTGCCGGCCCTGTGGTGCCCTTCGGCGTGCTGTGCGTATGCCCGGCCCCTCCTGGTGCAGAGCCCGTGCGACCGCCCCCAGGCAGGCTGTGCGTGTGTGCTACGCCCGGGGGTGACAACGTTGACCCTGTGCGGCCCTCACCGGGGATGCTGTGATCATGGTGTGCTGCATCTACCCGGGGCTCTGGTACCGGTGGTGGCTCTGGTACCGGCGGTACTGCGTTGGGATCCGGTGGTGGTGCCGGCACCGGTACCGCGTTGGGATCAGGTGGCGTGGGTGGCACGGGATCGGGCTCATCCAGTTTTTCAAGGGCCTTTTTGGCATCTGCTTCAAGCACTTTTTTGCGCAACTCCAAATCAGCCGTGGTCTCACTGGAGTACCCACCCGGCCCATACCGGCTTAACGTGACTTCTTCAGGTGTAATGATCCCTGCATCGATCTCGATCTTGTCTTTCTCTGCCACCTTCTTACGAAGCTCTGCCGTATCTTTCTCCGTCATCTGTCGAAGCGGGTTGTAGATGATGTCCCAGTTTTCAGGCACCACGCCTTTGGTCGGACCCTGCTTGCTACTCATCAACAGAAAGAGAAGCCGCGCAAGCCGGGGATCTAGAATGTGGGTCTGACCGCTCTGTACAGTATCATCCCAAATATCCTGATCACTCTTGCCCGTGGCATCCATGCCGGACGGGCTCTGTCCCATCAAGATCGTTACCGGCATACCCGCAGCGGCAGATAGCCTGATCATGAATTGTTTCAAGATCTCTGCGTGCCCTGTGAAGGTGGTTTCTTGCCGTTCAAATTCTTCTTTGTCTGCATCAATGACAAGCGAACGCGCAACGCTGCGGCCCATGTCCACAACCAACATTCTTTTGTTGATGGCATCTGTACCACCGGAAGCGATCATCTTGATGAGCCCTTCCATCTTGAAAACACCCTGCGCCGAATCGGTAATCAGATGCGCTGTGCTCTGCCAAGACACATTGAATTGCACCAAAACAGTGTGAACCCGCTGCAGCACTGATCGGCTCCAACCATCATTCTCTGCCTTGCGCCGCAAGGTGGTGCGGTTGCCCTCAAAGATGATCAAGCGGCTCCAGTGAACGCGCAGGGGTATTGATACGTTAGCCTGCGTCGCAGCGGTGCCAGTGCGTGTAACTTGATACAAAGTAGCTTCACCGAATCGCTCTGATTCTGGATCGTTGTCAAACTCGATAGGATGCAGATCGCGCTTGTCTATAACCAACAGCGATCGAATCTTCAGCAGTTTTTCTGGATCTAGCTCTTCTTCTGCAGGTGCTGGATCATCCGTGATGAGATACAGCGCACCACCACCAAAGAGTCTGCCCCAGATCCAGGCATCAACTATGCGCGGGGTACCTTCAAGATCATCGTATGCCGCCATAACATCGGCAGCCATCTGCTGCGTTTGATCTATCGCTTCTGCATCCGGCTCTTTTTCATCCGGTTTGATCGACAACTCGAAGCCTTGCCGCAAGGCATCCTCTGGCATCTTCTCAATAATCCTGGCGGCAATGTCATCTTCAAAAAGAGATTCAAGCTGATCATCCGTCAAGCGCTGATTGCGCTGGAAAAAAGTGCTCTGCAGTTTGTCCCGGGCCAGCGTGCCCAAACCCGTCACCAGATTAAGCCATCCATCCATGCGGCCCATACTGTCTGATAAAGGGGACATACCTTTACTGATCATGTCTGAAATTTTACCCATGTTGTTCCCTTACATGTTTGCCATTGCCGCGCGCAATTCTTGAAGCCTGTCCCCTTTAGCAAGGGGTAGCAGCGCCTGGGATGTGGTGTCCACGCAGTCATCATGCGCAGCCGTGGGAAAATTCGTCAATTCATGTTTTGTGATCTTGACCCATGGATGCAGGTTTTCCGGGGGAAAATAGACGCAACCCCCTTCAAATAATCCTTCGCACGCTTCGAGCCTCACCCCTTTACCCCCTTCAGGGTTGACCATTTCGATCCCGGGGATCTTCTGCTCTAGCGCGCTCTGCACAGCCGGGCCGTTGGCTTTGTCTTCAACCCGCTTGACCCATGCCGTGGGCCACTTGCTGCACAAGACTTCAAACTCCCCGATCGTTTCCAAGAAGCTCCACTGCCCGCGCACCTGATCAAGAAGAAACGCATACTGATCGATGAAGCCCCACACCTGCCCCACCACATAGTCTGATGTATCTTTGCCCTTGAAAGTACAGTCCCACGATTGTTCAAGCCGCATGGATGTTATGTGCGGCAGCTTCTCAAAGCGCGATCCAGGTACACCATATTCCTTGATCCATTCCGTCTTGATGATGTTGCCGCCGGCCGGGCTGGGACGCTGCTGTAGCTGCGATGAAATGTTGCGTGTACTCTGCAAACCTTTTTCCAAAGAGACAACCGAAAGCTCATCAAAACGATTTTTCCACAGAAGCTCCCCGTCTTGTGTGCGGGGATCTAAACCCACTGAAGTCACACAATGTGTTTTCGGCTCAAAGCGCATGGGCAGCCGTAGCTGCTCGTACTGTTCACCGTCTTCTTGCATCTTCTCAAGCATGGCTCCGGTTAGATCTTTTTCATGGAGCCGCTGCATAACGATCACCCGCGCGAAGCGATTGGGATCCGCGATGCGGTTTGACATGGTGCCTGTCCACCACGCAACAGCCGATTCAATTGCCTTGCGTGACTCACCGATCGAATCTTCGAGATCTAGCGGCTTGTGTGGATCGTCAACCACCTGCGTGTGCGAGTGCCGACCCGTGGCCCCGCCTGCAACGGATGTGGAGAAACGAAACCCACCGTGGTTGTTATCAAACTCTTTTGCAGACCGCGATGATTGAATCGGCAGCCGCACTTCGGGCCATCGTGCGCACCACCATGTTGACTCAATTATGTTGCGCATCTTGCGAGCGTCGCGCAGAGACAACCCGGCATCATAGGATGCATAGATCCACTTGTGCCCCGGGTCTACCGTCCACACCCACAAGGGCCACATCACGGACACCAGCAAGGACTTCATGAAGCCCGGGGGTATGTTGATGATCAGCCGCTTGATCTCACCGGCTGTGACGGCTTCCAGGTGATCACAGATCTCCTGAATGTGCCAGTTGTCGATGAAGGGGCCGGGCTCCAACTGCCCCCATGAGCATTCAACCATGCCCTTGAGACCCTGCTTCTTGACAAGCTCGCGATCTATCTCCCCATCTTCAGGGAATGCTTCGATGGCCGCAAGGTTCACGGAGGCACTATAGCAAAAAGCCCCAGCACCGAAATGCTAGGGCTCACAAACCCCCGTGAAGGGGCAGGGCTTCTTTTCTCTTTCACTTTCATTCCGGTATGACCGGCCACCTGAGAAGCTAACCCGCTACGCCCTGGGTGTCAACAAAGAAAGATCCTACGCTCCCGACTGGGCCTCACAGCGATGGATCCCCGGCCGGCTCTTTGAACTGCGCCGAATCGATGGCGCTTTTCATCTGCACGATCAGAACCTTTTTCAGCAGCGTTGTGAGTTGGGCCGATGTCAGTCCGTTGACGTGCGCCCGCGCTGCGGCCTTGGTGGTGATGCCCTTGCCCTGCAAGTAATTGCAGATCTGCAGCAGTAGCAAAGAATCCATCAGATGTCCGACCTTCCGATGGACATGCACGCGGTCCAATCAAAGAGCCCCTGAGCGTTGACGGCAGTGCCGCCACTACCGCCGTGTGCGATTGTTCCAAAGCCGCCCGGATAAACATCGGCCGGGGTGCCCTCTTCCGCTTCGCTGACCAGTAGGCGCGTGGTGGTGCCTACCCGATAGGCTTCCAGAATCACGAAAACATCGTTCACAACGGTCGTGGTTGAAAGGACCGAGGTGTCCCCACCGTCGCCGTAGATCGACCAGAGCGTGGCATCTTCTTTCCCCTCGATTCCCAAAATCAGGTTGTCCAGATCGCCGCTCACCGGATCGCGCATGAAGAATCCTATGCGCCCGTCGGCCGACGGGGACGTGACAACACGCAGACGGGTGGCCATGTACCAGCTGGTAGCAGATCCCGAAGGCATTAATGCGGGGTAGCCACCAGCGCCAGCCGTGCGACTCGCCAACATGTAAGTACTGGCCGCGGTCCCGGTGACGATATCGATCACGCCACCCTCGCGAGTGTTTATAGCGCCCGCCGATCCGCCCACCCCGACTACGCGTTCGTAGTCGTAGCCCGGCTTCACGAAATCATCGAAGTGCCAAAGGACATCTTTTGGCGCGGTGGGATTCAGAAACTGTTGCGCTCTCTTCAAATAGTATTCTTCAGCCGCGCTAACGTCTCTGGCTGGATACTCGGCGGGCATTAGCTGCTGCCAATCGCAACAGCAACGTTCATCGTGTCACCCGTGCCATCACTCGTGCGCGTGTACTTGAACCGAATGAATTCAAACCGCCCACCTTGAAGCCCAACCTTGACGTAATCCTTCTTCGCTCCCACGCCATCCAGATCAACGTCCCCCTCCAATGTCAGCGGGTGCCCGGCGTCAGCATCTGGGTTTTCCAGATTGGACACATCCACGCCAACCACGCCAACCGGATTATCCACGTCCGTGGCATCGTAATCGAACGTGGCAGAAACCGCATTCACCGGCAGGCGAATCCAATCGCCCACCACATCGGCAGACATGACGTCTGCGGCGATGTACTGCGGGTACTTGCTTGCGTCATATTGAGCTATGGTCATGCCGCTCTGCAGACTAAACCCGCCACGCCCTGGGTGTCAATCCCTCCCGTGATAGCCTAGGGGTGGGCGGGAGGCTGTATCTGCAGAAAGCTCCCCGGATTCCAGCCTTACCGGGGCTTGCGGCACGGCTCTCCTCACCAGATTCAAAAGCAGGGTATCACAGATCCCGTATCGTGAAGGTTATGTCTGGAAGCACACGATTTGCACGATCCTCTTCTGAAACATCTTCAGGAGCCGGTGCGTTTACTTCCACTTGATGCAGCGGCGGCATCCCGTAATCAGGATGAAAATTGAATTCACCTGCTCCCGTTAGCAAATGCTGCCTGATGCTTTGCTTGATTTGTTCCAGTGAATACTCTCGCAGTGCCTTTTGAAACAACCGCCACCCGATAAAAGGGATGCGATGAAACCACCGGACCCGAGGCCCTTCCTGCATCATGCTGAAAAAACGCAGATACTGTTTTTTAGTTAGGTATCCCATCACAGCCGGTTCCATTCTTCATAGTCCGGTACGGGCCGCTTTGCTTTCTTCTCTTCCTTCTTGTACGCCTGCCAGTCACCATACCCCGCAGCCGTGCGCAGGGCCAATGCTTCTGTGTTGGTGATCCACTCCAGGGGCTCAACGATGGTGGGCCGCGCATCGGGCCCGTACTCGCACAGGATGCAATCCTTTGGAAACGCTGTCTCATGCCAACCTTCAAACGGCAGACGCGGGTGCAGGGCATAGGTGGTTGCGTAGGGGTAGACGTGCTCCCGGTACCACGCCGCACCGATGGACGCTGGCACCAATCCGTAGATCGTGAAATCCGATCCCCCTTCCTTGGCGCACTTTTCCATGAACGCACGGATCATTCCAAACTCAGGATTTAGCCAACCCATGCCACCTGGAAAACTGCCGGCCCATTCAACCTCTAGCGAATCCATTTCAGGGGTTATGTAATGTGAGGCTTTGCTGTTTTCTGATGTAGCTGCAAGGTCCACGATGAAAGGCCGGCCCTGCAACTCTTCGATCACGCGGATCAATTCGATCGGCGTTTCGTAATTCTGCTTGCTATTCGATCCGCTTGTGAGTCGGGGGCCGGTCATGATGGGTCGCTTTCAACGATCGTGGACAACTCATCTAGCCGCGCTTGTTGTGCATAGGAGGTGGCACCCCACCTTTCATGCGCTGCGTACAACGCTTGCTGGTAATCCTGCAACACTTTTTCAAGAAGCTTGCGTGGTACTAGCACACCCTCATCCACCACCATTTGTGGGCTGTGCTTTGAACAAAACCCCCGGATCCTTTTGCACTCGTCACACGTCAACGCTTCTTTGGTGACTTCGGCAACCTCGGTGGTGGCAAAGGCAACAAAATCCTTGGCCCTGTCATTGACCCCTTCCGCAAGCATGCACAGTTCTTGTGTCACGTACGCCCGTGCCCGTTTTTCTCGTGTGCTCATTTCGTGGTCCTGCTCTTCTATCTCACTTTGCAAATCAACGTCTCCACATTCATCACAAGTCCAAAAATTCCCAAATCCTTTCTTTCGACTGTAGCTATGTGGTTTTCCTTCTTTGCTTTCAGGACACACCGCAGGCGTTTTCATCTTTCAATCCTTCTCTCTGAGGTTACACACAAACAAAACCACTGCAGCACCAAGACAGCCTCCCATTATAAACCCTGCGATCCAATCCATCAGGCGCACCACCGGCAGCAAGGGGTGATCTGCTTTGTTGTCATGACATGCCTTTCTTGGACGGGTTTCTATATCCACAACTCGATCGGCACACAATTTGCCTGCCGGATCATTTGGCGCATGGTCACAATACTATCAACACCGCGAATCGTTCCGCAGTTGATTGATTCAACTAACCCACGCTCTCTGCCTTTCGCACACCACCCACAAGAGCAGTCAGGTGCCACGGGCAGATCGGCATAGTACAACCACTTCCACTGAAACCGGCTGTTGCGCAAGGGTGACTTGTACTGCTTTTCACGCCGGATGATTACTTGAGGTTTTGCCATAGCTCACTTCCCCCTGCGCGCGTTCTTGTTTACCCACAAAATGAAACCGCACATGCAAGCCCCGGGATACATCTTGCGATCGTAGGCTAGTTGGGCTTCCGGTGTCCCTTGGTGCGCGGCTGCATACTCAAGATAACGTGGGTTCCAACCTGTTGCGTTTGTGTTGTCCATTCATCCAATATGCGCCCTTTCTTTAAGGTGCGCAACTTAAATCAACATCAAACAAAAGGATTCACCACTTCAAGATACCAGGATGATGCCCAATAAATACGCCCGTCATCCCACTTGATGCTAGGGCCCATGTGCCGCTCACCATGGTTGGGGTTTAGAACAGTGCCATATCTAGGGGCCACATCCCTGCCTGTGAGCTTGGCACAATCCGCACGCACCAGATCCCCCTCTTTTATTTTCGTCCCGTTGGTGTCGCGTGATGTGGTGGTGTCCATGATCCTACCCCTAGAATTCAAGAATGGTTGCGGCTGCTTTCTCTTCTGTGTGGTTGATGCCCGCAAGGGTGCGGGTTGCAGTGTGGAGACGGGCCCACGCATCTTTGATGGTGTAGACCGTGAGGCCGGGGAAGGTAAGGTTTTGGTGCTCCCAGTAGGAGCCGCTAAGGGTTGAAAGAACCCATGTGCCGTTGATGTTGCGGGTGATGTTCTGTGTTGATGTATTGTTCATGTTCTTAAGATGCACCAATATTTAAGGTGCGCAACTTAAATCGACACCTTCAGCGAAGAAAAGTGCGAGGCTTCAACACCCGTGTACCACCGGTAGCAAGTGGCCCTTCCCCTCTGGTCGCGTGCCACAGGTCCCGCAGGTACGCCCCCTTGCTGCTACTACCCTCTCTGCGCGCGTCTGCGTTGAGTTGTCCTGCTTCCCGGGCAGATAGCAGCACGTTCACGCGCACCCCGCCTGCGGCTCTGCCACGCTTCGTGGTGGTGCTTCCTTCGGGCCGGCCCTGTGTGGGGTTTGCTGGTTTGGTCATGGTTGCGCCTTTTCTGGATAGAAAAATCGTTGATATCTACCAACGATCACATACCTACTCTGATAAAACTTGAGAATTGCGTCACACCCATCACCATGCACACCCGTTCCACCGTCCATCCGCACATACGCTTTGCGGCCACAAGAAGGACAAACCCAATTCTCACTCTTCACATTTGCATTAATCATCCCCCGACCCTACACCGATTGTTTTAGGTGCGCAACATAAAGAAACCCCCCACCCGGCGTCGCTTCCAGGTGAGGGGCTTCAAGTTTTGCTTTGCTTTGTTTTCAACCGCTCAACACGGCAGGAGGGCACCCTACCACAAGCCAGGGGATCCCGTGCATCCCCTGGCTACGTTCAAACCCTTTTCAGGATTCAATCCGGTTTTTATTATGGCCCGCCTACACTTTGATGAGCGTCCATGCCTCCCCTAGCGCATCTGCACGGATCGTCTAGGGCTTGACTTTCTACGGGTTAGATGCCCCACCCTACCACAAAGTGAAGACCCCGGCTTTACGTCCCCTCCTGGCCCTTTGGTCATGACTCCTGGTGCCAGGTGGGACGGCTCAACTCATAGCCTAGGGTTGCACAAAGGCCAATGTTAGAAACTTCGGAAGCAAACCTAATTTCCTGCTGAACAGGATCACCCTACACCACCATCCCCAAAAAGTGAAGACCCCCGGGGCAGGTGGCGACTCCCACCCCGGGGGTACTTCGGGCAACCCGTCCAAAGGTGGCCGTTATGCGCTCGCTTTTTCCTTCAATGCCTTCAACAGCTTCAACTCTTCAACATTCAGCTTCGAGAGATCCAGCCCATCGCTGTTTTCGGTGCGCTCCGTTGCCTCACCACGCGATAACCGCTCAAGCTTGATGCCCGTTTCCATGATGCGCGACACGTCCGCAGGCTTGGCATCATCCACAGGATCGTGCGTGCGCTCTTCGGCCTTCGCTGCAAGCTTGCCGATCTCAGTGCCTGCAAACCGCTGCAGCATCATCGCACTGCGTGCGTGCCGCTTGTTCATTTCCCTAATGGTCTTCTCTGTTGTCTCAAGCGCAAGGCTGTCCAGGTGCATGTCGTACAGCGTGGCGCGCTCTCTCCACCCGTGCTCTGCAGACCATTTCTGCAGATCAACAGGATGCACACCCTCAAGATCGGCAACAGCTTTCTTCACGCGCCGGCCGGGGGTGTCGCCATTCATGCAACCCGTGTTGCGGTACCGCAGAAAGCAGCGCCACTGCACATCACTCTCAGTGCTGTTGCGCTCCCATGGGCGTGGGGCGTGCTCTGCTTGGGCTGCGGTGCTCATCGGAGGTGACTCAAAGGAAAGGCTACCACACCCGGTGCCCACACCACACCAAAAGTCTCCTGTCAACACCAAACAGCCCCGCAACACTTCTTTTTGGTGTTGACGTGCTGTTGACACCTACTGTTGACACTAAAAACCACCTAAAAACGTTGAATCATTATGCTTTTTCAGCAACGTCAACAGCGCAACAGCAATCCCCTTCTTCTACCCTTACCTCACCAAATCAAAGTTGCATTGTGTCATAGATCTTCAAATTGATATAGCGGTTTCATAGGGGTGTTGCACTGTTGCAGTCACCTTATCTTTACGATATCCTTAAAGAATACCGCAACATTTGTGTGTCAACAGTACGTCAACACTGTTGACATTTTCTTAACGCACTGCTAAGCCTTTTTCAATGATTACAGGTTTCTAGAGTTTTTTCATTAACACACTGAATTAAAATGTTATTAACAAGGTGTAACAATGATTTAACGCACCTAATTAACTCACCTAGCCATAATACCTACATCTAAGCCCTTCAATATGCTTTATCTTCAATGATTTCAGATTTCTAGCTGAAAGCACACTTTTCACCTCTAATGATTTCAAGCCTTTACCAAAATGCTCAAGCAGTGTTAAAAGGGCTTGACAAAACTTTTTTAGCTCAGAACTTGCGCCCCGCTCAGAGCGGGATCTAAAGTGGCTTCCCCGTCCAACTGTTGAAACCGTGATTAGCCGAAGCCCACAGCCGTGATCGTCTCGCT
>SDBV01013221.1_pt1 | contig 10527 bp, 15 predicted proteins | sample 2277081 | NCBI WGS metagenome assembly SDBV01 (sample SAMN10402039, study PRJNA504765) | marine sediment metagenome | isolation source: marine sediment core GS10_PC15, 223 cmbsf | place: Arctic Ocean: Southern Knipovich Ridge | collected 2010
CAAACGGCACAACATCCTTCGTTGACCTTGGCAGTAAGCGAGCCTAACTCTGCAAAGAGATTTGCGCTAGGTATGATTACCTCCCTTGATATAGAGGTTGCGCTTAATGAGTATGCGAAGTTTACGGCTGGATTTAGGGCGAAGGTTGGAATAGCGGATGCGCTAACCCCAGCTTATGTTGAGGCAGACGAAAGGAAAGTCTTTTTACCACAACACGGAACATTCAAGACCGCAACAGATTTGTCGGGATTGACAGCCGCCCCTGCGATTGAGATTAAAGGATTTACACTCTCAATCAATAAGAATGTTGAGGATGACCAGAGTATCGGAGATATAGACCCAACAGACATTCTTAACAAGCAAGTTGCCGTTGAAGGTACAGTTGAGATAATGTATGACGATACTGTATTTATTGACGACATGCTAGCCGACACAGCAAGAGCCATGAGGCTTACGCTTGAAAACACTGATATTACAATCGGTGCGGTAACAAACCCTAAACTTGAAATAGATTTGGCGAGGGTCAAGTTTAGCGAAGTAACAAAACCATTCACTAATAATGATTTGGTTGTTCAGACGGTATCGTTCAAGGCGTTTTACGACCTTACTGATGCTTCAATGATAACTGTTGCTTTGATAAACGAAACTACAAGCTACTAATAAAATGGAGAACAAAGAATATACAACTACTGGTGGGCAAAAGTTTGTTATAAAGGCGTTTGTAACTGCAAGAGATATGCGTGTCTTGAAAGGCATGTATATGGAAATGGCGAATTTTGACGACAAGGGTGGTCAATCCTTCAATGTTAATGCGGAAAAGGCAAACGCAGTTGAGGACAAAACTATTGAGCTAGTTGTCGTTTCCCTTAATGGTGCTACGGAGGGTATAGTTGAATTGTTGATGGAATTGCCAGCCAAGGACTATGATGAAATATTTGAAAAAGTACAAGAGGTGACAGGATTGGATAAAAAAAAAGAGAACTGATTGAATATCAGTACGGCAATATATTTGCTGGTGTCCCCACAGAAGTTTCAGAAGAAATAAGCATTGTGGAAACCTGCAAACAGCTTGGCTGGACTTACTACGATTACCTGAAAGCCCCCTCTTGGTTTATTTCTACATTGAGTATTAGAAATAGCGTAGAGGGGGATTTTCTAAAAAGACAGGAAATAGAGTTAAAAAATAAAAGTAAAAAGAGATAATGGCAAGGAGTAAACTAGAAATTATAATAGAAGCCCAAAATCAAGCCAAGAGAGAGCTTGATAATTTGAGCAACCAGTTGAAACAAGTATCAGATGACCAACAGCAATTCGCAGATAATAGTGAAAATGCGAGGCAATCTTTTCTAGGGTTCACTAGCTCTATCTCGGTTGGTGTATTAGCCGCTAACGCTATTCAAGGTGCTATCAGCGGTGCTTCAAGGGCTTTAGGAGGGTTTATATCAAGTTCTATTGATACGGCTCTATCAGTTGAGAGAATAAGTGCTACCTTGCCTATTCTTGCTAAAAACACAGGGAAAACAACGAAAGAGATAAATAGTATCATATTTGCTATCCGTAAGGAGAATAAGAGCATTAGGGAGGCTACAGAGGTTACTAGGGGTATTGTACTGGCTGGGTTGGAAGAAGCGGATGCTTTAAGGCTCATTACTGTTGCTAGGGATGTTGGTGCTACTGTTGGGCGGACATCCGCTGATGTTAACCGACTTATTCTTGAGAGTTTTCAAACACTAAACCCAGGGATTTTAAAACAAGTAGGTTTAAATATTTCACTAAGGGAAACATACAGGAATGTATCAAAGGAACTTGGGAAGAATACGTCTGAATTGACCACCCTTGAAAGACAGCAAGCCTTACTCAATGCAATCTATGTTGAGGGAGATAAATTTGCTGGTGCGTATAGTGCCGCTATGGGTACAGTTCAAAAGGTTACGAACTCCGTAAAGGATGCTTCGGAAGATATTAAATTTGTTTTGGGTTCTTTATTGACACAGGGATTTTTCCCGATAGTCACAGAGGCATTGAACATGGTGAGAGCATTTAGGGCGTGGGCGATTACTTCGGAGAATGTTTTAAGACCAGAGTTGGTAGAACTCTCCGAGAAAATTGGAAGTATAGTATTGGCGACCTTCAATGCGTTTATTGCTACTGTAAAATTTTTGACACAGACTTTTAGGGATATGTTTAATTTCCTAAAAGATACTGGTATATTAGATACATTTATTGAGTTGATGAAAGCGGCAGGAAAGATTATCAATAACACGGTTATCCCTGCTGTCAAGTTTTTAATTGGAGATACTGATACTTTGAAGATTATAATGGCGGCTGTATTTGCAGTAATTGCTGTAGCGATTGTTGCAGTTCTAGTGCCACTCTCTTTGATAATAATAAAAATCACGGCTCTCGTTTTAATATTTACAGGAACAATTAGAATAATGACCGCAGTTTTGACGGCTGTATTTCTATTTTTCATTCTATTTCAAGAGAGATTAGTTACGACTTTTAATAATGTAAAGGAAAGTTTTGTAAAAAACTTCGGGATAATAAGAGATACGTTTATTGAGGTTTGGACTACAATCAAAGATTTCTTCGCTAATATTTGGGAGAATATAAAAAATATAGCGTTTAGCCAGTTGGATGCCATCTTATCAAAAGTAAGGAGTATTATAAATGCGATTACGAGTATCCCCTCGCAAATTGGCGGAGGTATAAGTGCCGTTGGCGGTGCGGTTGGTGGTCTTATCGGGTTGCAAGAGGGTGGTATCGTAACACGACCCACGATAGCGAGAATTGGTGAAGCTGGTCCTGAAGCCGTTGTACCTCTTAATAGATTGGGAGGTTTGGGGGGAGGTGCGAATATCACAGTAAACTTTAATGGTAGTGTATTTGGTGAAGATGCGGATAGAGTGGGACAGGAAGTTGGTGATGCAATTATAGAGAAGCTGGGATTGAATATACGAATAGGATAATGAAACTCTATGATAATTATAAAGATAAATACAGTAGACCGAACATCGCTAATTGATTGGCGTACTTTTCGTTTTGACCAAGCTCTCACAAACCTAATTGATACTGTAAATTTCAATATCAAAAGATATGAAAGCAAAACATTCAAACCCTCGCTGTTGGATGATGTTGAAATTTTTGATGGGGCAGACAAAATATTCGGAGGTAAAATCGTAAAATCAGAAGAAGTCATTAACGGAATGAGGGAGATTATAAGGGTTACTTGCAAAGACCATTCGCATGAAATGGATAGTAGGTTGGTTGTTGATACTTTTGAGGATACAACTATTGATGCAATTATTGATAGTATAAAAACTGATTTCCTTCCTGCTGGATTTACCACAGCAGGCGTAACCGTTACTACCCCAGTTGATTTCGTTGCGTTTAATTATGAGCAACCCAGCAAGGTTTTTCTACAATTAGCTGAATTAGTAGGCGCAGATTGGTTTGTTGATGAAAATAAAGACATAAAATTCTTTGCTAAAAACACGGCATCCGCCCCCTTTGAGTTAAATGATACTGGCGGAAATTTCAAGTGGAACTCTCTAAAAATAAACAGGGATGTAAAAAATCTCCGTAATACCATCTTTGTTAGAGGTGGTACTTTTAGCGGAACAAGTTTTGAAGAAGTACAGGGAGCAGATGCGGATGGCGATAGGGAAACCTTTACATTCGGGTTCAAATATAAAACTGTTGGATGGTTCGTTGATAGAGGTGTTGGATTTGTCGCTGAAACTTTTGGAATTGATAATATCACCGACCCGACAACAGTAGATTGGCTTTATAATTTCCAAGAGAAAGCTATGAAGTTGGGTGCTGGAACGATACCTACTGGAACGGATAGGGTAAAAATTACTGGATTGCCTCAAATTCCTGTCATTATAAAAACAAAAGACAACGCTTCAATTACTGCTAATGGGGCTTTTGAGGGCAAGGTTATAGATACAAGCATTGATAGTAAGGAGGGAGCGAGAGAGAGGGCGAAGGGTGAGATTATTGCTTGGGCGGAACAAATAAATGAGGGTAGCTTTGTTACTCGCTCTAGCGGTTTGAGAGTAGGACAGGAAATAAGAGTAAACAGCGTTATTCGTGGGATAGATGAGAAATTTCACATTAGTAGGATAAGCACCACTTTAGTAACCCCTACAAAATTAGAGTACCAAGTAACCTTGATGTCACAAAGGACATTCGGGATGGTTGAATTTCTACAAAAGGAACTTATTAAAAAAGACAAAGAGATACGAATAGCACCAAATGAGGTGTTAGATTTGATTGAGAGTGCGCTTGAAACTATAGATTTTGAGGAAGATTTTGTGGTGTCCCTAGCGCATAATTTACAAATAGAGAATATCACTTTGGGCGAGGTAGTTGTAGTTCAAGCGCTAGATTTCGCTACGGAGTTTGTTTATGCTCCATTCCCCACCCCTACAGGATTTAAAAGGGAGGGGGCTTATGATGGTGCGGTATACAGTTAAAAATGCTATAATAAAAATATATGAATATTGATGTAAAAGAACAAGAAAAAGTGGGCTTTAAGGGGGTGTGGAAGTTCACTAAAAGAGAAGCTATTGATTGCAAAGAGCATGGTGGCTATGGTATTTGTGAGTGCGGAAAGATTAAAAGCGTACAGGAATTTGATAACCTTATCCCTACTGCTGGGCGTTCTATTGTTGCCGAGGCATTGAGTGGTGGGCTATCCGCTATATCGGATATAGAAATAAATTTTACCTCTCTAGGTACTGGCGTAACTGCTCCCGACAACGGAGATACAACGCTTGAAACTGAAACATTTAGAAAAGCGGTTGCGAGTAATACTTTTCTCGCTAACCAGCTTTTCGTAACAGCTTTTTATACTGCACCCGAAGTTACAGGAACTTTCACGGAAGCTGGGGTACATATAGATGGTACTGGTTCGGTAGATACTGGAACTCTATTTAGTCGTGTCGCTATAAGCGTCACAAAGTCCGCTAGTGAAACTTTGACTATAGATTACACAACAACATTAACTTAATAATTTATGGCGTTAAAAACCAATCATGCACTCGGAGAACCAATCAAGTCGGCAGACATGAATAGTGTCGTTACTCTTGCCATACAAAATGCTCATAATATTTTTGAACTCTTTTTAGAGAATTATTTTGCGGCTAAAGTAACCGCATTTTTAGGTTTATTTTTTGATGGATTTTCAGATACAGTGAAAGGTGATGTAACTGCAACAACCTTGAGTGCTGATGCAAGTAGCGGACAGGACACTCTTGAGGTTATAGATAATGCAGGATTTAAGGTTGGGCAGAATATAAACATTTTTGATGCATTACACCTTGATGAAAAAATTATACAAAGTATCGTAGAGGGCTTTCCGTCAGAAACAAATCAAGAAATGACAGACCATCCACAAGACTTTGGCGTTTTTATAAATTCATTGAGCGATTGGGGGGCGCAAACTTTTACACCCGACAAGACAGGACTTTTGACCGAGGTTCGGTTTATAGATAGAGGAAACATAACAAGCACAATAGGTGTAACAGTAAGAATACAAGGAGTTGATGGAAGTAGTAAACCTGATGGTTCTGATATTGGTTCACAAGCCACTACCTTTGGAACTATAAATGCACAACAGGAGGATGTAGTTATCTTTGCTACGCCAGTACCGCTAACACAGGGCGTAGAATATGCGATAGTTTATCAAACAACAGCATTGGGTGGTGGTAATTTTTACTACAGTTCAAACAGCGTTTCAGATGTCTATTTAGACGGAGAGGGTTGGAGTACAAGCAATAGTGGTGGTACTTGGGGTAAGTCGGCATTAGGAGGTAGTGGATTTATAGATTTTGGATTTAAGGTGATTATGGAACAACCCGACACTCTTGTTTTAACTACCAACTTGGATAATGATTATGTGACAACGGATGATGTTAAGCGTTCAACCGTAAACTTTGATACAGGCAACAAACAAATCAAAATGGATGTCGCAACCTCGGCTGGGAAAAATACTCACACGATTGATTTGGAATTATCCTCGGCACAATATCTCTCTATAACTGATGCGGCTCAAACAGGGCTAGATTTGGTTGGTGCTAAACCAACTTTTGAGATTTCATTTAATTTGGAACAACTACCCTCCGTTGCAGGGTCTACAATGGCTTTATTTTATAAATACCTTCCTGCTGGCGACCAAAGGTCATTCCTAATAGTCATTGGCACAGATGATAAATTAAATGTCCATTATACTGATAGCGGATTAGATGGTGTTGGGGATAGAACCGCTACGTTTACGGATGCCGCTATAGTTGTTGGGGGTGATGTCGGAAACTGGGTAAATATTACTGTTACCATAGACCCTACCACGGCTGATATAGTGATATATAAAAATGCTGTATCGGTTGCTCATACTCCCACATTCCAAAATGCGTTTTCAATTTTCAATGGCACAGCAGACTTTGCAATAGGTTCAACCTCTAGTGGTGGTTTTTATCTTGATGCAAAAGTAGATGGGGTAAGAGTTTTTGATGGTATAAGAACGCAAGCAGAAATAACAGCGGATAAAGATAGACAACTCTTGGCTAGCGAAGCTGGAATGGTCGCAGATTGGGAGTTAAACAATGACTTGTTAGATAAGACAGCTAATAATAATGACCTAACTAATAATAATGGTGCGGTTTTTCAATCGGCAACCTTACCGTTCGTTGCGGATATTTTAGTTGATAGCGGTAAGGTTTATTTCTCGGAGTTGCAGAGTTTCCAAACACAGATGGTAGATGTAAGGCTATGGGTTACTAGGAATTTTACCGCACAGTTTAATTTAGCCGCAGGAATATCGGGAGGGGCAACAACCCTAACTATTACTGGCGACCAAACAGACAAGTTCAAAAATGGCGATATTATAGATATATCAACCTCGGATAATCTTATACGAGAGAGAAAAACGCTAACCGCCACACCTAGCTTTGGGGGTGGCGTTACCACCTTAACTTTTTCTGCTACGGTCAATGCCTTTACTACTTCTGCTTTCGCAGAGAGGGTTGATGTAATACCTCAAACATCAATCGTAGACAAAGATGCAAATGAAAGTTTTAGTGATATGGTTTATGTTAAGTCGGTTGTTGATTTTGGGAGTAGCGAGGTAGAAGATGAATATAGTTTTGATGCTGTAACGCCAAACGAGGATGTTACAATAAAATTAGATTTAACTAGAGAGGACTTGTCGCTTGTACCTATTGCAAAGAGGTTGGGCGTATCTCTTAACGATTAAATATGAAAAAAATAGTAATAAAAGGCGGTGCAATAGAATATATCCCTACCGAAGAAGAATTGGTGAGCAAGGATAAATTCAAGGCTAAGAAAAAAGCCTCGGATTTGACGGATAGCGACATAAAGGAATTAGTATTTAAGCTGGCGAAGAAAGCCAATCTATTATGACCCCCGAACAGGAACAAAAACTATTTACCACGCTTGGTTATATAAAAAAAGAAGTAGAGAATAACACCGAGCAAGTGAGAAAGCAAAATGGTAATGTTGCTGATTTAGTAAAAAGAGTAAATAGACATGATGTTTTTATCGGTAAAGTCGGTTTAGGTGTGTCGTTGGTGGCGTTTTTCATTACTGTTACCGTAAATGGTGTGATAGCTTGGTTTAAGTTCTTGAAGTAGAAACAGCTCAAATAAGGCAAAAAAATTGTCCCCATAATCCCCTCTAACAAATTAAAAACCAAAAGTGGTAGTAATGTATGAGTAAGAAAGCTAAAAAAAATACGCTAGAGAAAAAGAGGGCTATGAAAGCTATGAGGATGAAGAATAAACCAAAAGTCAAGATTAAAAGGAAGTTTGATATCCCCACAGGAGATAAGTTGGGTTTTGCGGATGCTCGCAATACCCAAATAAGTAAGGGGTAAGACAAAAAAATGTTTCCATTGAGAGAGAGAAAAATAATTAGAGGATGGGATGCTCACATAAAAGCTGGGTTGGGAGGTGCTACGGATTATGTCGCTGATTATGTGGAGTTATATGCTCCCTTTGATGGGAGGGCTGATATATGGGATGGAAGGCAAGGGGGTAATTGGATTAGTTTCGTGAGAAACAATGGGGATGTCATTCAATTTGCACACTTAGAGAAATATAAAGCTGGGGGGATGGTCAAGAAGGGAGAGTTGATTGCGATTACTGGGAATACCGGAAAAATCACTACTGGTCCTCACCTCCATATTCAGATTAAAGATAAAGATGGAAACCGTCTTGACCCCGAAACTTACGATTGGGATATGCAAAAAAATATCGTAGACAAAAAAATATTGCAATTACTTTATCTCGGAATATTCAAGCGTAACCCCGATAGTAATGCGAAGGGATATATAGGCAAGCCGATTAGAGAGGTCTTGGAAATTTTGATAGCATCAGAAGAAAACGGATACTATACCAGAGTATTTAAGGAGGTCAAGGTTTTAGAAAATTGGGCAAGGTTAAAATTAAAATAAAAATATGATACATATTTTAGATGGATATAAGACATATATTATCGCCATTGGTATAGGGATAGCTTCTGCGGCTCATAGCTTGGGTTGGATAGACACACAGGCATATTTGCTGATAGTCGGCATACTTGCGCCTAGTGGACTTGCAACATTAAGGCAAGGAATTAAAAAATAGTCTATTAAGAAATTCTTAATCAATCCGATAACATTACTTGAGGTATTTATAGTCCTCCCTATTCTTTTTATTGTGGTAGTGATTTGGTGGGCAAGAGAAAAAATAAGGAGTTTCATTTATGACCCATAGACGTTATTTAACCAATTCTATTTTTTGATTTTTTTGAGTTTTGCGTTAGATGATTTGGGTATTATTACCGCAAGTTTCGGCTTCATGCCACGCTTGGGATGACCTAGAAAACCGCTCTATTGAGGGGTTTTTTAGGTATCTATGGCTTGACTTATGACCTAAAATATGGTACTATACTACTATAATAATTAAGCAAGTTCTTATGAAAAATCTATGTAATAAGGAGCGAAAGGTTGGGGAAACTCCATACGAAGTTTGGAAGCTACCTGATGGTTCGTGGACATGGGAGGTATTAAAGAAGTGGCAAGCAGATGATGATAAACCTTATGCTCGTTGGTTCTGTAATGTAATAACCCCATTCGTACCTGATGGAGAAATGGGTGATGTATATGTAAGCGAGATTAAAGAATATGCTCACTTGGTAGAGGTTGACGGAAAAGCTGTTTAAATTTCTACTCTGCTCTTATACGAGAGCAGAGATAGGAATTAAAATAAAAACTATGTTGAAAAAAATAAAGGTTTCAAATCATTCAGTAAGGGAGGGATTATTTCGCATACTCGTAAAAAACTATATGAATGATGTTGGAGAATATACAGATGATAATATCGTGAGTATTGACGAGTTTCCCGAAAACGCTTGTGTCAATGTTACATTAAAAGACAGAACTGTTATTGTATACTCTGCTCATTTATGGAAAGATGGTCGGGATATAGAAAAAAATTACTAATAGTTGTTCTCTCCTACTTTCAATTATTTGAGGGTAGGGATAGAATAATTAAAATTATGAAAGATAAAACATATACACTAACAATAACTTTGGGTAGCAAAGAAAGCGCTATATATACCATAGAGGAAGTAGCAAGACTATTAAAGGAGGGCTACACAAGCGGGATAGACCCGACTTGGGATTTAGTAGAAGAAGATAATTAAAATTATGGAAATATCACAAGCAATAAAAATGGGGGAGGAACTTTTGGAAAAGTATGACCTTGAGGGTTGGATTATAAAAATGGATGGGTCAAAACGAAGGTTCGGTCAATGCCGAAGTTGGGAAAAAACAATATCTTTGAGCAAGACCCTCGTTGAGTTGAATAGCGAGGAGAGGGTTAAAAATACACTCCTACATGAGATTGCACATGCTCTTACTAAAGAAGAAAGGGGGCATGGTCGTGAATGGAGAAAGATGGCTTTATTTCTCGGAATTAAACCTAAAGCGACTTATAGTTACGACAATACTATAACTCCCGAAACTCCATTTACTTATATATGTCAAAAGTGTGGCTTTGAGTATGGAAGATATAGGGCTATCGGCTCTTTTAGATTGGCAAGTATCGCTCATGTTCGTTGCGGTGGAGGATTTAAAATAAAATAAAATTATGAAAATTGAAAAAAGAAAATGCCAATGTGACGAAAAGGGGACTGTGCCAAAAGAAAATGAGTATATGTATGCGGTTTCAGAAAAAATTGGTATGAACCATGAACCCGACAAGTGTGAGGGTTGGTACAACCTTAAAAAATATAAAAGAGGTAGCAAAGTCCTTTATTTGTGTAGCTGTTGCAACACTCATGGGGATATACTATTAAGTTAAAACTATGACACAAAAAAGAGGTCAGTTAACTGACCGTATCAAAAAAAAGTCAAAAGAACTTTTGGGCTACGAGGTAAGCCAAGAGGAATTGAGGTTGATGGCTTATGCTCAATATCAGATGGTAAATGAACAGAGGATTGACCCAAATAAAATCAACACA
>SDBV01013222.1_pt1 | contig 10527 bp, 9 predicted proteins | sample 2277081 | NCBI WGS metagenome assembly SDBV01 (sample SAMN10402039, study PRJNA504765) | marine sediment metagenome | isolation source: marine sediment core GS10_PC15, 223 cmbsf | place: Arctic Ocean: Southern Knipovich Ridge | collected 2010
CAAAGTTTAGTACAACAATTTCCTGTTCTTCCTCTTTCAATAAAAAGTGCATATATCGCAGGAACTATATATTCAGATTTACAAAAAAAAGGACAAATGATCGAGTTAAATGATATTTATATTGCAGCAGTTACATTAGAACATGATGCTAAGTTAGCAACAGATAATGTCACTCATTATCAGCGAGTTTCACAATTAGGGATTATAAGCATATGATAAATGATTTAAGAAATTATCTTTAGCGGTAATTACTCGGTTAAATATATTTCCGGAGTCCACATCGAACTCAATTAGGCCTTTAACATAATGCTTTTTTATTCCTTGCTCCAAGATGACTATAACCACTTTACGATCTTTGGGAAAAGGAATTACCTCGTATTTACCTATAGATATCTTCTTTTTATTTGTCATTGAATTTATCTATCTAATCGTTAAAATTAAGTTTATTTATTCTTTTTAAAAAATCTCTTTAATTAATTGTTTTATTCCGCTCTTTTTTTACTATTTCTCTCCAATTAAGTTCGATTGTATCAAAGGCGTTTTGAGTTAAATTTTGTATATCACCATCAGGATATTCTAAAAGACGTCCGATATATTTTAGTGCTCTCTTATCTTTGATTTTTATAAGGCTTTCGATGATGTATATAATTCGATATTTATCTGGTTCAATTTTTTTTAATTCTTCGTTGAGCTTTTCTACGATTCTTAAGGTTGCTTTTCCATCTCCAATTTTACCTAAAGCTTCAATTATTCTATTTATTACAATACAATCTTTCTCTGATTTGAGCGCTCTACACAATAAATTTACAGCCCTCCCCTCCTCTAGTAACCCTAATTCTCTAGCAGCTTCAGCTCTATTCTGCCACTCTTCATCATGAAAAAGTCGTTTAATTAGAGAGTTAAATTTTGCATTTATTTCCTGCCAATTCATACAAGAAAACGCTAATTTTGATCAAATTATAATTTGATGATTATAGATTATAAAAAATAACTAGATTATGATGTATTTAAAAGTCTATCCATATGATCGATTCTTTTTTGTAAAATTCTTCGAGTTCCTACATCTTTTCTATGAAATAATTTACCTTCGATACAACCGACACCCTGTTCTGCAATTTTTTCTGCTTCTTCAAGCGAATCTGCGATTCCTAATATTCCCATTGCTCTTGATGTTGTTGTATAAATTGCATTATCTTCTCTATAAACGGAGGCATAATAGAATTTAGCACCAATCTCACTTAGTTTTTCTTTATTAACTTTTACTAATTCATCCTTTTTTGGTGAAACAGGATATCCTTCTGGAGCAAGGTATTTGCAAACAGTAGCTTTTTTTTCAAACTCAATGTTTAGTTTATTAAGAGTTCCATCAATAATCGCATTACAGATGTCAACGAAATTAGTTTTAAGTAATGGTAAAACGTTCATCGCTTCGGGATCACCAAATCGAACATTAAATTCAATTAATTTTAATCCTTTAGCTGTTTTCATAAATTGCCCATATAGGAATCCCTTATATTCAACTCCCGTTTCAGATTTAACTGCAGCTACTGATTTCTTCATATCATTCAATGCATCTTCAATATCAGATTGAGAAATAAATGGCAAAAGGTGATCTTGTATGCTATATGACCCCATACCTCCCGTATTTGGTCCTTTATCATCCTCGTAAGCTCTTTTATGATCTTGAACTAGTGGTGTACCAACAACATTTTTTCCATCAACAAACGTTTGTAAAGTGAATTCCTCTCCATCACATTTCTCCTCTACAATAAATCGCGTTTTTTGTTGTATTAAATCTTGACAATAGTCTACAATATCTTGGGTTGAAAAAAGATGATCTCCATATATTTTTACACCTTTTCCGCCTGTTAAACCATCTGGTTTAATAACCACATTTTCTTCTCCCATGTTCCTAATAAACTTTTCTAATCCATCCATTGAATTAAAAAATTTGCTCCGGATATTTGAAGGGATTTTATATTTCTCTAGTAAAGCTCTTGTAAAGCTTTTTGAACCTTCAAGCTGAGCTGCTTCAATTCTAGGACCTATACACGGAATACCACCTATTTCTAAAGCGTCAACTATACCAACAACTAAAGGAGCCTCAGGCCCAATTACCGCAAAATCAATCCTTTTTTCTGAGCAATATTGTAGGATTTCTTGAAAATCTGTTTCAGAGTGGATTTTAATGTCCTGACTCAAATCCTCTAGACCAGCATTTTTAAAACTCATATAAGCAAATAAATTTGCTCCACTATTAACAATGGCTTCACCAATAACGTGTTCTCTTGCACCATGCCCAATGACTAAACAATTTACCAAAATTTATCAACAAAATGGAGATATTAATTTTATTCGTTAATTTTAATTAGATTTTCAAATAATTTTAATCTTAATTATTAACCAATGATTATTATTCTGAGTAGTAATTAGATTTAATAGTGTTGTTTTAATATCATGATACTCAATACCTTCGAAATAGAATTAAATATTCAAAGATTATGTATTACTAACAAAAAAAATTAAAAAAATGATAAGTAATGTCGGAAGAAAAATATAGAAGAGCAGCACGTGTAATTGTCATGGCTGGAAGATTCCCTCTTCCAGTAAATGAGACTTTAATAGAAATTTTAAAATATTTGATAGATGGGGATGAAATAGAGTTCATAATGGCATTCAAGCGAAAAAAATCACAGACTCTGGAGCAATTAAAGAAAAGCAGTAAATTGCCGGAGGAGGAAATCTTACATAAAATTAAATCTCTCGCCAAAAAAGGTGTAATCTTCAATCAATCAAGTTCCAATGGGATAATGGTGTATAGATTACTCCCTCTAATTATGGTTGGACCTTTTGAATATATTTTCATGTCTAAACTCGAATATTCTGATGAAAATAAAAGGATTGCTGATCTCTTCAAGAAATTATTCGATGAAACAAAAATAATTGTCCAATCTAAATATGATGCTTTAGAACCGGTGTTCCGAAATTTCCCTCCAATTGATAGAACCCTTCCTATATTAGTAAAAAATGTATCTGGAAACGAAATCCAGATCTCTATTAATGAAAAAATAGATATTCCAAGTGAAACAATAGTCCTTACACAAGAAATAGAAAAACTCATAAATAAATTTAAAGATATCGCTGTTGGACACTGCTTTTGTAGACATCACAAAGATTTATTAGGGAAACCATGTAAGCATACAGATATGAGAGAAAATTGTTTTACTTTCGGAAAGAGTGCGCGGTATACAAGTGAACAGGGCTTTGCGAGATTAATCTCAAATGAAGAAGCTTTAAATTTGTTAAAAAAATCAGAGGAAGCAGGATTAGTTCATAAGGCATTTCATCCGCATGAAGATATTACTAAAGCTGAAACGAGTATTTGTAATTGCTGTGAAGATTGTTGTGCAACATTTGAAATGTGGAGAGATGGTGTTATACCTTTAACAAATACAACTAATTATCTTGCTAATATTGAAATAGAAAAATGTACTGGGTGCGGAATTTGTGTACAAAAATGTCCAGTTCATGCAATAGAGCTGAATGATGATGACGTGGCAGAAAGAAATGCTGAATGGTGCATCGGTTGTGGAGTATGTGCTCATTTTTGTGAAGAAAATGCTATATCATTACTAGAAGGAATGAGAAAGGTTTATGTTCCTCCTCCTAAATTTCATTAATAAGGTGTAAATACTAATCCACACATGTTTAATAGGAAGTAATTTTCTCACTATTTTCATTATCACTTTTCTCTGTGTCACATGAAAAATTACGGTAAGCAAATATAATTCTTTGAAGAGTAGTAATAATTGTACCAATAGCTAGAAAGATCATAGTCCACCAAATCGCAGTAGGAAACCACAACTGCAGAATCGAGCCAATAAATAAAATTGGTACGCGATCAGTGCGTTCCAATATTCCTATACCGTACAAATTATCAATTCCAAGTGCTTCAATCTTGGCACGTGTATATGATGTAAGAAATGTTCCAACAAGCACGATAAGACCTATTTCGCGTGTTGTATATCCACTAAGGATAACTCCAACAAATAAAAAAAAATCTCCGATTCTATCTAATGTAGAATCTAAAAATGCCCCTAATTTTGTTGGTCCTTGGAGTCGAGCAACTACGCCATCTAACTGATCAAAAAATTCAGTTATAAATAAGAATATTATGATTGTCGGAAGCCAATTTAATAAAAATCCAAAAAAAACCACTATAGCAGAGAGTAAACCAGAAAAAGTAATGTAATTCGCGGGAATTCTCTTTATTTTTTTAGCTAAAGGCAGTAAAAGTTTTGCAGAGAATTTTTTTACTTGTAATAGCATTTTTAGAAATTTATTTAATTAAATAAAAAAATTTTAATGTTGAATCAATCTATAATCTGAAATTTAATTATTTTTCCTTTTTGGTCGAAATATTTAACGTTGTTTAAATCAAACAGTTTAACTTTATTAATACTGAGGAATGCTATGTAATTCCATACAAAAAAGTTTAGGTTTTACAAAGAGTGATTTCTATAAATTTAACTAATGAAATTGAAATTGTTCTTAATAGAAATAATAATGTTCTAAAGAACTAAAGTATTGTCAGTAACTCTCCCTTTTTTTGTTTATACTACAAGAGCTCACAATCCTTTAAAAGAATAAGTTTAAAAAGGAAAACTTTGATTAAAGAGTTAATATTCTTGAACTTTCATAGAGGTTATTCCATTAGTGGGTTGGGATTACAATTTTTTAAATAAATAATTGAAGAAATGGTATATAATAATCCTTTAGAATTATTTTTTTTAAAATCTCAATATTAAAACGAAATTCACCATTTACTTATAAACTAGCTAATGATTTAGATAAAAAATGTTAGAACATCTTTATAATTGTTTGAAACGACAAGAAGATAAAATTATTTCTTGGTATAAGAGTAAAGTGAAAACTTTAGAAGAAACAAATATACCTCTCCCTATATTTTCTTCCTTTGATGTGAGAGATAGTGGATATAAAGCTTCGATCGTTGATTCCAATGTGTTTCCTTCAGGTTTTAATAATCTTGATTTAGATTCTCGGCAATTTGCAGCTACAAAATTCTTAAAGTATTTATCTTCAATTTCTCCAAATAGAAATATCCTAATTATTCCAGAAAATCATACAAGAAACGTATATTATTTTGAACATATCAAAGTTTTATCACAAATTTTAAATTCAGCCGGATTCAACACCAATATAGGTTATATTGAAGAAGAAAATAACTCACCCCCTTTTGCAGCTTTTGAAAATACTGTAGAGGCGATTAAATTTGAAAAAATCTTCAGATGTAATGGTAGAGCGTGCACAGAATCATTTAATGACGGAATAATAATATTAAATAACGATCTTTCAGTGGCACCTCCTAAAATTTTAGAAATTTTAGAAAATATCAGTCAACCTGTTTTACCTTCGATTTCTTTAGGTTGGTATAATAGAAAAAAAAGTAACCACTTTCAATTTTTTAATAAATTAATCACTGAATTAGCCTTATTAACTTCATTCGATCCTTGGCTTTTAGGGACACATTATACCAGTGTCGATAATATTAATTTTAAAGAAAAAGATTCACTAAAAGTAGTTGCAGATGCTGTTGATTTAGTCACAAATAGAATATCTCTAAAATATGAAGAATATAATATCCATGACGACCCGTTTGTTTTTGTTAAAAACAATTCAGGTACTTATGGGCTAGGAATTGTTAGTGTTTCTTCTGGAGAAGAGATTAAGAATCTCAATTCAAAAAATCGAAAGAAGATGATTTATGGAAAAGGGAGATCTCGAATCAATAGCGTATTAATTCAAGAAGGAATTTATACCAAGTATGTAGAGCATAATATTCCTGCTGAACCTGTAATTTACAATATCGGCGGAGAAGCAGTTGGAGGATTTATGCGAGTCAACACATTACAAACAAGAAATAAAAATCTGAATACAAGGGGGATGGTATTCAAGAAAATTGTTGAAAATAAGCAAACTCAACCAATAATCCTTAAAAATCGCAAATTCTCCTTATACTCATTACTCACAAGTATAGCAGATTTAGCTATTGCTTATGAGCATAAACAAAATCTTGTTAATTAATGATTATTATGAAGTGGCTATTTGTTATTGATCCAATTGAAAGTCTAAATTATAAAACCGATTCAACATATGCAATAATGAAAGAAGCGTACCGTCAGGGAATAGAGGTATTTTTCTGCTGTATTCAAGACATTTTCTTTAAGGAAGGAATTAAATGCGTCTCGAAATCATTTTCCTTTATTGCTGAAGATTATAAAGTTGGTTCTAATAAGATATCAAAATTGGATTTATTTGATATAATATTCATGAGAAAGGATCCCCCCTATGATATGATATTTCACTATTGTACGGAATTACTTTCCTTAGCTAAAACATTAGTTGTTAATTCACCTCAAGCATTACGAGATTTTAATGAAAAATTAATTATTCTTCCGTTTTTAGAATTTATTCCCAAAACTGTAGTAACCTCAGAGAAATCTCAATTTGAATCTTTTTTAAAGAATAATAAAGACGGTTTTATCCTTAAATCATTAGCTTCTTACCAAGGGCGTTCAGTTGTTTGGATTACTAAAGATGATAAAAATTCTGAGGAAATTCTAAAAAATTATACAGAAAATTATACAAAACCTGTAATGATTCAAGAATTTATTCCAGAGATAAGAATTGGAGATAAACGAATATTAGTATTAGGAGGAAAAATAATCGGAGCTGTTTTGAGAGAACCAAAGGATAATAATTACTTAGCTAATTTAGGACAAGGAGGAATTGCGAGGAAAACTGAAATAACGGAGCGTGAAAATGAGATAGTTGAAAGCTTATATAATTTTCTAATTAAAAATGGTCTACATTTCGTGGGATTGGATGTCATAGGGGATTATATTACTGAAATTAATATAACTTGTCCGACGGGGATAGTGCACATTAATCAACTCAATAATATCAGTTTAGAAAAAGAAATTGTTGAGTATTTTTTCAACTTGGCTAATGCTACTTGAAAAAGACAAAATAAGAAATTTCTCATTTTTTCTTTTGACGTTAAAAAAAAAGGATTGAGATATTTAATTCTAAATCCCATAAATTGGGGGGTATTTGTCGTATATGTAATTCAAAAAGTAATCAGGATTCAATTCTTCACCAGTAACTCTCCTTATTAGTTCAGGGGCTCCGTAAATTTTTCCATGCTGGTGTATTTTTTCTCGCAAGAAATTTAAAAGATTAGAATATTCACCTCTTTTAAAATCTTCTGGTAAATTAGGATTTTCTGTGAGAATTTTGTTATATATCTGTGCTGCATAAAGATTTCCTAAAAAATAAGTAGGAAAGTAGCCAATTAAGCCTGCAGACCAGTGGACATCCTGAAGAACCCCTTGAGCATCATTAGGAGGCGTGATTCCAAATAATTCTTCAAAATTTGTATTCCATATCTCTGGTAATTCTTTTACATTAGTTTTACCTTCAAGTAGATCTTTTTCCATTTCAAATCTTAGAATTATATGTAATCCGTAAGTTACTTCATCCGCATTTACTCTAATAAATGAAGGTTGCACCATATTAACTGAATGATGAAATTCTTCTAAAGGATAATTCTTTAAATTATCTGGAAAATATTTTTGAAAGATAGGATACCAGTATATCCAAAATTCCTTGCTGCGACCGACAAAATTCTCCCAAAGCCGAGATTGAGATTCATGTATTCCAAAAGATGTACCACTACATAAGAGAGTATCATGGAGTTCTTTCTTAATACCCATTTCGTATAATGCATGACCGCATTCATGAATTGTACTCGTAATACAGTCTGGAAAAGGTTCTGTTGTTCTCGTGGTAATTCGTGTATCCATAGAAGCAAGTGTTGTGGTAAATGGATGAGTTACCTTGTCTTGACGACCGTATCCAAAGTCAAAATTCATTTTTTTAACAATCTCATTACTTAATTTATATTGTTTATCTGGATCGTACTGCTTCTTTAAGATTGAATCATCTGGTTTATTCGGTGAAGAGTTTAACTTCTTAACAAATTCAATTAATTTTGGCTTAATTGGATTGAAAAATTTGGCAATCCAATAATAGGTGGCACCAGGTTCATATAAATCAATTAGAGTTGAGTATAAATCTGGGTGAATTTCAAGTCTTTCTGCCTTTTGTCTCTGTAAATCAATTGTTTTCTCTAAAATGTCCACAAAAATAGAGAAATCACTCTTTGATCGAGCTTCTCTCCATGTTTTTGATGCTAATATGCTAGTTTCCGCGATATCTGCAACTAATTTTTCAGGTAACTTAGTTGCTAGATCATACTCTCTGGAAATCTCTCTTAGCATAGCTTTTTCAATTTCATTAAGATTAGAAAGTTTTTCTGCTTCTTTAATAAGACTACCAACTTTTTCTGAAGTGACTCTTCTATGAATTAATTTTTCAATCAAGGATACTTGCTTCGATCTCCCTTCTAGCGATTTATAATTTTGCATATTTACTTCTTGATCCCAACCGAGTGTTGCTTGTATATAGTTTAATCTCATTATTTCAGCAAAAAACTCTTTAAGTTCTTCTATTGCATTCAAGTAAAAAACCTTATTTTAAAATGATAAAAAATTAAAAGAAATTAGTTAAAAATATTCAAAAAATCTTTGCTTTTTCAAATACCACTTTCAATAAAAATAGGAATATTATATTATTCTAATTGTTCCTGTTTAACAAAAAAATCAGCTGCCAATTTAATGTCATTTAAAGATATGGGTCGTTTTAAAGAATTTTTGAGGTCTGCGATTAATTGCTCACATAATCGTACGCTTAACGAGCTTCCTCCATCAGTTATTAGATTTTGTAATTCTTTAATAAAATTAATAACTTTAGGTTTATAATTTTCTTGAGCTGTTGTTTCTCCATTTGGAGAGAAAAATTTCATCGGCATTTGGGGCTTAAGATGTTTTGCATCAATAGACTTAGTTGTTAGTGAATTACGTGCATCAACTTTAGGAATTGAAGGTTTTGCTTTTCGTATAGGTAGCTTTATAGATATTTTAAGAGGTTTAATTTCTTTTTTTTTATCTATCTTCTGAAAATTAGTCATCTTTTCCAAAGGTTTTAGAGGAGTAGTAGAAGAAACTTTCTGTATTGAAATTTTTTGGTTTGCCGAACTTGCACTAGGAAGGGATTTTACTGTAATTTTTCTTGTAAATATAAGAGACTTATCAACGGTAAAATCTTTTTTACTCTGTAATTCTTTTCTCTTCTCAAGGTATTCTTTAATAATTTTATTGAGATTAGAGATTTTTTGTTCTAATGCTTTTGTGTAAATAATGTTTTGATAGGATTTGCTAATGCTGAGTAATTCTTTATATTTAGCTAAAGCTTGAACTTTTTTGCCTTCTTGGATTAGATTGTCTGCCTCTTTTACCATTATTCCAAAATTTTTAGGAAACTTTTTCTTTAATCCCAAAATTTCCATCACAAATTGAAGCATTTTAGCCTTTGCATCAGGAGAATTTAAAGAAATTTCTTTAAATTCTGCAATATTTAATTCATTTTTAATCCTCTTAATCTCACTATCTTCTACTAAATCTCTCTTATTTCCAATCATTAATAATTTAGAGTTTTTTCCTTCCAATTTTTGAAGATTTAAAAAGTGGGTAATAATTTTCAAATGATAATTAGCTAAATTAAACAGAAGTATAACTACATCAGAACCAGCAATGAATTTTGACCACAAAGGAGAGAAGTTATTTTTTAACACAAAGTCCCATAGATAAAAACTAATACCATCAATTTCAAAACTTGATGTTTTCGCAAAATCCATCTGTATTTTTTCTTCACCACTTTTTAATAAGTTATAAAGTGTTGTTTTCCCAGCATAAGAAGGTCCAATAATTGCAATTTTGGTGTGTAGATCTTTTTGAAGTTTATCTAAGAAACTTGAAAATTCAGATTTTGAAGAACTTAATCCTTTTAAATCCTTAGGATTTGGAAATAGTTCATTAAACTTTTCAATTGCTGGTACCATAATATTCTCAATGTATTGAAGTGAATCGCTCAAATCGGCAATAAGTACAAAATATAAATAACCAGAGGATCTATGAAAAATTTGAAATTTTGAAATATGATTAGTAAAAGTTTTTCCAGCAACAGGCATATCAATAAATCTTTGAATGATTTTTTTAACATTATTTAATTCTTCATTTCCAAGAGCCATTGCATAGTCTTTAACAAAGATCAGTTCTGATTTCAAGAAAATATGAATTTGTCTCAACATTTTCTATTTAGCCTATTGATTTTGTGGGAATTGTTTATTGTTATAAAGAAAGAAGAAACCGTTATTAATAATTCTTTATAATTCATCATGCATGAATTTAAAAGTTTTTATATTCAGTATCTAAGGAAGTAATTTTTTTCTATTAATTTTTATTCTTTTCAGATCCGACATTATTTTCACCTTTTTGATATACCGTTGTTAATTTTATTTACGCTTCGAGAAATAAATCAACTAAA
>SDBV01013223.1_pt1 | contig 10526 bp, 6 predicted proteins | sample 2277081 | NCBI WGS metagenome assembly SDBV01 (sample SAMN10402039, study PRJNA504765) | marine sediment metagenome | isolation source: marine sediment core GS10_PC15, 223 cmbsf | place: Arctic Ocean: Southern Knipovich Ridge | collected 2010
CTTCGGCCATGCTGACTGGCAGCGTCTGATCGCTCGCTTCTTCTGTCCCCAGCACGCGGTACATGTCGATGGCCCGGCGGTACGCGGCAGCGGCTTGGTTATACTGCCCTAGTCGCTGGTGGATATCCCCAATGCGCCGCCTGGCGCCGGCAGCCCTACGTTGCAGGGCGGCATCGTCGCCCGTCTGCTCGGCCAGCCGGTCGTAAAACGGGAGCATTTCTTCCAGCAGAGCCGCAGTTTCCTTCGAGATGGCAGGCTGGGTCACTATCTGGATGCTCGTCCCCTTCGCACCGCCAACGGTGAGGCTGGACTGAACCGCTCTGCTCGGTCCGAGGCGGGAGAAGACTCTATCGAGTGCCTCGCTCGCTACGGCAACCACAGCCTCCGCGCGTTGTCGCTGCCAAGCCTCTCTTGTCAAGGCCCTTCGGGTGCGGACGTAACCGACTGTCGCCACCACGGCCACGGCGAGAACCATAAGCAGCGTGGATGCGGCCAGTGAAGCTACAGCCCTGTTGCGTCGACACCATCGCCACAGCCGCGCGACGGGCCCGATCCGCCGCGCCAGTACGGGCCGATCTTCCAGGAATCGCCGAAGGTCGTCGCCCATCTCGGCGGCAGTTGCGTAGCGGTGCTCAGGCTCACGCGAAATGGCCTTGAGAACGATGGTCTCAAGGTCGCGCGGGATGACAGGATTCAACGCGCGAGGCCGCACCGGCGATTGTTGCGAAACCCGGTGAATCAGAGTGGCGCGGTCGGTCTCGCCGTACCCCGGCCGAAGGGTCAACAACTCATAAAGCGTAAGCCCCAGACCGTAGATGTCGCCCCGTTCGTCGGTCTGCCCGGTGAGTCGCTCCGGCGCCAGGTATCGCAGCGTACCTGTCAGATCTCCCGCCTGGGTAACATCCGGGACGTGTACCGCTCTGGCCAGGCCGAAATCGGTCACCCAGAGCACACCTTGATCGTCCAGTAACAGGTTGGCAGGCTTGATGTCACGATGCAGCGTGCCCTGTTCATGGGCATAGGCAAGTGCCTCAGCGGCTTGCTCTCCAATATCTGCCATGATCCGGTAATACTCGGGATTCAACAGGGGTGGGCGCTTGGCGGTTTCCGTGCCAACCAAACCGGAGACCACTGTTTCCAGCAGCTCGTTTTCAGGACTTGCCTCATCCCCTTCGTCCGAAGTGTTCCACTCACTCGCCAGTAGATTTCGCAGGCGCTGGACAACCTTGTCCAGGCCAACACCATGCACGTACTGCATGACGTAGTAGTGGAAGCCTTCCTGTTCGCCGACACCGTACACCTGGACAATGTTGGTGTGGTGCAGGCGAGAGGCAATCTTCGCCTCGCGCCTGAATCTCGCCAGATGTCGCTGCTCCAGCAGCGCCTGCCGTGGCAGCACCTTCAACGCCACCCGCCGGCCGAGCGATTCCTGCTCCGCCTCGAACACAATGCCCATACCGCCACGGCCGATCTCTTGGATGATCCGGAAGTCACCCAGCCGTTCCAGCTTGATCGGACCCAGTGACGCCAAGCCGTCGGAGGATCGCTCACTGCGCGCCTTGAGGCGCTCCATGGCCGCGATGGCAGGAAACAACTCACGGATTCCCTCCGCAAGGTCCGGGTGAGAAGATGCATACTCCTCCACAGACGGCGACTCGCCCTGTCGCTGCCTTTCCATGAATTCCTCTGCCAGGATTTCCAGCGGATCGCGATCTGTAGTGGACTCATCCATCCTGCATCGCCTCCAGGATGCCCGGGAAGCCCGTCAGGACTTCCTTCAGCCTTCGCAGCGCCCGGACGTATCGGATGCTGGCCGCCTTGGGCTCGATGTGCAGTGCCTCGGCGACTTCGCCATTGGTCAGTTCCTCGAAATGCCGCAGGGCCAGTATCTCCTGATCCATCGAGTTCATGGTCGCGATAGCTGCTTGGATCCTGTCCAGCAGCTCGCCCCGAGCGGCCGCTTGGGACGGGCTGGTCCAGTCGCCCACGAGGTGAATCGCCAGCGAAGCTGAGGTCGCCTGGGGATAGTTTCCGAAGATCGCCACCTCCCGGCCGGCGTCTCGCGCCTGGGCACCAATGTGACGGCGATGCACATCAATCAGCGTCTGTTGCACAATTATCCTCAACCACAGGAAGGGAGAACTGAACTTGTCTTTACCATAGTGCTCGATGCGTTTGGCAGCCGCCAGATACGCCTCCTGGAGCACGTCATCGGGGTCAACCCGCCCCGCCATTCGCCGGTCCAGCCGGAAGTTGACGATCCGCCAGAGCCTCTGGCGGTGCATCGCAAAGGCTTCAGCTAACGCGGCCGTGTCGGCGCCGCGCAGCCGGTCGTGCAACTCATCAGTCTGGCTTCCGTCGGGCATCTATGGTTGTCATGTAAGGTTAAACGCAGAACTCCATGTAAATTCTACAAGCTTTTTCCGGCCGGCGGTAGCTTCTGATCGACGTCCCATTCGAGCCAAATCGCAATTTCCTGATTGGCTGTAGATTCGCGGACACTCTTCTCGTTCAGGACTTTAGAGGAATCATTGATTCGAAGACTCGACCTCGTCGCCCGGGACTTCAGAAAGCACAAGACAAGGAGATAGACCATGAAACGATGGAAAACGATTCTGGCCGCAGTGATTTCGTGTTTGGTGCCGGCCCTGCACGTCCAGGCTGGAGACTATGTGATTGTGGACACCGGCCAGACCGGCTGCTACGCCGACAATGGAAACGCCATTTCGCCATCGCCTGGCCAGGCGTTCTACGGTCAGGACGCCCAGCACCTGGGGAATCAGCCCAGCTACACGACCAGCGGGGACGGACTGAGCGTGCTCGACAACGTGACCGGCATGACCTGGACGAAATCCGCGGACTGGACCGCAAACGGTACGACCAACGTAGACGACAAGTTCACCTACGACGGGGCACAGGCCTATGTCGCTACGCTCAACGCGAGCAACTACGGCGGGTACAGCGACTGGCGCGTACCGACGATCAAGGAACTCTACTCCCTGATCGACTTCAGGGGCGTTGGGTCAACGACGGCAGCGTCCAGCACGCCCTTTATCGACACCAACCACTTCGACTTCGCCTACGGTGATGAGACATCGGGCGAGCGGTTCATCGACTCGCAATGGGCCACCAGCACGAAGTACGTCAGCACGGTGATGGACGGCTCCGAAGCGATGTTCGGGGTAAATTTCGCCGACGGACGGATCAAGGGCTACGGTTTGGTCAGCCCCAACCCGCAGCAGGGCGAGAAGACGTTCTACGCTCGCTTCTGCCGAGGTAACCCCGACTACGGCACAAACGACTTCGTGGACAACGGTGGCGGGACGATTACCGACAACGCCACCAACCTGCAGTGGGCGAAGGCGGACAGCGGCGTCGGGATGGACTGGGAGGAGGCCCTGGCGTGGGTCCAGCAAAAGAACGCCGAGAACTATCTCGGCCATGATGACTGGCGTTTGCCCAACGCCAAGGAACTGCAAAGCATCGTCGACTACACGCGCTCACCGGATACGACCGCCTCGGCCGCGATCGACCCGATCTTCGACATCACCGCAATCACCGACGAGGGGGGTGACACGGATTACTCCTACTTCTGGACGAGCACGACACATCTGGACGGCCCACCGGATGTGCAGGGCACTGCCGCCGTGTACATTGCCTTTGGTGAGGCCGAGGGCTACATGGAAATACCGCCGGGCTCGGGCTACCAACTGCTGGACGTCCACGGGGCCGGAGCACAACGCGGCGACCCGAAATCGGGCGACCCGGATGACTTCCCCTTAGGACGCGGTCCCCAGGGCGACGTAATACGAATCAACAACTACGTCCGATTGGTGCGTGATGCGGAGGTGCCCGACCCGGGGACGCTGACACTGCTGACCGTCGGTGCAGCAGGACTAATGCTGCGCCGCCGAGTCCATTACTGATTGCAACCGTACCGTGCCTCAGCGTAACATCAGTATCCGTTGTATCTGTACTGACATGTCCCTTCAGGTGCCGGAGTTTCTTATTGTCGTGTGAGATTCGAACTCACATAGACGCGAGCGAAGCGAGTGGATATTCTGTGAGTTTGACGCCGGAGCAAAGCGTAGGCGCCGCGCCAAGCGAATCTCATCGCCTGCTTCTTGAAAGCCCCTGCCAATGCGAACCAAATCCCAATAAACTCCCATTCCAAATGGATTAGGATTCAGGGAGCAGATCATTTTTCGGTATGGACAGGCTCGGGGTCGAGAAAGAATGGTATGTCGAAATTCTCCCAGTCAGGAGCCTCGTTCGGATTCTCCGCATACTTCCCGCCCTGGTCAATTTCATTTTCGCCGATACTGTACAGGAGCGGACGAGGAGCGTTTGGCAGGTAGCCGAGGGCTTTGTTGTCTTCGGCAAATGGATCTTTCGGGACCGCCGGGAGGTACTCCGGTACAAGATCGCCCAGCCTGGTAGGCCGAGCGCCGTGATCTATCTCATATAGCCTAATCCCCAAAGCTGTACCCGCCATTCGCCGCATTGCGATTGCATGAAACCTCCACACCAACGCCCGATCCATTGAAGGCATCAGCGTACCAGTTAGCGGATGGCTTATCTGATCCCAAAGGCCTTCGATTTTGGGTGCATCCGGCAGCAACTTCTTGGCCTCAGGATAGCTTGACTGCTTCGCAGCCTTGGCCGTTGCGGTAAGCCACTGCAACATCTCAAGAAGGTCTTTTTTGTGTAATGGTTTCAATATACCCGCATGCGCTGCTTCCAAAAGAGAGTAACCGCCCCGGGTATTCAGACTCGATTTGCCATTCAACCGGAGTTGGGCAAAACCGTATGTGAGTGTTCGCTCGCCGAAGTAAATCCACTCGCCGTCTTTCCTGAGCTGTTCTTCGTCAAGCAGTTCGGCGATGAGCGATTTGATCTTTTTTCTCCCAACATCGCTCGGAGCATCGGGGGTATTTGAACCGCCGGTATGGATATTCAGGTCAACTACGATGCCTTCGATGGTGCTGGACACAGTGGCTTCTATGGAGATGGCCACCAGGTCCGAGATCAAGAAAGGCGTCTTGCGTCGGATCCTGCCCACGGCCAGTGCATCACGAAGCATCTCAATTGCTGCGGTGTCGTCGCCGGTTTTGTGATGGTAGATGGCCATCGAGCACAGAAACCTGGCCAGGGGTCGTTGTTCGCTAAGGTCAGGAAGTATAAGACCCGAGACGGGACTTCGCATACGAAAGCCCCAGTCCGCCCCTTTCAAAGATCGTGCCAAGCGGGTCAGTTCGAAGACTTCGGAATTTTCCTCAGCAATCTTCCGGAACTCATCCAGATTGTCCGCAACAATGACAGGCTCGACGTGCCAAACCAGCTCTTCCTGGTCGGGAGTGAGCTTAATGGCGGCGACAGCTTCTTTCAGACTCAGCGCTGCATTGTCATCATCACTTGTCGGGGGAGGATCAAAGTCCTCCGGATCCACCGGCTGCCCGGCCGCCCTGTATCGATCCAGCTCAGCCTGGATTGCCCTGTCCCATTTCGAGTTTCCGTACCACCACGAGATTACAAGCAGCAAGCATAAACCCACCAGACCCACAGCAACCCGGATAGGCCATTTGCGGCGACGGGTACGTCTTGTTGGCTGTGCAGGGGCGTTCTTTTCGCTACTATCCATGGTAATCACCTGTAGTGGAAACACAGTTCCCGCAGGTCTCATTATGGGCTTTATGGTTGATCTCGGCAATGCCTTGAGCGATAATAACTTGTCATCCCTATCACAAGGACTAGAGTTGATATGTGGAGAGCACTTGACTCATTTGAGAAAAAGCTTCGCATCGCCGTCCTGCGGTGCAATGTAATTGTTCTGTTGGAACATCTTGGAAGGGCGCTGGGGGCGGGAGGGGTTCTCATTTTTCGGTATGGACAGGGCGGTTGGCGTTGAGAAAGAATGGCATGTCGAAATATCCCCATTCAGGAGCTTTGTCCGGATTCTCCCCGTACTTCCCGCCCTGGTCAATCTCATTATCGCCGATACTGTACAGGAGCGGACGAGGAGCGTCTGGCAGGTAGCTGAGGGCTTTGTTGTCTTCGGCAAATGGATCCTTTGGGACGGCCGGGAGGTACTCCGGTACAAGGTCGCCCAGCCTGGTGGGGCGGGCGCCGTGATCTATCTCATATAGCCTAATCCCCAAAGCTGTCCCCGCCATTCGCCGCATTGCGATTGCGCGAAACCTCATCACCAGCACCCCATTTGGAGGCATCAGTATCAGTACACCAGTTAGCGGATGGCTGATCTCATCCCAAAGGCCTTCGATTCTGGGCGCGTCCGGCACCAACTTCTTGGCCTCAGGATAGCTTAACTGTCTTGCACCCTTGGCAAAAGCGGTAAGCCTCTGCAACATCTCAAGAAGGTCTCTCTTGTGTAATGGTTTAAATATATCCGCCTGCGCTGCTTCAAAAAGAGTGGGTGCGTTCCCGGTATTCAGATTCAGATTCAATTTGCCATTCATCCAGAGTTGGGCATAATTATATGTATTTGTTCGCTCGCCGAAGTGAATTCGCTCAACGTCTTTCCTGAACTGTTCTTCGTCAAGCAGTTCGGCGATGAGCGATTTGATCTTTTCTCTTCCAATATCGCTTGGAGCATCGGGCGTATTTGAACCGCCGGTATGGATATTCAGGTCAACTGCGATGTCTTCGATGGTGTCGGATACAAGGAATTCTATGGTGCTGGCCACCATGTCCGAGATCAAGAAAGGCATCTTGCGTTGGACCCTGCCCATGGCCAGTGCATCACGAAGCATTTCAATTGCCGCGGTGTCGTCGCCGGTTTTGTGGTAGTAGATGGCCATCGAGCACAGAAACTCGGCCAGGCGTTCTTGTTCGCCGTAGTCAGGAAGTACCACATTTACGATGGGGCTTCGCAGACGAATACCCCAGTCCGCCCCTTTCATAGATCGCGCCAGGCGGGTTAGTTCGAAGACTTTGGAATTCTCCTCAGCAATCTTCCGGAACTCATCCAGATTGTCCGCAATAATGACAGGGTCAACTTGTTCGACCAGCTTATCCTGGCGGGGAGTGAGCTTAATGGCGGCGGCCGCTTCCTTCAGGCTCAGCGCCGCATTGTCATCATCACTTGTCGGGGGAGGGTCAAAGTCCTCCGGATCCACCGGCTGACCGGCTGCCCTGTATCCGTCGAGTTCCGCCTGGATTGCCCTGTCCCATTTCGAGTTTCCGTACCACCACGAGATTACAAGCAGCAAGCAGAAACCCACCAGACCCACAGCAACCCAGATAGGCCATTTGCGGCGACGGGTACGCCTTGTTGGCTGTGAAGGAACGTTCTTATCGCTGCTATCCATGGTAATCACCTGTAGTGGAAACAAAGTTCCCGCAGGTCTCATTATGGGCTTTATGGTTGATCTCGGCAATGCTTTGGGCGATAATAACTTGTCATCCCTATCACAAGGACGAAAGTTGATATGTGGAGAGCAGTTGACTCATTTGAGAAAAAGCTTCGCATCGCCGTCCTGCGGTGCAATGTAAATGTTCTATTGGAATATCTTGTGAAGGTGCTGGGGGCGGGAGGGATTCTCTTTATGCTCGTGGTCCTGTTTGAAAGAACCACCGCTATAAGAATCGTCAACTCTCTGGTAGCCTGGACCCTGGGCGGCGGGGTGATTGCTCTAACGTTGTTGCTATGGTCCTTGCGACACCCCTCCGTCATGGAGGTGGCGATAATGGTTGACGAACGGGCGGGCACGAAGGAACGCTTCAGTACCGCCCTGGCGTTGGCGGGCCGGGATGATCCATTTTGCAAAGCTTCAATTGCCGAAGCTCACCGGACTGCTGAGCGTCTAAACGTAAGCACGCATTTTCCTCTCGGACCTTCCAGGTGGTGGCTGTACGCGGCGGCGGCGTGGTTGTCCGCCGTGATCGTTTTCTTTTTTGTCCCTACCATGGATCTGTTTGCCCGCCAAAAGGATCGACTGGCGGATCAAGAGTCGGCACGGCAGATCGAGCAAGCGAAGGTGGACATTAAACAGGCTACAAGTTCAGTCAGGATGGCTGTGAATCAATTCGGTGATGCGGGGCTGAAAGAACAGCTCGCAAAACTGGGTGATGTGACCAAGTCGGCCAGGCCCGAGGAAATCAGACGCCAAGCGATCCGTAAGCTTGGTGACCTGTCTGATCGGATCAAGAAACTACAAACCGACCAGAACCTCCCGGCCGGGAAGATGTTGCAATCGATGCTTGGTCGGATTCGCGGGTTTCAGCGAGGACTTTCACCGCAATTGAACCAGGCTATTGCTAAGGGCAACTTCGCGCAAGCTTCCAACCTGATCAGGCAGTTTCAGAGGCAACTGGTTGAGGGGAAGCTTTCTCAGCAGCAGCGAGAGGCACTTGAAAAGCAATTGGCGGATCTGGCGAGACAACTGAAGCAATTGGCCGGCGAAAACAAGAAGTTGGAAGAAGAACTTGAAAAGGCCGGGCTCGACAAGGCTCTGGCGAGGCTGAAGGACGAAGAACTTAGAAAGGCGCTGCAACGACAGGGCTTGAGCGAGAAGAAAATCGAAGAACTTCTGGAAAAGGCTTCCGCATCCCGGTCTGCCTCCAGTAGGTGCTCGCAACTAGGCGAAGCAATGGCCGGTTCTGGGGCGGGAACAGGGGGATTATCCGCAGAGGAGCTTTCAGAACTGGCGGGACAATTGGATATGCTGGAAGCATTGAAGCAGGACCTGGCGCTTACAGAGGCATCTCTGGCGGAGATTGAAGGGGCAATTGTTAGTCTCGGCGAAGGCGATTGCATGGGAGGAGGCACGGGGCCATGGGAAGAGGGGCTTGCCCTGCGCCAAGGGAGGGGAACGGGCGGACCGGGACGAGGTTACGGCCCCAGAGACACAGGTGAGGATGAAGACACCTCAACGCTTAAGACTCGCGTAAAAAACAAAAACCAGACGAAGCAAGGTCCGGTCATCGCCAGTTGGTATTTCAAAGGCCCGCAAGCCAAAGGCCAATCGAGACGCGAATTGACCGACATCGTCCAGGCCGCCAAAGACAGATTCTCGGAATCCGTCAGCGAAAACAGGATTCCCCGTAAGTATGAGTCTTCCATTAAAAAATACTTCGGCCAGTTAGAGGAACAAACGAATAACGATGGGTCCTGAGAAGAGCTTGAATTCACTATGGTTTCGAGAGGTCAGCCGTTTTTGCGACAGTCCTATACCGCGCACGACAAGAAAATGGGCTCGAGCTGCCTACCCGCCCGCCAGGGCGGGCGGGCAAAAACGTTCGCGGGCGCAAAAACTAATCGTGCGCCATATTAAAGCCTGCCTTTGCCCGTTCCTTTATCTGGCGATGATCTTATTCTCGTTAGGCGGTTTGTCCTGCGGGCGCAGCGGGGACCAGAAGCAAAGACAGGTCGTACTTTATTGTTCAGTCGATCAGACTATAGCGGAGCCCATTATCGCCAGGTTTGAAAAGCAAACCGGCATTAAGGTATTGGCGCGTTTCGATACCGAATCGAGCAAGACCGTCGGGCTCGTGCAGCGTCTTCGGGCCGAAGCACAGTCCCCGTTAGCAGATGTGTTCTGGTCGAGCGAAGTTTTCTACACCATACGCCTGGCGCGCGAGGGACTGCTGGCGAGATATGACGGAGAGGAAACCAGGGACTGGCCCGAGCAACTGGCTGACCGGGAGGGGAGATGGTACGGGTTTGCATTGAGAGCCAGAGTCATCGCATATTCCACGGACAGAGTATCATCGGATGAGGCGCCCAAGTGCCTCGAAGACCTTTTGGACGGGAAATGGAAAGGCCGACTTGTCATGGCCAGCCCGGAATTCGGAACCACCGGTGGAGACATTGCGAGTTGGTTCGCCCATTACGGCGAACAGCGAACCAGGGTCATACTGGCGGGGCTGAAAACCAACGATATACGTCTTGTCGAGGGTAACAGTTCTGCGGTGCGCTGGGTAGCTACGGGGCGAGCTGATGTGTGCTTGACAGATACTGACGATGTCTATGCAGCCCAGCGCAACGGCTGGGGGGTAGCTATGAATTACCTTAACCAGAATAATAAGGGCGTATTGGCGATCCCCAACACCGCAGCGATTATTCGCGGCGCGCCGCACGTCGAGGAAGCAAGAGAACTGATGGGATTCCTCCTGAGCGACAAGGTCGAGACGATGCTGGCTGAAAGCGATTCACACAACACCCCAATCCACGCATCTCTTTCCGGCCGCTTCGGAAAATATGCAATTCCTAATCCCCTGGATATTGCTTATGAAGAAGTAGCCGATAACCTATCGAAAGCTATAAAGCTATCGCGAGAGATCCTGCGTTGAGGGAGGGGAACATTCCAACAAGGTTGATCGTCGCGGGCGGACTTGTCGCCTGGGCGGGAATAATACTTCTGCCCCTGTTGGTTCTTTACTCCCCCGTCCTTTTTTCGGCGCCGAAAGGCGGGGAATCTCAGGTTATGAGTCTCGTGTGGCCTTCAATCAGGCTCGCGGGGATAATTGCGGGGGCGGCTGTTCTGCTCGGGTATATTCCAGGGCGC
>SDBV01013224.1_pt1 | contig 10526 bp, 9 predicted proteins | sample 2277081 | NCBI WGS metagenome assembly SDBV01 (sample SAMN10402039, study PRJNA504765) | marine sediment metagenome | isolation source: marine sediment core GS10_PC15, 223 cmbsf | place: Arctic Ocean: Southern Knipovich Ridge | collected 2010
GTATAAGCAGTATCACGTGCAGTTTGGTCTGCTTCGTAAGTAATTTTTCTTATAGTATTGTCAAAATAGAACCATAGTTCATATTTAGATGAACCAAAGTTTCCAACACTTCTTTTTTGAATAGAAGAAATTGCTCCAAGATGATAACGCTGATCTCCATTGGTGTACCAATTATCGTTGTTACCTATTGCATATGTGATAGCAGCATCTATCAATTCCATAGTTTGTACTGCCAAATTTCCTGTAGCATGATTTATCGTCTTTTGGTTAAAACCATAATCAATTCTCACTTTTCTATCAGAAATTTCAACAAAAGTTGCTCTTCCAATATTGTGAAGGTCTGAACCGATCTGAATTACATTTTCTTCTGCCATTTTATTAAGATTTTATGTTTAATAGTTATTTTCCAATCGTTAAATTATATATTTTCACTAATTTAGATATCCCTATTTACTGAATTTAATATAAACTTATAATTACCACAATTGAATATACGATAATATCCTCTCCCCCTCATTATTTCGGATTCTGTTTTTTTAGGGTCATAACCTTGTTGTATAAGTTTGTGTTTCTGAAATGCTTGTCTTCCAATTCTTGCAGGATTCCTACCACCTTTTATATACCAATATGATGGTTGAGTAAGATATTCTAATTCCATTCCTAGATTTTTATATACTTTTCCTGTAAACATGGAACTATCGCAATATGTTATTATTTTTTCAGGGTTATTATTTTTTATAAAATGCTTAAACAAGCGACTTGCCCCACCAATTACCTGTGAATTTAGCTTAGAACACAAGCGCATTATTTCCCATATATCTGACTTTTTTTTGAAAGACATCATTAAAATTATCTCCTTTTCATATTTTAAACCATAACATATATCAGATGGAAAATATCCCTGAATATGATTTTCTATGAAAAATAATTTTTCTTTTTCTTTAGAAATTTTAGAAATATTAACAATTTCACATTTCCTAGCATATATTCTATCATGTTTCCCAAGATATCCTAAAATTATAGATTTTATTATATCTTGTCTATATAACCAATCATCTTCCCATATATTTATTATTTTTATTCCATTTTTTCCATGATCCAATTGTTTATTTTTGTGATAATATTTTGCTTTAAATTCACTTGAATGCCAGTAAAGCCCATTATATTCAAAACCAATATGTAAATCTTTCACATACACATCTAGTCTATAGCCATCTATGATAGAAATGTTTCTTTTAGAGGATGAATCATGTTCCTTCACAAATTTAAATAAAGAAAGTTCTGGATTTGATAAATTCAAAGGATTACACTTGGTACATAATTCTGCTTTAAATGATTTTCTACTATCAAATGTTCCTCTAACAAGTTCAAATTTATTTCCACATGATTTGTGAATTAAAGTTATTTTTTCGTTATCTCTATCTATAAATTCATATTCGTTGCTCAATACTATTTCCACAAAATACCTATCTATTATACTTTTTTGTTTTTTCTTTATTTTCTCATTCTTTGCAGGATTATCAACTCCATATAATTTTATATTAGTATCCTTCATTTTCTGTACTACTTTCTTGTTTTTCATAGGGTTATCTACACCGTATTTTTCCCTGAAAGTATTCTTCTTTTTCTCCATATAATCTTCATCAATAGCTTTCTTAGTATTTTGTGAAATTAATTTATTCTTACAAATAATAGAACATGGTCTATAAATATTTCCATGCTTTTTATCATACTTCGCAGGATTTCCCTTACATACTGGACACATTTGAATTTCTGCAGACTCGTTCTTTATATGCCATATTCTTTGTGCCCATGTGATATTATTATAGAATTTACCAAGAAATGATGTAACCTTTTTAATATCATCCAGAATTCCTAATTTTTTCGCCTGATTATACCAATCAATCTCGGAATTTGATAATTTTTTCTTGAGAGACAATAACTTATCCATAATTTAACTATTATATGTAAAAAAATTTTATATACAGAAAGCCCGACTGGTTTCAGTCGGGCTTTTCTATTATCACAAATTCAGTAAATTCAGGTTACACAATGGCAAAGCCATCAGAAGTTTGAACTGTGAATGTGATGTAATTCAACTGAGGATAAGTTCCTGCATCAACTAATGCATACCTTGACTTCAAAGCTTCCTTTGGCGCCATAGTATTCTCAGCAATCGTGCTGATTTTTTCTGCAAGAATGTAAGGACACATCTTGACACCTGGATCTTTGTCAGTACCATGACGGCTTACACTAATTCTCTCATCCAACAGTTCCATTAATGGATCCTCATAAATCTTGATTCCGTACAGGCTACCAGCCAAGTACAAACCAGCATCATTCAGATCATTGGGGAAGGGAGCAGCAGCAAATCCTCTAACATCCTTAACCGCAGTTGAGAATGTAGTATTCAATACGGCTTGATCTCCACGACCTCTCCTTGAACGTTGATTTATGATACCAGAAGCATAAAGCAATCTGGTGATAACCCTTCTTTGCAAAGAGTTAAGGTTTTCAGCAATAGCACCAGCGTTAGGAAGAACACCAGTAGGACCATCGATAGTCAACGATGTATTGTCCATACCCAAGAATGTCTGAGCATTACCAGTGGATGCAGCAGTGGCAATAAAGGCATTCAAGTTAAATCCGTTCTTCTTAAACAGGTCATGGTGATGTTGCCATCCCATTGCAAAGAACCTTCCAAGAATATGCTCATTGATGTGCTGATTCAACTGATCTTGGAGAATGGATTCCCCAAATTCAAGAGCATTCATGCCATGATCCATTTGCATGTCTTGGATTTGTTCAGTGGTGTACTCGATGTCAACGTGAACGGTCTCCGCAGAGAAGTTACGATGCCATGTTCTAATACCCATTGAACGGTAAGTGGTACGCTCACCAGTATTTCGGCTCATCGCTTGACCATAGCGACTTCCATCCCCCCTGTTCATGAACCAGTCGTCTGTGTCGTTAAGACCAGCACCACTGAATCCAGTGATCAGGTTAGTAAATCCTGAAACATAATCAACTTGACCATCAAAATCCCAACGATCAGTATTATTTACTGCTTGGATATTAGCACCGTTTGTACCAGTATCAAGGGCAAATGCGATAGTACCAGTATCGTAGTTACCTACTGATTCAGCATCACCCACACGGAATACGAAATTACCGTTAACCCTATGTTGACCAACAAAGGTTAATTTAATAATGGAATTACCACCTGCTGTTTCAACAACTTGATATTCCGTACCAATAACAAGATCAGCAGCATCACCAACTTTTACCTGCTTCACCTGAATGACCAAAGGTTTATCAGAACCAGATTCTAATCTTCCACCAGCATACACTGGCTCGGCAATATAAATACTACCAGAAGATTTGGTCATAGGAATTAATGGTAATAATTCCATTCCAATGTTAAAGGCTGCAACCTCAACAAAGACTCCGAAGAGATTTTGAAAAACTTCACTTGAACCTTTCTGATCAGCATCGTTAAATCCTGTAACGCCAGTATTTGGGTTGTTACCCAAATTGAAAGGTCCTCTACCTACTACATTATTTAATGTAGCAGCAGATTCGAAAATCTTACGAGTATGACACATCTGAGTCAATGCTTTCATTCGGCTTTCAGAAACCCTTTCGGAATCCTTTTCACCGAATTTTTTCATCAACTTAGGTTGCCATTTTTCGTAGATCTTCCTTTCGGTTATACGAGTTAGTATCATAATATTTTAAGTTTTTAAATTCGTTAAGAAATTCCCAAGCTTTGGTCAATATCACTATCACCATATCCCACTCCATCTATTACTTCCTTAGAAAGAGCTGATATCTCTGTGGCTTGTTGGCTCTCACTTACGTTTTGAACCACATCCCCAAAATCGAGACTTTCCCAAAACAGTTCCACTTCGTAATCAGTCCTTAAGTCTTTTGTTCTACTCAAGGAGATCACTTGGTTTTGTGCTTTGGTGTCTAAACTCTCCCATACTGGAATGTACTTTTTTGGAATGTTGCGTAACAGACGATAAGCTTCATTGTCCTCATTCACTTGGTTCACGACATCCGCTACTCCTTCGTTAGTTAGAGTACGCTTAGTTTTTAAGATAGATGAAACTCTCCTTTTTCTAATTTCATCCAAGCTTTCAAACAAGCTTCGGGTCCCCCCGTTCAGATGCTTGACAAAGGGGTACTTTGTCTCAAGAATAATAACGTTCTTATCTATTCCCTTTTTCTTAACAGATTCAAGAACCTTATTGGTTAAATTCGTAATATCACCTTTTTTAAGGATCAATTTTGAATTTTCTTTTCCTAATTTATTTTCCATCACTCGTTTCACTCTCTCACTTCCAGTTTCATTCGCTCTCTTGAGTGATTCATTAAGAGATTTTATGCTTTTAGAAGAATAATCCCTTAATTTATTTTGATTTTCTGCGATTTTTTCGGAATAACTATGTAACTGATTAGTCCTTTCAGAAATCATATCAGTATAATCAGTAATATCATTAACTCTTTCAGCAGTTGCTTCACCATAATCAGTAACATCATTAACCCTTTCAGCAATTGTATCACCATAATCAGTAACATCATTTACACGTTTGGAGATCAAATCCATAAAGTCTGCCATCTTGTTGCAGAACTGAGACATCACATTCATATAATCACCATGACCATTTACACGATCAGTCATTCCTTGAATATAGTCAATCAATGATTCCTTTTCTGCAATACCATTATTTACTGTTTGCTCAAGATCATTAATCTTATCCATAAATTCGTCATTCTGCTCTTGATTTCTTTCAGCAGAATCATCATCATCTTGCTGTGGCTCAATAGTAGTTTCTGCATCTGGGGTTTTAACATTTGTTTGTGGATTTTCTTCACCACCTAAACCACCATCTTCATTGATTTTTTTAGCCTTTGGTTTCTTATTTTCAAATGTCTGCTTTCCAGATTTAACATGAAGTTGCTTGGCTTCATCAAGTTTGGTAAGTATTGAAGATTTGAAAGACTCAAGAGTTTTACTAAGTCCTTGCGTATAATTTTCAAAGCTTTCTGTGATAGCTTCTATATCTTCTTTAGTTGCGTAATTTTTCATATTTTTGTTAGTTTGCTTTGAATCTGGATTTGATTTATTTATTGCAGAAGATTTACTACTATTATTTTCATCCTTCCACTCATATAAAGCAATGCTTTTCTTTTTATTGCTATATTTTTTGATAACATCTTCATTTACTGGCTTGAGTTTAGCATTTTTGAATCCTGGACGATAAACAATATCGTAAGTGTAAATTTTCTCCAAAGTAACATTACCACTCTCATCGATGTACCCAGAAGCCCTTGAACTAATGTAGATAGGAGCACCTTCATCAGCAATAGCCATCGCATCCTTTCCATCCCTTGTATTAAGTAATTTTATCTTGATCATTACCTGACCGCTATCATCATCATACCATAAATCTTTAATCATATGGCTGATATTCTTCATTGATACCATATAATCTTCATTATGATCAAGCTCACCCAATAAGGCATTCTCATTGATTTCTTCTTTCAGATAGGTGTCGATATGCTCAAGATAATCTTCCTTACTATACATACGATCATTATCGTTTACACCATTAAAATCAGCAGCAGGACCAACAAACGTATAAGGATCGGCTTTCTTCCCACCCTCATCTTCATATACCTTTAAAGGAGAATCATATCTTTCAAGAATCCAAACCTTTTGCTTATCATTTGTTTGAGCCATAAATATCGATTTAGTATATAGTAATTTAAATTATTTATCTTTGTATATGTGTATATATTAAGTTATGAAACTGTTAAAGTCTCATTCTTATATATTCAAAGTGATGATAACAATACTTTAATTAATATTCAATATTTTTAATTTATGGATGAATACATAAAACGTTTAAAAGGATATCAAAACATCAATCCAGATTTAAAATCAGAAGGTGTAGTTATCGACTATGGTGGCAAAACTTATGATTTATTCGATTTTGATGCAAAATTGTTGTCTATTGAAGATACAGCAAGACAATTATCAAGAATCAATAGATACAATGGAAATACAAACAAAGCATATTCAGTTGCTCAGCATTCAGTTATGGGTGCACAATCACTCTTATTGATCGGTATGGTTCAAGAAGCAAAAATTTTCTTACACCATGATGATTCTGAATGTATTACAAATGATATAAATCCGATCATAAAAAAAGCATTGGGTGATGCTTGGAGCAAAATAGAAGATGATATCCAAGCAAAAATATCAAAAAAATTTGGAATACAATTTCCATTTCCTAATATTATACATATTATGGATAAAAATATTGCCCAATTCGAATTAAGCATGATGATAAAATCAAGACATTCTAATGAATTTGATTATTGGGATGAGGAAAAAAGTTTTAAGCAGTATTTATGGATGTTTAAAACTATTGATGAGATGTTATTATATCAGACATAAATCCAATATAAACCTTTATATTTTTTTCCAATTGATAATGCTCTCCTAATACTTCTTAAGCAAAACATATTCTCAGATGATTTTACAGAATTAAATTTATATTTTATATTTTTATTTTCATCAATACCTACTATTCTTTTTCTATTGACGATATTACTAATTTGGGAATTGTTTGTGTATGATATCCCATTAATAAATAAATTTTTAGTAACATTTATATCATCATTTATCATATATCCATATACAAAGAAAAATTTCTTTTTGTGCAACATTATTTTATTATTTTCATTTATATGTAATCTACCAAAAATTTTCTCAGCATTCGATTTATTTGAAAAAGATTTTTTGTAATTTCCATTAATATCATACATATGTACAGACATGTTACGATTTTTATTTAATGAATTCTTTTTCCCAGATTTTATCGTAGCTTTTTTCCTAATATTAAGATTGATACCATTGATTTTTAAAGGTATATTATTTTTATCAAATATCGATCTCCATAAATATCCACTTCTAGTTTTGTCAGTATCCACTATTTTGGATGGCACTATTATACCCAAAGATGATCTTATCCCTTTCAATGATCTATGTTTTTTGATGAATCTTCCATTTAGTGTATATTGTGCTACTGATCTTCCACCGTTGTTACTAATCTCGCCACCCTTTGTTATATTTGTTAGGTTGTCAATCCCAATTTTGGATATTAGGTCTATCTCGTATAATCTAGCTCTATCGACTAATAAATTATCATATACTTTAATATGTAATGGTGGATATCCTTTTTTAATCAGATTCCTTATCAAATCCTCTCTTTCCTTATTTTTACCTATCCAATGACTCGGATAATAATGTTCTCTCCAGCGTATTCCTTTACCATATCCCACATAAAATGGTTTATTTTGAAACTTTATATTATAATGTGAATATATTCCTTTTTTTGAAGGATCAAGCAAAACATAGACATAATAATTTTTCATAAATTATATATTTTGCACAATAATAAATGTCAGAAACCTGTTACCCAAAAGAGATATATAACAGTAAATCAATAATAGAATGAAGAATAAACTTTTCACTGATGTTTTTTCTCCCAAGAAATTAAAAGATTTCGTACTTCCAGGGAGGATATCCGAACAATTTAAAGATGGAATAAGTACCCATATTTTATTATATGGATCACATGGAATAGGAAAATCTTCATTAGCTAAGATATTGATGAAAGAGCATCCACACCTCTATATTAATGCTTCAGAAGAGGGAAGGATTGATGTATTAAGGGGAGAGATAAACAATTTCTGCTCTGATGTACAGTTAAATGAAGCGGGTAACAAATCGGATATTAAAATTGTAATGCTAGATGAGATTGATGGAGTAAGTCAATCATTCTTTGATGCTTTGAAAGGATTTATGGATCAATTTGGTGAAAAGGTAAGATTTGTAGCTACAAGCAACCATATAAATAAAGTACCTACACCAATCCAGTCCAGATTTGATTGTATCAATTTTAATGTTGAATCATCTGAAGAAGAAACAGAATTAAGGAAAAAATACCGCAATAGGTTAGGTAGTATCATCACCAAAGTGTTAAAATTGAAAATCAATGTAGATGCTATTGAATTTATGATAGATCAGAATTTTCCTGATTTCAGGGGTGCATTACAAACAATCCAGCGTTTACATAGATCTGAAACAAAGAATATTACTATTGAGGATGTGAAGAAGAGATCTTACGAGTTTAAGGAATTGTATGATATGTTGCTTGATGGAACTGTTACTCCTGAAAATTTACATTCTACTTTAATGGGTGATTATGTCACTAAAGTATCTGAGGTATTAAATGCCCTAGATGAACCATTTATCCAGTATATAAAACTAAATAAGAGAGATTGCTATTTTATGATCCCGAGAATTATAATAGAAGTATGCAAATATCAGAATATGTTACACACTGTTATTGATCCATCTTTAGCTATGAAAGCTTGTTGTTTTTCTATAGCTGCTTATATTCATCAAGCGAAAAAATGATGGTAATTTTTATAATAATTGTTGTAGTGATAATAATATGTGTCTTTTTTTGGTGGTAGATGAGGGTTTTTAATTATAGTACAATGGTTAAAAAAAATAATGACGTAAAAGGAAAGGATTTAATAATATATTCTGACCAAGACATAAATGACAATCACGTTGTTAGGGTAGTACACAATCCAAGCGGTATAAAATCAATACAAACACACAAATCTTTCAAAATAGCGAGGCAGAAAGCAATTGAAGAAATAAAAACTAAAATAAAAGCATTATGAAACTTTAATTGGGACAACTTAATACTTCATTACTGTAGTAAAACAGTATAAATTACAAACGAAATATATGGGTAATCTTAATGTACTTGTGGACTTGAACCTCCTTTTTTATAGGTGGATCCATTTTCTCACAAGTAGAAATAAAGGTAGGGTATTCCTGGAATATGAGCAAGATGCCATTGATTTAATACAAGGTGTCCATTCCTCTCTACAGGGTGACATTTATAAATATAAAGCCTATCTTGATAGAGTATTCATCATAACCGATTCCAAAAAGACTTCTTGGAGAAAACATATCAAGGTAGAAGGTGATAAATTCTATAAAGCAGGGGTAAAAGAATATAAGTTCGATTTTAAGAAATTCCTATATCATATGGATGCCTACTGTAATCACATCCGAAATCAAGGTATCTATGTACTCCAATTTGATCATGCAGAAGGTGATGATTTACTTTATTTTTTATCTAACCATTTATACAAACAGGACAGTTCATCGGTAATACTTACTGCTGATTCCGACCTCCGCCAGCTTATTCGTAGTGAAAAAGAAAAATTTATATACTTGTATGATACTGATAGACATAAGAGAAAACATTATATCGATCAAACTATTCATGTTGAGGAAAAGATGAAATCTGCTGAGACTATTAGGGTTGCATCTATGGGTGATGAAGATGATTTTGGTGGGATATTTGACAATTCAGTAGAGCAAGCACAAGAAGATAGGCACAGCAACATGCTTAATGTTATATATGATGAATCAGAGGAGATTAACCCTTGTTGGACTATATTCAATAAAGCACTAGCAGGTGATAAAAGTGATGGAGTTCCTTCCTGTTTTCAATATATGTATGGTAATAAGAATCATAAGGAAATAAATTTTACTGAACTCAGGGCTAAGGGTGTTTGGGAAAAGATCGGTAATAAACCTTATCAATACTTCATTGATTTATACAATGATGAGAAGTTGAGATTGGAAATAGCTGAACTGGTAATCAGTGAAGTGAAGCAAGAAGAGCAAGGTGATGAAAAGAAAATTGCCGATCAAATAAGACGTAATCTAAAATTTACATTTCTCAACGAAATAGTTTATCATCAAGATCATAAGAAACATATGATGAATTACATAGATACAGTATTAAATGATAAAGAGTTTGCAGTGCAGCATAATAAACAAATAATGAATGGATTTCAGAATACGTTACTTACTGGTTCACCTTATGAAATAAGTAGCGATAATCACACAAGATACTATGATGGTAAATTTTGAGAATAAGATATTTATAGGAGACATTCTTCATGTTATGAGATTGATTCCCGATAAATCTATAAACTGTATAGTTACTTCTCCTCCTTACTGGGATATTAGAGATTACGGGTTTGAGGGGCAATGGGGTCAGGAAAAAACATATGATGATTATTTGGAGAATTTATGGAAATTCATGGATGAATCATGGAGAGTTCTTACTGATGATGGGACAATATGGATAAATTTAGGAGACAAACACAAGAATGGAAATTTATTATTAATTCCTCATAGATTTGCTATAGGATGCTCTGATCCTGATTATGAATTGAGGGATGGTTTAACATATGAAGAATATTTATATGTAACAAAAGAACTAAAGAAGTATGGATTATGAGAAATATTAGTTATATTTATGGCAATATATAACTAAAATTTAGTCATGCCATACAAAGACCCAGAAAAAGCCAAAAAATATAATATTAAATACACAAAGAAATGAAGAAAG
>SDBV01013225.1_pt1 | contig 10525 bp, 5 predicted proteins | sample 2277081 | NCBI WGS metagenome assembly SDBV01 (sample SAMN10402039, study PRJNA504765) | marine sediment metagenome | isolation source: marine sediment core GS10_PC15, 223 cmbsf | place: Arctic Ocean: Southern Knipovich Ridge | collected 2010
AATCAATCCAAAAGTCAATCAACACGGCCTGTGGATAACTTCCACTCCTTTAGTGGAAAACAGACCAAAAGGAACACAAAATAAAACTTGATTTCTACTTAAGAAATATCATGTCAAAAAAGTCTTCTCAAGAAAGTACGCTCGAACCGGATGAGCCAGAAAGAAGAGGTAATAAATATATGAGTCGGATCTTTCTATTAACTTTTGTTGTCTTGATGTTGGCGTGTACGTTCATTCACGCCGACAGCGCCGAGGACATGATTGCGGAGAGTGGTGTAAAAGGCGGGTTCGTCGTTCATGTGGGCTGCGGGGACGGGAAACTCACTACATCCTTTAGGCAAAGCGACGCCTACATCGTGCATGGGGTAGACACAGATTCAGGTGATATACAGAAAGCTCGAGAACGCATTTTCGCGGGAAAATATAACGGGTCGGTCTCCGTCGCTGAATTCGATGGCAAGCATCTGCCTTACGTTGACAACATGGTCAATCTGCTCGTCTGCACCAAGCAATACAGTCTAAGCAAGGATGAAATCCTGCGCGTGCTGTGTCCTGGTGGAGTCGCGTTTATGAAAGACGGCAAGAAAATCACCAAAGCATGGCCGGACAACTACGACGAGTGGACACATTACCTGCACGGCGCGGACAATAACGCGGTAAGCGATGACACGGCCATAACCGCCCCCATCAAGCACCTTCAATGGAAAGGCAGCCCAAAATACTCCAGGCATCATGATAAATCGTCAAGCATGCCCGCGGCAGTGACCGCCAACGGAAGAATCTTCTACATCATGGATGAAGGTCCTCGGGCCTCCATTCTCTGGGAGCCAAAGTGGCAGTTGGCCGCAAGGGACGCCTTCAACGGCGTCATCCTTTGGCGCAAGGACATCGAACAGTGGACCAGCCATCTATGGCCTCTCAAAAGCGGGCCCTCCAACACTCCCCGCAGACTTGTGGCGGTCGATGATTATGTATACGCCACACTTGGACTCCTCAGCACGGTCAGCAAATTGGGCGCAACAAACGGCTCGGAATTAAAGACATACGCAGGAACCGAAAAGACAGAAGAAATCATTTGCAAAGACGGCGTTCTCTATCTCGTTATCAATCCGGATATCGACGCAACTAAGAAGGGCGGCAAATGGGAAAAGTCGCCGAAAAAGCTAATGGCCGTCAAGGAATCCGACGGAACTGTCCTGTGGCGCAAAGAACTTTCCTGGATAGCTCCATGCACAATGACGGTCGGCGCGGAGAGGGTGTTTGTCTGCGACGGACGCCGGATCCTTGCTTTCGAGAGTGAGACAGGTGAAAAACTTTGGGAATCCCCGGCCTTGCCACAGCGAAATATCATGCCAACATATTTTGCACCCACGCTGGTTGCGGCACCTGGCCTTGTGCTCTACGTCGGTGGGGAAGATTGGAAAGAGCACGCCGGAAGCAAGGGGCTTATGACGTGTCTTGACGCGGCAACCGGGCAAATAAAGTGGCAGCAACCGCATTTGCCGTCGGGATATCAGTCGCCGCAGGATATTTTTGTCATTGGCGGCCGCGCGTGGTCGGGCAGTCTCAACTCCAAACCGGGCGAGTTCGACGAAAGATACCCGGATGTCTCTCCAAGCACCGGTGAGTTCATCTCGTACAACCTGCAAACCGGCGCACCGGGAAAAAGTATCCCGCGCGGAGCGGACAGTTACTGGTTTCATCATCGCTGCCACCGCGCTAAGGCTACGAAGAACTTCTTTCTCACTTCCCGCACAGGAATCGAGATGATTGACCTCCAAAGCGGCGAATGGTCTCTGCATCATTGGATACGAGGCGCCTGTTTGTATGGCATAATGCCGGCCAACGGCCTGATCTATGCGCCACCACACCCCTGCGCATGCTATCCCGAGGCCAAGCTGACCGGGTTCAACGCGGTGTCCGGGCTTCGCGAAGCAGATGATACCAACGAGTTGATAAATGTCGATCGTTTGCTGAAGGGCCCGGCCTACGGGTACTCCGCCAAACAGGCGTCGTCGAACGCGGACTGGCCAACCTTCAGGGGAAACGCCGCCAGAAGCGGTTCTACGAACATTGCCGTCGAGAGCGGCCTCGGGGTTAAGTGGGAAGCGAAGATTGGCGGCAAGCTCAGCCAGCCAGTCGCCGCGGACGGAAAAGTCCTTGTTGCCGCCGTCGATGAGCATACACTGCACGCAATCAACCAAGCTTCAGGCAAAACCGAGTGGAAGTACATAACCGGCGGCCGTATTGATTCGCCGCCTACCATATACAAAGGAATGGCCCTTTTCGGAAGTGCTGACGGCTACGTGTATTGTCTGCGCGTTTCAGACGGCGCGCTCGCCTGGCGCTTTCGAGCGGCCCCCTACGATCAGCGGATTATGTCGAACGAGCAACTCGAATCGGTATGGCCGGTACACGGCAGCGTCCTCGTCCGAGACGACGTGGCATATGTTGTCGCAGGGCGTTCCATGTTTCTCGACAACGGCATGACGCTTTATCGCCTCAATCCACTCACAGGCAAGGTATTGTCCTCCGAAAAAATGGACGCCGCCGACCCCACCACCGGAAAGAGTCTCCAATCGTATGTGTCCATACTCGATATGCCCGTCGCTTCCCCCGATATCCTCAGCAGTGAAGGCGATCTGGTCTTTATGCGCTCGCAACCGTTCAATCTGGAAGGCAAGCGCCAACGCGTCGAGCACATAGACGTCCGACAACAGCAGGGCGATGACGCCCATCTTTTCGTCCCTAACGGTTTTCTTGATGACGACTGGTGGCATCGTTCATTTTGGGTGTATGGACGAAGCGTTCAGGGTGGGCCCAGCTACTGGGAAACCGGAAACGCGACACCCTCCGGCAAGCTCATGGTGCTTGACGAGGAAAATCTATACATCTTCGGCCGCCAGCAGGAATACTGGAGGTGGACCGCGCCAACCGAATACAGGCTCTTTTCCGTAGAGCGAAGCATGCCGAGAGCGCCTGTAAAACCTGTCCAGACAAAGAAAAATCGTGCGCCAAAGATTAGAGAAAAGCTCTTCGAGTCTCGCTGGAGCGTAGCAATGCCAGTGCTTGTGCAGGCCATGGTCAAAGCCGCCGACACTATTTTTGTTGCAGGGTGCAAGGACATTTCAGATGAAAAACAAGCCTTCAAGTTGTACGACGACTCCAGCACCCAGGCAAGTTTGAAGGAACAGGCAAGACTCTTTGCAGGCGATGAAGGAAGCGTACTTTGGGCTGTGTCGGCAAAGGACGGCAGCAAGCAGAAAGAGATTGAGCTCGATGTGCTTCCAGTCTTCGACGGCATGATTGCCGCCGGAGGAGAACTATTCATGGCAACCGTAGACGGGAAAGTTATTTGCTTGGGAACGGCCAAGCAGTCAATATAAAAAGACTCCAACGGGTTATAAAGATTTGGAAAGGATATGTATTCATGACAAATAGGTCAATGATTAAAGTGCTAATCATATGCTCGGTATTGCTTACCGGCGTGTGTTTTGCTGAGTCGGGCATTGGACTGCTGAAGGCGAGCGGTGTTAAGGGCGGGCTTGTCGTCCATCTCGGATGCGGCGACGGAAAACTTACCGCTGAGTTGGGCGAAGGTGAGAACTTTCTTGTGCAAGGGCTGGATACTGACCGCGCTAATGTTGATAAGGCAAGGAAAACCATTCGCGCCAGGGGTAGTTACGGTAGAGTGAGCGCGGCGGTGTTTAATGGTCGAACGCTCCCCTATGCGGACGGTCTGGTGAATCTGGTGGTCAGTTCGGATCTGGGTTCCGTGACAATGGATGAAGTGATGCGAGTGCTTTGTCCGAACGGCGTAGCCCGCATAAAGAAAAACGGAAAATGGAAAACAAGTGTCAAGCCCCGCCCGGACGACATCGATGAGTGGACGCATTATCTGCACGACGCGGGAAACAATGCGGTGTCGCATGATGACAAGGTTGGTCCGCCAAACAGCCTGCAATGGGTAGGCCCGCCCAAGTGGACGCGTCATCATGATCAGATGAGCAGCATCAGCGCCGTGGTCTCGACCAATGGGCGCATCTTCTACGTTGTGGACGAAGGCCCCACTTCAGCGGTGCAACTTCCGCCCGACTGGAAACTTGTCGCCCGTGACGCGTTCAACGGAACGCTTCTGTGGAAACGCTCGATTCCTGAATGGCATCCTCACATCTGGCCCGCAAAAGCTGGTCCGGCGCAGCTTCCCCGGCGGCTGGTCGCTATCGGCGACAAAGTGTATGTGACGCTCGGTATCAACTCTCCGGTGAGCGCGCTGGACGCCGTAACAGGCGATACTATCAAAACCTATCACGGCACGGAAATGACGGAAGAGCTAATCCTTTCGGACGGACTGCTGCTTGCAATGACGAATGACAGCCTTGGCGAGCGGCCGCCGTTTTCACTGGAGACGGTACGATGCTGGACGGAATCGAGACGGGCCAAAACCGATCCCGACTGGCAGTGGGAACGCGCCAAAGACCGAAGGACGATTCTTGCGATTCAGGAGGACACAGGAAAGGTGCTGTGGGAAACGAAGGACAGCGTTGCGCCAATAACAATGTCGGCAAGCGGCAAATATGTTCTTTATCATAACGGCGTGAAAACGATATGTCTGGAGCGGGATACCGGACGCGAAGTGTGGCAATCCGAGCACTCCGCGAATGTAGAGACAGTGGGCACACATACCTCGCCAAACCTTGTTGTTTATGGGGAAGTCGTCCTGTTTTCAGCAGGCCCCGGGACGGTTCTCTCTATGTCTATCAAAGACGGAAAGACGCTTTGGTCGGATAAGCATTCCGCGACCGGGCATCAGTCCTCATACGATCTGCTTGTGGCCGACGGCCTGGTTTGGTCGACCATAGGCCAGAAAAAGAAGAAGGGACAAGCCAAAACTGAGCTAAAGCCTCGCTGGACCTATGTCGGCAGAGACCCCGTCACAGGAGAGGCCAAGATAGAGTTCCCGCCCGATTCCGACGCATTCTGGTTCCATCATCGCTGCCACAGGGGACGTGCGACGGACAACTACCTGATGATGTCGCGCACCGGCATTGAATACATCGACGTCAAAACCGGGCATTGGATGCCCAATCACTGGATTCGCGGTGCGTGCATTTATGGAGTCATGCCCGCTAACGGCCTTACATATGCTCCGCCGCATTCCTGCGCATGTTACATCGAATCTAAACTGAACGGATTCAACGCGGTCACGTCCCAGGCTTCGACCAGTACCGCGAAACCAAGCGAGGCGTCTCGACTGGAAAAGGGAAACGCGTACGGCAAGGTGAATGTCCGCGCCGCGGACACTTCGTCCGACAATTCATGGCCTATGTACCGGCGCGACCCCATGCGAAGCGGTTCAACTAAAATGGCGGTTGCTGCCGACTTAAAAACCGTGTGGACGGCGGAGCCGGGTGGACGGCTGAGCAGCCCCGTTATTGCAAACGGAAAAGTCATAGTTGCGGGCGTGGATGATCACACCATTTATGCCTTCGCCGCTTCAAACGGCGGCAGCCTGTGGACATACACAGCCGGTGGACGTGTAGATTCGCCGCCAACGCTTTACAAAGGACTCGTCCTTTTCGGTTCGGCTGACGGTTGGGTGTATTGCCTGCGCGAATCGGACGGCGAACTCGTGTGGCGTTTCCGAGCAGTCAAGGAAGAACGCCACATCGTCTCCTACGACCAGATAGAATCGGCATGGCCAGTTCATGGCAGCGTGCTTGTTCAAGACGGCAGCGTATATTGTGTTGCAGGCCGCTCAATGTTCCTGGACGGCGGTCTCCACCTGCTGAAACTCGACCCAATCACAGGCAAAAAACTATTCGAGAGGATTCTTGACGAAAATGTTCCCGGAACCGACGAATCGCTACAGTCCCGGATGGAGTCGCTCGATATGCCCGTTGCGATGGCGGATATCCTTTCCAGCGACGGCAAACGCCTCTATATGCGTTCACAAAGTATCACGCTGGACGGCCAACGTACTGACGTTCCAGTCTCTGGCCCCACAGACCAAGGCGGCGAACTGGCGCACCTTGTCTGCCCGACCGGTTTCTTGGACGACAACTGGCACCACCGAAGCTACTGGGTGTTCGGAAACGGCTACGGCACCGGCCACAACGGATGGTTCCGAGCAGGACGTTTTGCGCCATCGGGAAGAATGCTTGTGTTTGACGAGGACACCGTCTACGGCTATGGCCGCCAACCACAATTGTACGTATGGTCCGCCGCACTCGAATATCAGCTCTTCGCCGCCGAGCGCGATGTGAAACAGGAAGCCATACAACAAACACTCGCCGCCAACAACAAACAGGAAAGCGCCGAAGAACACGGACACGAGATAACATTCGACCGCGAACTCATGCGCCAATACCCACTGTCCGAAATCTCCGCCATAGATTTCAAATGGAGACAAGAAGGACCACCGCTACTCGCCCGCGCAATGGTACTCGCCGGCAAAACGCTTTTCGTCGCAGGCCCGCCCGACCTTGTCGACGAGGAAGACATCTTCGCCCAACCACACGACCCAAAGGTCCTGGCAAAAAGTTCCCAACAAGCCGCCGCACTAAGAGGCGAAAAAGGATCCCTGCTAATCGCCGTTTCCGCCAAGAACGGCAAAAAACTCTGCGAACTAAAACTCGACAGCATGCCAATCTTCGACGGAATAGCCGCAGCCGAGCAAAAGCTCTTCATGTCAACCACAGACGGCAAGATCATCTGCCTGGGAGAATAAAAGCGCTACTTTCGTTATCGTTTTTCATCGTTCCCACGCGCCCAGCGTGGAAACGTACAATTCTACGTGCGCCATAATCGATAACAATCGGAATCTCGAAGCTCACAGGGTGATGTGTTATGCTTGCAGGGAACGAAAGTTCCGCATGTCGTGCGTATTAATCTAATTATTGATAGCGGCTTGTAAAGCATTGAGCACAGCTCGTAAAGGATCTCGAACTTGTTATCTGGGCAGTTAAATTTTGATGTTTATGGCGATTGGAGTAGCTCTCATTCCCCCATGGTGGCTGCCGCAATCGAGGAACTGTCCTCCGCAACAGGAACAGAATCTCGCGGTGCAATATTTACCCGATCCGAAGTTGTTGACTTCATTCTCGATTTAGTCGGATACACTGTGGACAAGCCTTTACATGAGTGTCAGATCTTGGAGCCATCGTTTGGCGGCGGTGACTTCCTGTTGCCCATAGTGCGCAGGTTGCTGACGGCATGGCGAACCGCGAATGACGCGGGGTGTGCCTTGGACGATCTGGGCGATGCAATCCGGGCTGTAGAGCTGCACCGCGAGACTTTCCATTCAACACGTACGGCAGTGCTCGCCCTGCTCAAGAAGGAAGGTCTTGCCGTAAAAGCCGCAACCACCCTTGCGGATCGCTGGCTTTCCCAAAGCGACTTCCTGCTGGCTCCGCTGGATGGTCAATTCGACTTCGTAGTCGGCAATCCGCCCTATGTGCGCCAGGAACTGATTCCCTCGCCTCTGTTAGCAGTGTACCGAAGCCGCTATCAGACGATGTACGACCGGGCTGACCTTTATATTCCGTTCATCGAGCGGTCGCTGACGGCGCTCGCGCAGGGTGGCAACCTGGGCTTCATCTGCGCGGATCGCTGGATGAAGAACCGCTATGGCGGGCCGCTGCGCAGCCTCATTGCCGAGCAGTTCCACTTGAAAATCTATGTCGACATGGTGGATACCCCGGCCTTCCATTCCGATGTGATCGCATATCCGGCCATAACCGTTATAAGCAGAGAAACGCCCGGTGCTACTCGCATTGCCCATCGCCCAGCCATCGACCGGAAAACGCTGACGACACTGGCCGACGCGCTGAATGTGACGCCCTTGCCAAAGGAGGCCGGACCAGTGCGCGAACTGGCTCGTGTCACAAATGGCTCAGAACCGTGGTTGCTCGAATCATCAGATCAAATGGCACTGATTAGGCGGCTTGAGCAGCAGTTTCCGAGCTTGGAAGAGGCGGGCTGCAAGGTAGGTATTGGCGTGGCAACTGGCGCAGACAAGGCATTCATCGGCGACTTTGATGCCCTTGACGTCGAGCCGGATCGCAAGCTGCCGCTGGTAACAACTCGAGACATCATATCCGGCGAGGTGCAATGGCGGGGACAAGGTGTAATCAATCCTTTCGCCGAGGGTGGTGGCCTTGTCGATCTAAAGGATTACCCACGCCTGCGCCGCTACTTGAATGCGCGGCAGGAGGTCATCTCAGGCCGTCACTGTGCGCAGAAGTCACCGGCCAACTGGTATCGCACCATTGACAGGATCACCCCAGCGCTTGCGAAGAAGCCGAAGCTTTTGATCCCCGACATCAAGGGAGAGGCCCACGTCGTTTTTGAAGGCGGGGAACTCTACCCGCATCACAACCTTTACTATGTCACGTCCGATGTATGGGACTTGCGAGCATTGCAGGCCGTATTGCTCTCGAACGTCACCAGCCTCTTCGTGGCGACCTACTCAACCAAGATGCGCGGCGGATTCCTCCGATTCCAGGCGCAGTACCTGCGCCGCATCCGTATCCCGCTCTGGGAGAATGTGCCCAAGGCATTACGGGAGAAACTGGCGAAAGCAGCCACGAAGCGGGATTTGCAGGCATGCAACCGCGCAGTGTTAAAGCTGTATAATCTGAGTCCCAAAGAACGATCTTCACTTGGAGGCAATGGAGAATAAATGCCCCTTGATCTCGTCGATTACGAACGAAAGGCCCATAAGGCTGTAAGGGCTTTTTGGAGAAAACGCAAAGCAGCAAAAAAGAAGCAAGTTGAGTCTGGAAAAGCCGATCAAAGTGAGCGCGCAGGCGTGACAAGCGGCAAAAACATGGACGGCTTCATGGCGTTGATAATCGATATTGTGCGAGCTAATGGATTGGCGCATGCCCAGATTCATCAGAAACGGCCAGTGCTCACGCTTCCGGGATATTTCCGTCCAACCAAGCTATGGGATCTGTTGGTGATTCACAAGGGCGAACTAATAGCGGCCATAGAGTTGAAAAGTCAAGTTGGGCCATCCTTTGGTAACAACTTCAACAACCGCACAGAAGAAGCCATCGGCACCGCACATGACTTTTGGACAGCTTATCGTGACGAGGCCTTCGGCAAGCAGCCACGCCCATTTGTTGGCTGGCTGATGATGGTCGAGGATGCCCCAAACTCCAGATCTCCAGTCAGTAATGCGACACCGCACTTCCAGGTTTTTGAGGAGTTCAAGGACGCATCGTATCTTGAGCGCTATGACCTGCTGTGTCAGAAACTGGTGCAGGAACAGCTTTACACAACCGCTGCCCTCATCACCTCGCCGCGTAACGCTGCCAGGACTGGCACATTTTCGGAGATGTCGGCGATGACTGGCCTCAGGACATTTGTTGCGGCGCTGGCTGGCCACGTCGCCGCGGAGGCCGCTCGGCTTGGGTGAAATACCGCTAACAAATCATTCCTGCGCATGCGCTAAATCACGCAGCTAGACGCAAACCTTGCCCAATAGGGAGATCGAAATGAGGGTTAGTGCCCAATCCATCGGCCAACACGAAAAAACACCAAACCAATATCCCTGGGATCAGTGGCAAAAAAAACTCTTCGCGTTCTTTTCTCGTCCCCATGCTCTGCGTGGGAATGCTAACCTCGACGTTTGTATGTTTATCTTCAGACTCTCCCACGTCGTGGCTTTTGACGATAATGTTAGGTCCTTTCCTGAACGTCATTTCCGGGATAAACTAAGGAAGCCTTTTTTCTTCATCATGTCGAGAAGAACGGCTCCTAGAATGACCAGGCCTAGAACGACTTTTTGGGTGTAGCTCTCGACGCCGGTGAGGTTCATGCCGTTTTGTATTGTGGCGATGATAAATGCGCCTATGAGCGTTCCGAGTATGCGGCCTTCTCCGCCTGAAAGGCTGGTGCCGCCGACAACAACGGCCGCGATGGCGTAAAGCTCGTACATGAGTCCGTATGTGGGTGAGCCGCTTCTCAACTGTGAGGCGGTCACTATTCCGCCGAGTCCTGCGAGAGCGCCGCATACGGTGTAGACGACAAGGAGCACGCGGTTGACGGACACACCGGAGAGGCGTGCGGCTTCGCGATTGCCTCCGACTGCGTAAATGTATCTACCGAGCGCCATGCGGCTCATCACGATGTGGGCGAGTATGTACAAGACGATCATGAGGACGACGGAATTTGGGATTCCCAGGAGGGTTCCGCGTCCAAGAAAAATGAATGATTCGGGCACCTGGTAAATGGACTGTCCTTGAGCCAAGAGATAGGCCAAACCGCTGCCTACGAGCATCATGGCGAGCGTCACGATAAATGGGGGTACACCGAAAAGAGTTATCATGCTCCCGGAAAAGCAGCCGAGGGACGCGCAGACGAGTATTCCTGCCAAGGAACACAGGACCATTCCCACTGCCCCGGCTTGTTCCGCTCCGGCCGCGCTGCGAATCAACGCCGTCGCTACCACCGACGAAAGGGCGATGAGACTACCCACGGAAAGATCGATTCCGCCGGTGATGATTACCATGGTCAT
>SDBV01013227.1_pt1 | contig 10525 bp, 15 predicted proteins | sample 2277081 | NCBI WGS metagenome assembly SDBV01 (sample SAMN10402039, study PRJNA504765) | marine sediment metagenome | isolation source: marine sediment core GS10_PC15, 223 cmbsf | place: Arctic Ocean: Southern Knipovich Ridge | collected 2010
CTAATTCATTATGAACAGTATAAGCAGCTCCGATAATTTTTTCTGTTATTTCTTTATATCTATATTCTTCTTCCATCTGCGTTAATCTGAGTGAATCTGAGTCAAAAAATCATTTATGTCAATAGATATTGCCTGTTTTTGAATTCCCACCAGTTTTTGTTATTAGATCTAACGATATGTAAAGCCAGTGTTACTCTTTTAACAGTCACTCATTTTTCTAATAATTAAAAAAGATAACAATGACATCGCCAAACGAATAACACAAATAGGAAAAGAATGCGGGTATACTTAAAAAGAACTTGCTGAAAAAATGCAAATAGCATGGACTTTAATTACAGATTATGAACGGGGTAAATTACGTTTAAATAATAAAATAATTTTTAAATTAGCTAATGCTCTTGATGTAAGTACTGATGTAATACTTGGTATTAGGCAAGAGAAAAAAAATAATTCAAAGCCAAGTTTAAAGATAATCCGCAGGTTAAAAAGGATTGAATTGCTGCCACAATCAGAGCAGAAAGCGTTACTAAGAATTATTGACGGCTTTTTGAAGGGTGTTGAAAAAAATAAAAGTACGTTACTTATTTGGGAACTCAATGTTGACCTTCTTTTAGAAACATGGTAAATTAAATATAATATTAATGCGAATAATAAAAAGAAAAACACTAGTAGATTTTTGGACCGTATATACTGATTCTGAACAAGCACTAAAGACTTGGTTTCATGAAGCAAAAGAAAGTTTATGGAAATCGCCGGCAGATGTAAAAAAGCATTATCGTAATGCGAGTATACTAAAAAAAGGTAGAGTTGTTTTTAATATTTGTGGAAATAAATATAGACTTGTCGTTAAAATAAATTATAAAGCAAGTATTATATTAATAAGATTTATTGGCACCCATAAATCTTATAACATAATAAATGCGGAGGAAATATGATGAATTATAGAATAAAACCAATAAAAAATGAAAAAGATTATAATGCCGCGTTAGAATATTTTGAAACAATTATTGATGCAAAAGAAAAGTCTGCTGAAGCTGATTTACGGGAGGTTATGTCTATATTAATTGAAAAATATGAAGAAGAAAAATATCCTATAGACTTACCGACACCTGTAGATGCTATAAGATTTAGAATGGAGCAAATGAATTTGAATCAGAGCGATTTAATACCATTTATAGGATCTAAAGCTAAAGCATCTGAAATACTTTCCGGAAAAAGAGAATTAACATTAAAAATGGTTAGAGCTCTGCATAAACATCTTGGAATACCAGCAGAAATCCTTTTAAAATCCTCTGAAAAAGAATTACCAGAGTTAATTGAAGGAATAGAATTTGAAAAATTTCCAATAACAGAAATGCAAAAAAATGGCGCATTTAAGAATTTTTATAAAGACAATATTAAAGATAATGCAGAAGAAGCAATTAGATTTTTAATAACAAAAATAGGAGGCTGGGAAAATTTACCGCTAGCACAGGAGGGTTTATATAGAAAAAATGATTCAATGCGTTTAAATGCAAAATTAAATAAATACTCATTGCTTGGCTGGAGCTTACAGGTATTAGCGAAAGCAAGAACCAGAAAAATAAAAACAAAATATGATAAAAAGAATATAAATGATACTTTCCTTAATGGATTAATTTGTTTAAGTTCATTAAATGAAGGCCCTAAGTTAGCAGTTGAATATTTAGCAAATCATGGCATTATTTTAGAAATAATCCCGCACCTAAAACGTACATACATAGATGGAGCAGTTTTCATTACAAAAGCTTACCAACCAATTATTGGATTAACCATAAGATACGATAGAGTAGATAATTTTTGGTTTGTTCTTTTACATGAAATTGGGCATTTAAAAAAACATTTTGAAGAAGGAAAATATTTTGCAGATGACATGTCACTTAGAGGTTCGATGGATGATAGTGATTTAGAAATACAAGCTGATAAATTTGCAGAAAACACATTACTACCTACTGATTTTAATCTTCATGAGAAAACAAATATTACTAATTCTGAAATAATTGAATATGCAAAAAAAAATAGTATACATCCTGCTATTATCACAGGAAGAATACAATATAAAAGAAATAATTATAGAATCCATTCAAACTTAATTGGCAGAGGAGAAGTAAAAAAGTGTTTTAAAGAAATATTTAAATAAAAAAAAGAGCCTCAAATCCGTCAATTTGAGGCTATTCATACTGGTCAAATAATGGACACTTAAAAAGTGCTGACCAACATCTGAAAATGTTACCAATATAATTAAATCCTATCTTAATTTAATTATCTAGTCAAACGATATTTTCAGATGCTTCCTAAACGAAAGGAGGTAATAATATGGGAATAAAAGTTAAGCCAGGCGCAAAACCACACAAACCAGGTGAATATAAACCTGTTGGTCCCATAGGCGGTTACGTTAATGGTCCAAATGTTACTATAGAAGGTAATGAAGGACATATGCCGCCGACACCAGACAATAGACAAAAATGGGAAAGAATTGGAAAACCAAAAATAAGAAAATAAATAGGAGGGGACGTGCAGTATTTAAGATATGAATTTAATATCATAATCAACGAAAAAATAATTGTCGAAGTAAACAAACAAGCAAGCAAATATAAAACTTATGGATTTTAATAACTTTAGCAATTACAAAAAAGGAGTAAAACACAGATATTATGGCGGAAAAGCTAAAAAAACTCCTTTAATATTATCACCGCCTCGTACAGGCAAATGGTATTTAACTATCGATTTAGGTGGATATCCTGGAACTTTAAAAGCATCAGCTCGTGTTGCTTAATCACATTATACAGCCTCAAGAATTATTTATTGAGGCTGTTCTCAAAATTCAATTAATAGGAGAAAAATAATTATGAAAAAGATAAAATTTTCTAAGATTAATCCAAAATTAGCATTCTTTTTATCATGTTTTTTTGGTTTTCTATCACTATTTTTTGGAACAAAAGCAGTAGAATTTCTTTGGCTTGGTGTAGATATGATGGAAGAAATTCAAGGTATTTATTTCTCAGAAATATTATATTGGATCATCGTAATTATATTTGGTGTTTTAGCTTACATATGTGCGATTTTCTTTCAACTAACTAATCAAAGATTAATTGAGCATATGTACAAAAAAAATGATTGAGCTCCAACTCTCACCCAAAGAAACCTGAAGCATCAACTTCCAACTCCCTCCCCTTCCTCTCCCAGGCCCGTTCGTCGCCCGTCCATGGGCTCCTCTCTAAACAGAAAATAGGTTATCCACATCTCTGCTTCCATGCCGGCTGCCGATAACCTATTCTCTCTTCACCTGGGAGTATGCTCTCAACAAAGTGAAAATTGATGTAAACTTATTTCTCTTATCCGTTTAGTGCCTGCTATGTCGTACTGTAAAGTTTTAGCTTGATGAAAAAAAGTGAATTTTGAAGACGTCTGCAAAATGTTTTCCGGATATTGTCCGCGCAGACAAATTGCTTCCGGAACAATGCTGAATTTTGTCACATGTGTCATAATTCCACCGGATTTTTAAACTGTAAATTGTCAGTCTGTGAAGTTTTAAAAATCACAACTTTACACAAGGCATCGAGCCCAGACTAAAGGGGACAGAATCCTGCCTTATCGGAAGCATCCGAACTGCTTGACTCCTACTACCTTTGGCCGGTACTTCGGATAAGGCAGATTCTGTCTAGTGAGCAGACGCCGATTTCGGTTAGCCAGGAACCGTTACTCGATAGCTGGCTGTAACTGAACCCGGCCGCTTCGGATGCGAACGACTTTGGGCTGGGCGGGAGGTTATCAATTATATTATTTATCATGATATATATTTAAAACTATACCATCTTCCTTTCTAATTTCAACATATGGCACTCCTCCTCTAACAACTTCACCTGGCTTTGAATATAGGGTGCCTTCAACATACCAAATACCATTTTCTAAATATGCAATAAATGGTTTATATCTTTCAATATGCCATGATCCAAATACAACTATTAGTGCATTTTCAGCAATTGTTATTGCTTCCTCTTTATTTATGTCTTGCATATTATTGTTTTCTTTAAAACATGATATGAATAGTAAAACTATTATGATAACTAAAATTGTAATTCTTAATATAATATTGCTATTTCCTTTTATTTTGCACATTCTATATTATCACCTTTATTATTTTGCCACCAAGTCGCTTCTCTCTGTATATCAAGCAATAGTTCTAATGGATTTTTAATTGGATCATATTTTTTATTGGCATATGGATCTATATTATTTTTTCTACTTGGATCATCAGGATCACTAGGTTGTTCAGTATTAATTACACTAAAGGTATATTCGCTATATGCAATAAGAGAACTATTAGGTGTTACAACTAATTCAATAGTTAAATCTGTTAGGTCTTGATCATGTGATGAAGGTATATTGTTAAGATCATCGCCACCATATTTTATTTTATCATAATGTGAATCATATGCTGCATGAGTATGTATAGCAGTTACACGATTCTGTCCTTGTAGCAATTCTTCATTTACCGTTACACCAGATGTAAAACCTATATTTGGCAAATTATAAGAATACATATCTTTACCACTATAAATTTCAACACTATAAAGTGTTGCTCCATACTCTCTATCAAGCCGAATCGAATCATCATTATAAGTTTGTCCAAAATCATTTGCAGCTTCTAGTAAACTGTTAAACAACTGGTCAGATTCAAATCCCCACCTATCAACATTATTAACCGGATCATTCCCAACATAAACATACCAATTATTCCCACTCCTAATCGGATCAACAGTGGTCCCTCTACCCAGGTTTGGTGCATAATCCCTGAAGCCGTAGTTGTAAAGACCTAAGTCCAGAATTTAGAAAAACAAAACTAATATAGGTCTACTTCCCCAAAATCAAAACAATCCAAATTCCATCTCTAAAATAATTTAAAAGAGCAAATCCTCCTTCAATCCAGAAAATATTTTATCATATCATTATAAAATAAAACAGTAAAAATTAAACACTCACTGTCTCAAAAGCAAAATTAAGATTTTCAGAAGGGCTTTTAGTAAAATTCAGCTTCTCAAAACCTATTACTTTACCTTCCTTGTTTTTCATTAAAACAACTTCTTCCCCTGTTTCTTCACATATATATTCATCATGAGGATCTCCAAACCAGACTGTTAAAGTATTACCATGTTTGTCATAAGCAACTTTTACCTGTTCCATATTACCTCTCCTTCTTTAATTTTATCAACTAGATAAGCGGTTATTAAAAACCCATCTCCTTTTAACTTTTTTACAACAGCGCAAAGCCAGCGACCGGGTTCTTTTAATTTGTAAAACAAATAAACTGTTTTATCATTTTTACTCTGCCGTATCTCTTCAGGATTCGTTAGCAACTCTTTTACATCCTCTAATTTATCTTCCATTACAGGATGTTTAAAAGATACTATAAATTTCCAATAATCTTTAGTAGTACGAACAGAAAAATCAAGGCGTCTGTACTTCAAATAATATATCATATTCAATGTTATCTTTATTCATTTCCTACATCCATTTTATTCATATTTTTGCTATAAGACAACCTCTTTAAATAACTCTTTCGTGCCTTCAATAATCCAATAAACATGTTTATCCTGGCCATATACACTTCATCCGCCTCCCTGTATCCTTCATTCTCCCTGTAATGATAAGTCCTGTATATCCTTTTCATGTTCTCTATTAAATCATGAGTGTAATGCACCGTTGTTTCTATTGAATCATGGCCAAGAAGTTCCTGTACATACCTTAAGTCCGCAACATTAGAAAGCAAGTGAGTTGCAACAGAATACCTTAAAGAATGAGATGTTAAACCTTCTCTGTAAATACCTTTTTCTTTTAGGAGCTCTATCAGCTGTTTGTTAATTGTAGAAGGCATTAACCTGCCTAACTTTCCAGTAAATACTGCTCCCTGTTTTCTGCCTACTATATAAAGTTTAAGAAACTTAACAGCTACAGAAGAAACAGGAACAACCCTGTCCTTACCGAACTTACTAACCCTAATTAAAATCATGCGATTGTTAAAATCAATATCCTCTATATTAAGCGCTGAAACCTCACCTGCTCTTAATCCGGATGAATACATAAGCTCATAACAGGCCCTGTGACGGAGACCAAAACCGCTGTATATATCTATGCTATCCAGGAAGTCATTAACCAGGTTTATTGTTAATATCTCTTTTTTCTTTGTACTGTTTTTTGGTCTGTAAACCATATCTCTAACAGGGTTAAAAAGTATTAAATCATTTATATAAAGGCATTTAAAAAACTGCTTTATTATCCCAAAGACAGTTATCTTTGTTTTAGAAGTATAGGGCTTTCCTGTTCTATCACTTACACGGCTATTCAGATACTTTATAAATTCCAGAATATCGTCTTCGCATACTTCCCTTAAGTCATTCCGTATCAGTTTTAAAAACTTTAAGAATACATTAAGGTATGTTAATTTTCCCCTTATGCTGTTTTTATTATGGCCGGATTGATACAGATATTCTTCATGAATTTTTAATCCTGATTCTATCTTCATCTCTTATCCTCATTTATCTTTCTGTGATGAAAGGTATCAAACACATCTTTTAAATCTTCCCTGTCCACCTTTGTATATATTTCTGTATTATTTGATAATGCCATATCCGACTCTTTCCTGAGCAGTACTGCTAAGGCTTCCAGGTTTGCTTTTATAATGCGAATTTGTTCTACTGTAGCCCAGCTTGCTTCCAGTGCTGCTTCTGCCCGATTGATTAATAAGCGGAATAATATGATTATTTAATGCATCCTGTGCATTACTTAAATGTGTGTTTAATACTGTTCTTACTTCGGGATACTGAGCACTACTTATTGCATTTTCTAATGAGTTTATTGTTATTTCAAGTTGCTCTTTCCATTCATAGGCAATCCCTACAATTTAACCGTCATCATTTCCAACAATTGCTATCAAATCATTCATAGATTTATTATATTTTATTAAAGTTTCTTCATATATTATTACTGCTTCATTAGCTTCTATTTCTGCCTGATCCGCAATTTCTACAGAATTTGGTTTTACACCGTGAATAATACGGGTATCATAATTAAAGAACCATCCTCTTCCAAAAGAATGATCACTATTGTTATTACTTACATAAGTCCTTAATATTTCAATTTTGTCCTTTAAATATTGATAAGACGCATCTATATATTTTGTAGTAAAATCACCAAGAGCTAACCTTACAGGATCACCGCCTTCGGTTGAGTGCTTCTCATTGGTTGAAGTCTCGCTTTCAGTGATTAAGTTATTTGCTATATCGTCGGAATTGTTTATAAGATCATCTAATGTAATAGTATCTTCTGCTTCAACTCTATCATTTTCAAGTTCGCTTGGCTGCTCTTCAGATCTTTTTATTTCATTAATTATATCAGAATCTTCTTTTATTTGATCTAAAATGTCGTCAATTTCTTCAGGGGGTGTTCCATCAGGGACATTATCAGAAATTGTTTGAGTTTCAGAGTGACTTGTATCAACACATTCTCCTGAATAATGACAGCCCCATTCATCACATCCTAAAAATGTAGTAACATATGTTTCTTCTACTACCCAAACCGATACATCAACATTTATTGTATATGCAAATGATAATGATAAACTAATAAGTAAGAATGCTATAATAAGGATTAAATTCTTAATTTTCCTGGACATAAAATCCTCAAACTTTATTGATCATGATAGCGGATTATAGATTAAATATTATTTGTTGTCAAGATTTATGCAGCTATATGTAACTGTATGCAACTAGGAAATGTTTAAATTTACTAAAAATCCTGAAAATGAGCATTTATATTGATTTAGGAGTGGGATTTTCTGTTCATATTATAATAGTTTTTACGGCACTTTTGCAATAATTTTTTCTAATTCCGGTTTTTCCAATAATTCTTTTTCTAATGCTTCTTCTCTTTCGGAATTTTTATAATTTTTGTTTTGAAAAGAGTATGTAAAATTCGTGTGTGTATCGTATGTTCCTTTAACCAGAGCATATGTGTCTTCAGTCATTACGAGCTCTTCATCAGTCGGAATTACAAAGACCTTTACTTTAGAACCTGCGCCAGTAATATCTGTTTCCGCATTTCTTGTCATAGATTGACGGTTTTTTTCCGGATCGATTATTATTCCCAGTTCTTCTAAGCCTGCTAATGCTTTTTCTCTTACAAGCGGTGTCATTTCACCTATGCCTGCTGTAAAAACAATAGCATTAACTTTACCTAAAGCCGCGAAGTATGCACCTATATACTTTCTAATTCTATATGCTGTCATATCAATTGCAAGTGCAGCTTGTTTGTTTCCGCTTTTATAAGATTTTAAAATGTCTCTAAAATCCGAGTATTGTTCTGTAATACCTAAAAGTCCGCTTTTTTTATTAAGTATATTTTCGAGTTCTTCCGGTTTAAGATTCTCCTTACTCATAATATAATAATCTATTGCAGGATCATGATCTCCGGACCTTGTACCCATAACAAGCCCTTCTAAAGGACTCATCCCCATAGAAGTATCAATAGATATGCCGTTTTTTACAGCATTTGCACTGGCCCCGTTTCCTATATGGAGACATATAAGGTTTGTTTTAAAAGGATCCTTTCCAAGGAGTACTGCGGCTCTTTTGGATACGTATAAAAATGATGTTCCATGAAATCCGTACCGCCTTATAAAATACTCTCTATACCAGTTATACGGCAGTGCATACATAAATGCAATTTCAGGTATACTCTGGTGCCAGGCTGTATCCATAACAGCGCAATGAGGAATATCCGGCAATGCCTCTTTTGCTGCTTCTACACCCATAATATTAGCTGGATTATGTAAAGGGCTTAAGTCTATCATATCTTTAAAAGCTTTAATTGCTTCATCTGTTATAATTACAGATTTAGCAAATTTTGTTCCTCCATGTACAATCCTGTGGCCTACAGCTTTTATTTCATTTATATTTTTAAGAACTCCTGTGTCTTCATTCGTAAGTGTATTTATAATCAGGCTGATTGCTTCTTTGTGGTTTTTACATTCATGTTCAATCCTTATTTCATCCATGCCCTTTATATCATGCCTTATAAAAGAATTTCCGATTCCTATTCTTTCTATCACGCCAAATGCAAGTATTTCATGTTTTGCCCAGTTGTATACCTGATATTTTAGGGATGAACTTCCGCAGTTTAATGTGAGTATGTACATGAACAAGACCTCCGATTACAGAAATTATTTAAAAATTATATATACAAAAGATTACACTGATTTAACAAATTTGTAAAATATTTTATTACGATATATTCTGGCTTTTGATATTGAATACTTTTGAGAGAAAGCTTCTCTTTTTTTAAGATTGATTTTGATTAATTAGGAGAAAGATTTTCTTGTTCCCAGGTAAATTTATCGTATTTGCTCTATAAACCTCTTCTAATGATTTTTTGGGGATCCTCAAAGTAACTATCTTATTGCTCCAGCAATATTTAGTAATCCCTCTATTTCTGTTAAACATAATTCAACACCACTTTTATTTACATGGCGTAAAATATTATCGGAGCATTTTTTACCAATTGCTTCTTCTTTTTTAAAACCTGTAATTCTTTCAGCAGCCTTATTCCAGATAGTTATTACTCGATCCTCATTAACATAATACAATCCGTCAAATAACATTTCAATAATTATATCTGATATTATATTCATAATCTTTTATTAAATTTTTGCAGTGAATTAAATTCTTAATAATATTATTATACATTCGCAATATAAATGTAACGCAAATCAATTTTACACCCGGGCGTGATAACAATAGAAAAATAAGATGTCAGGCTGTGCTACAGGCACATAGTTGCCTTTGGACAGTTATAGCTAAAAGGATTTGCTTAATCAGTATGATTTATGATCTAGTTGAGGGTAATTGTTAATGTCTCTGACCAGCCTGATTGTGAGTATGAGTAATCTTGGTAATAACCATCATTTGTCTGTATGGTGTAAGTGCCAGAAGAAAGATCTGTTATTACAAGATTATGCTCTTCTTCTGTTATAACTTGTGCACAAATATCACCACTATTAGATGAATAAAAATGGACTATGACTGTATTCCCATCAATAGAATATTCCAGTCTTTCAAAATTACCACAAGCATTTGCCATAACGGTTAGGACATTAATAGTAATGGTTCCATTATTGGGATTTGTTGATATTTCCTTAAATCCGCCTATATTATCTTCCCCGGATATTGCTAATAAATCCTGGCAGGAGACATTCATAATTAGAATGATAATCCCTACAAATAGCAATAATAAAATATAGAAAAATCTTTTCAAAAAAGTAAACTCCTATTTAATATATATACTTTTTATTAGATAATATCAATAAAGAATGGGTGTGATTTCAAGAACAGGTTTTTTTAGGACGCAGATTAACACAGATTACCTCAGATTTTAAATATTTTTCTTTTAATTACAACTGAATATCCAAAATTAATAAGCAATCCAATTATAAGTCCAGTTGCCTTTAAATAGT
>SDBV01013228.1_pt1 | contig 10524 bp, 10 predicted proteins | sample 2277081 | NCBI WGS metagenome assembly SDBV01 (sample SAMN10402039, study PRJNA504765) | marine sediment metagenome | isolation source: marine sediment core GS10_PC15, 223 cmbsf | place: Arctic Ocean: Southern Knipovich Ridge | collected 2010
GACCCCCACACCGATGTCGATGCCGTCCAGGAGAGAGAGAGATGCCACACCCTTTTCCGTCGCGGGGCGGGCCTGGCGGCGGTTCGGGTCTCGAACGCGGGTTCGTGCCCCCAGGGCCCTTCGGGACCGAGGAGCGCCAGGGCAGCCGAGCCAAGCAGCGTCAGCACTGCCTGCGCTCCTCGCCCGGACGCCCGGCGCTCATCCCTGGAGGTCCCTCTCCACGATGCTGATGCATATGCCGCAGACCTTGAACCCGTCCTCGGGTTTCACCTCGACCGGCGGGACGAGCGGGTTGTCGGCCTCGAGGACGATCCTCGTCCCTCCCTGCGATCCCTCGGACCGAGGTCCCTCGGGGCGCCCCTCGTCCCGCCCCTCGGATCCCGAGACCTTCCCTCGGACCTCGAAGTCCTCGGGACGAGAGGCGGGGTCGAGGGAAGGACTCTTGGGTCCGAGGGGAGGCCTGCGCGAGACCCGCACCTTCCGGAGGGCGGCCTTCCCCTCGTGGAGGACGACGCAGATGCGGCCCGAGGCCCGTCGGAGGGGTATCTTGTCGCGCGCCTCGACGAGGACGAGGTCTCCCTCGTGGAGGGTGGGGAACATCGTCTGGTCGTGGCAGCGCACGACGTAGCGGTCCGGGCCCCACAGGTGGGCCATCACCTGAATCTCGCCCGAGGGACGAGCGGGCGACCGGTCGGGGGGGGACTCGAGGACTCGGTCGTAGAGCGAGAGGGACTTTGTGAGGGCGATGAGAGGCCGGTCAATGCCCGAGAGCTTCGCCTCGGAGGCGAGGAGGTCGTCGAGCCCCGTGTTGAGGGCGCCGGCGAGCTTCTTCCAGACCTCGACCCTCCCCGTGCGCGAGCCGCTCTCGAGCTCCGATATGTAGGAGGTCGAGACGCCGGCGGCGCGGGCGAGGTCGTACTGGCGCATCCCGTGCCGGCGGCGGTATATCTCCAGCGGGCTTATGGCCTTTCGCCCCATGCCGCGCAATAGTACCAGGCAGTGCTCGGGGCGTCAAGGAAAGTATGACAATTTGCGGATAAAATCACGCAGGACGTGGGACAAAGTGTGAATTTTTTTTGTAATGCGACTTGACATAACGCGAAGCGCGGGATACGCTTTCCTGCGTCGATGGGGGGGAAAATATGGAGCCTGCTGTGGACAGCGACCTGCTCAAAGTGGGCGAGGTCGCGCGCATCTTCCGCGTCTCCCGCAGCACGGTCGTGAGGCTCATCCGCGAGGGCAAGCTCCCGGCCGTGCGCGTGGGCAGGTCCTACAGGATCGACGCCGACGACCTGCGCGAGTTCCTGGAGACCGAGCGGACTTGATTCCCGCGCAGGTGCGCGGTAGGCTCGCCGGTCCTGAAAGGAGACGAGCGAATGGGCGAGGACGACGTTCGCTGGGCAGTCGTCGGACTGGGCATGGGCCGGTCGCGCGCGGCGCTCATCAAGAAGACTCCCGGCGCGCGGCTCGTGGGGGTCTGCGACACAGACGGAGAGAAGCTGGCGAAGAACGCCGCGGAGTTCGAGTGCAGGGCGTACAAGGACCTGGACGAGGTCCTCAAGGACGACGAGGTCGAGGTCGTCTTCACGCTCACCCCCTCGGGGCTTCACGCCGAGCAGTGCATCGCCGCCCTCGAGGCGGGCAAGCACGCCGTGACCACCAAACCCATGGACGTCTCGTCGGAAAAGTGCCGCAGGGCCATCGAGGCGGCCAAGAAGGCGGGGAAGCTCCTCGCGGTCGATTTCAACGCGCGGTACGACGAGAGGCATCTCCTCATCCGCGCCGCGATAGACAAGGGCCTCCTCGGCAAGCTCATCCTGGGCGAGGCGCGGCTCAAGTGGTACCGCTCGCAGAAGTACTACGACGACGGCGGCTGGCGCGGCACCTGGGAGATGGACGGCGGGGGCTCTCTGGCCAACCAGACCGTCCACCAGATAGACCTCATGCTCTGGTACATGGGCGAGCCGGCGCGCGTCTGGGGCCGCTACGGCGTATACGCTCACAAGATAGAGACGGAAGACCTCGGCATGGCGATGGTCGAGTTCAAGAGCGGTGCCGTGGGCATGGTCCTCGGAACGACCACTTTCCCCAAGAACGCCTACTGCGGGGTCGAGGTCCACGGCGACAAGGGCGCGGTCGTCGCTACGGCTGAGACCAGGTGGTACTTCCTCGACCCCGAGGACGAGAAGAAGGTCTCGCACGACTACCCGCACAAGAACATCGTCGAGGACGTGAACTCGGCCGTCAGGAAGGGCACGCCTCCGCTCTGCGACGGAGAGCAGGGCTTGAGGTCGGTCGCCTTCCTCGAGGCCGTCTACCGCTCCTCGCGCGAGGGGAAGGCGGTCGAACTCTAACCACTGAGGCATCCCTCGACCCCGAGGGCCTCGGGGTCGAGGGATGTCTCCGTGGTGAGGTAGTTACCGATGAAGTTCGCCATCTGCAACGAGCTGTTCGAGAGCTGGAAACTTGACGACGTCTTCCGCTTCGTCCGCTCGGTGGGCTACGAGGGGGTCGAGCTCGCTCCCTTCACCCTCGCCGACGACGTCCGCGAAATCGGCTCGTCGGAGCGCGAGCGCATCAGAGAAGAGGCGGCCCGAAGCGGCGCGCAGGAGATCGTCAGGAAGCTCGAAGAGAAGGAAGCCCAGGAGTAGATCCCGGGGAGGAACATCGTGGCGGAGCAGACGAACATCGTCGACGAAGCGGTCGAGCGATACGGCGGAAGCGTGGGATTCCTCATCCCCATCCTTCAGGACATACAGACCGAGCACGGCTACCTTCCAGAGCCTCAGCTGAGGAAGCTCGCGCGCAGACTGGCCATCCCCGTGAGCCAGATCTACAGCGTGGCGACGTTCTACAAGTCTCTCAGCCTGAAGCCGAGAGGCAGGCATCTCATAAGCGTCTGCACGGGGACGGTCTGCCACCTGAAGGGGGCGGGGAGAGTAGCCGAGGCGATATGCGAGGAGCTCGATATCCCCGTCGGCGCCACGACCGGCGACATGAGGTTCACGTTCCAGACGGTCAACTGCCTCGGCGCCTGCGCCCTGGCGCCGGTCATCGTCGTCGACGGGCAATACTACGCGAAGGTCAAGCCCGGTGAGGCGGCGAAGATCCTGAGTTCGTACGAGTAGGTACGGGGGACTGCAGAGATGCAGCAGACGTCGATGGCGATAAGAACGATAGACGACCTGGAAGCCCTGCGCGAGTCTCTGCTTGCGAAGAGGAAACTCGTGGACGTCACGATAACGGTCTGCACGGGCACGGCCTGCACCGCGAAGGGATCGGGCGAGGTCATCGACGCGCTCAGACGGGAGGTGGAAAAGTACCTGGACAGGAAGGTGCCGCACATCCAGGCGAAGTGCACGGGCTGCCACGGCTTTTGCGAGCAAGGCCCCATAGTGGTCGTCATGCCGTACAACGTCTTCTACACGAACGTCAAGGCGGAGGACGCCGCCGAGATCGTCACGGCCGCTCTCACGGGCCACGTCGTTGAACGGCTACTGTACGTCGACCCCGTCACGGGCAGCCGCGCGGAGCGCGCCGAAGAGATCCCCTTCTACACGAGGCAGAAGCGGGTCGTCCTGAGCCACAACGGGGCGCTGGACCCAACGGACATTCTCGACTACATCGCTGAAGGCGGATACCGCGCGCTCTGGAAGGCGCTGCGCGAAATGACCTCCGAGGAGATTATCGCCGAGATCGAAAGGTCCGGCCTGCGTGGCCGGGGCGGCGGGGGTTATCCGACGGGGAGGAAATGGCGCTCGTGCCGTGAGGCCCACGGCGAGAAGAAGTACGTCATCTGCAACGGCGACGAGGGTGACCCGGGGGCCTTCATGGACCGCTCGATCCTGGAGGGCGACCCCCACAGCGTCATCGAAGGGATGATCATAGGGGCGTACGCGATAGGGGCGCACGAAGGTTTCATCTACCTCCGGAACGAATACCCGCTGGCCGTCGAGCGCTTCCAGGAGGCCGTCGCCCAAGCGGAGGAATACGGCTTCCTGGGCGAGGACGTCTACCGCTCCGGTTTCGACTTCACGATAGCGATCAACCGCGGCGGCGGTGCGTTCGTCTGCGGCGAGTCGACCGCGCTCACCGCGTCTCTGGAGGGAAGGCCCGGCGAGCCGAGGATGAAGTACATCCACACCACAGAGAGCGGTCTCTGGGGCATGCCCACGAACCTAAACAACGTCGAGACCTGGGCGAACGTCCCCAGGATAATCGAAAAGGGCGCGGACTGGTTCGCCTCCATGGGCACCGAAGGCAGTAAGGGGACCAAGGTCTTTTCGCTCGTCGGCAAGGTCAAGAACACGGGGCTTGTCGAAGTCCCCATGGGAATGACCCTGCGCGAGATAATCTACGACATCGGGGGCGGGATACAGGAGGACAAGGCATTCAAGGCCGTCCAGACGGGCGGCCCTTCTGGCGGCTGCATCCCGCTCGCGCACCTCGACACTCCGGTCGACTTTGACGAGCTGACCAAGCTCGGCTCCATGATGGGCTCGGGCGGCATGATCGTCATGGACGAAGAGACCTGCATGGTCGACGTGGCGAGGTATTTTACCCGGTTCCTCGTCGAGGAGTCCTGCGGCAAGTGCGTCCCGTGCCGTGAGGGGCTGCCGCAGGTGCTCGCCATACTGGACAGGATCGCCGACGGGAAGGGAGAAGGCGGGGACGTCGAGAAGCTGGAGCACCTGTGCGACCTGCTCGAATCGGCGTCGCTCTGCGCCTTGGGCTCGACGGCGGGCAATCCCGTACGCACCACCCTTCGCTACTTCAAAGACGAGTACGTCGAGCACATTGAAGAGAAGCACTGCGCCGCCGGCGTCTGCCGCGCCCTTTTCCAGTACGAGATCGGCGCGGAGCTCTGCACGGGCTGCGGGGCGTGCAGGAAAAAGTGCCCGCAGGAGGCCATCTCGGGCGAGAAGAAGAAAGCCCACGACATCGACCAGGACAACTGCGTAAAGTGCGGGTTCTGCTTCGACGCGTGCAAGTTCGACGCGATAAGGAAGGTGTAGCCATGGAAGAAAGCGTCCTCCGAGTCGAAATCGACGGAAAGAGGGACGAGGCACGCGAAGGCGAGACGATCCTCGAAGTCGCCCAGAGGAACGGCATATTCATACCCGCGCTCTGCGCCCACACGCTCCTCAATCCCTACGGGGCGTGCCGGCTCTGCCTCGTCGAGGCCGAACAGCGCGGGCGCACCCGTATCGTCGCGTCTTGTGCCTATCAGGTGAAGGAAGGTCTCGTGATCAGGACCGCGACGGAGAGGATAGAGAGGCTGCGCCGTGGGGTGATGGGGCTCCTTCTGTCCCGCTGCCCCGACTCTGAGCCGCTGCAGGAACTGGCGAAACGACTGGGGGTGGAAGACCTGCCGTTTCCAACTCTCGGCGAGGCCGAAGAGCTCTGCATGCTCTGCGGCCTGTGCGTGAGGGTGTGCAATGAAGTCATCGGCGCGTCCGCAATCAGCTTCGCGGGCCGGAGCGCCGAGCGGCGCGTCGACTCGCCATTTTCTCTCTCTGCCGAGGACTGTATCGGCTGCGGCGCGTGCGCTGTGGTCTGCCCGACGGGCGCGATCACGATTGAGCACGCGGAAGGAGAGCTGAAGCTGGTGCCCTTCAACACGTCGCTGAAGCTCAAGAGTTGCCGCTCCTGCGGGAAACCCATCGCCCCGGAGGCCCTGCTCTCACAGATCAGGTCGAAGGTCGGCGCTCTGTCGGAACTCGAGGGTATCTGCCCAGAATGCAGGGCGGCAGAGCGCGCCCGCGCGCTTGCCGACGTAGCGGGGCGCGGGACGGTCGGCGAGAGCGTCAGCGCGGAGCCGATCCGTTGAGCTCGGATCGGGCGCGTTGACACGTTATGATCGTAGCGATAATATGAAGGGGAGCCGGTAGGGACCGGGAGAAAACGCATGCAGAGGAAAATCGCGCAGCTCCGCAAACGCCTCCACGACCTCTACGAGGCGAGCATGACCGTAAAGGGCAGCCCGACTGAGATTCTGAACAAGCTCCTGGAAAAGGTCGCCGGACTTCTTCGCCCGAGGTTCATACTCGTAGAGCGCCGCGAAGGCGAAGACCTCGTCTACAAGGCCAGTCACAACCTGCCCGAAGAGCTGAAGAAGCTGGGCAGGGAGCCCATCGAGGGCTCGATGTGCGGCCGCGTGCTCACCTCGGGCGGCCCCCTCATCATTCGAGACCTGCAGACGACCTCGCCCTGGCGCAAGTACAAGGCCGTGCGCCGCTACGGGCTGAAGACCTACGCCGGCGTCCCGCTCTTCTCCCACGAGGGCAAGACCATAGGGGCGCTCTGCCTCCTCGACGACGAGGACAGGGAGTTTTCAGAGGAGGACATCAAGGTCCTGACCCTCTTCGCGCAGAGGGCCAGCGCCGAGATAGAGCGCGAAGAGCTCGTCAACAAGCTCAGGGAGTCGGAGGAAAGGTACCGCAGCTTCTTCGAGCACGCCAGCGACGGCATGCTCGTGGTGGACAGTCAAGAGAGAAGCATCCTCGAGACGAATCGGAGGCTGCAGCGCCTGTCCGGATACTCCAAGGACGAGCTCCTCGGGATGAAGATCGAGGAATTCCGTCCTCCAGAGAACGGAAGCCAGTTCGACGAATTCACCAGGGGACTTGTCGATGGGAAGGAAGCGTTCGACGACGTGCCCATCAAGGCAAGAGGCGGCGAGCTCTTCTATGCCGACATAAGGGCGAGCGCCCTCACCTTGAGCGGCAGGAAGGTCTTCCAGTGCCTGGTCAGGGACATAACCGAGAAGAAGAAGATACGCGAGCGGATGATCCACTCCGAGCGGCTCGCGTCTCTGGGCGAGCTCGCCGCGGCCGTCGCGCACGAGATAAACAACCCGACGCACACCATCTTCGCGTACTCCCATCTTCTCCTGGAGGAAGTGGGAGACGATGGCAAGAAGAGAGAGTGGCTCGAGATGATGGTCAGCGAGGCTGCTCGTGTGAAGAAGATCGTGCAGGGGCTCCTGGAGTTTGCGCGCCGAAAAGAGCCCGAGCTGGGGCAGGTGGACATAGGCAGAGTCATCGATTCCGGCGTAGCCCTGGTCGAAAACCAGGCGCACATCCACAACGTCCAGATCGAGCGCAGCGTCGCTCCGGGGCTCGCCCCCGTCACCGGCGACGCCGTCCAGCTGCAGCAGGTCTTTATGAACGTTGCCCTCAACGCGATCGAGGCGATGGACAAGGGCGGGACGTTCACAATCGACGCCGGCACGGTCGGCGGCGACCTGATCGAGATCAGGTTCTCCGATACGGGCTGCGGCATCACCGAGGAGCACATCGCCAGGCTCTTCGAGCCGTTCTTCAGCACCAAGCCGAGCGGAACGGGCCTGGGGCTTTCCGTGAGTCACGGCATCGTGACGAGCCACGGCGGGTCCATCCGCGTCGAGAGCAAGCTCAACGAGGGAACGACCGTAGTCATCGCGCTTCCGTCGAGCAGGAAATGAGCTTTTGAGTACCGCAACCGTCCTGGTCGTCGATGACGAGCTCTTCGCGTGCAGGAGCTGCCAGGACATTCTCGGCAAGGAAGGCCACGCGGTTGAGTTCGCCCTCTCAGGGGGCGAGGCGCTGGAGCTCCTCGACAAGAAGCCCTTCGACCTCGTCCTGACCGACCTCAAGATGCCGGCGATGGACGGCATAGAACTGCTCGGACGAATCAAGAAACGAAGCCCCAACGTCCCGGTGATAGTCATCACCGGCTACGCCACGGTCGAGACCGCCGTCGACGCGATGAGAAAGGGCGCGTACGACTACGTCTCCAAGCCGTTCACTCCGGAGACGCTGCGTATCGTCGTGCGAAAGGCGCTGGAGAACTCAGAGCTTGTGAGGGAAGTCAACTACCTTCGCCAGACGCAGCGCAACGCACACGAGGTGGGGCACGTGGTCGGCAAGGGTCCCGCCATGCAGAAAGTCTATGCGCTCGTGGAGAAGGTAGCCCCCAGCGACACCACGGTCCTCATAGGCGGGGAAAGCGGCACGGGCAAAGAGGTCGTGGCGCGGGCGATTCACTACAAGAGCCGCAGGTCGAACAAGCAGTTCATCGCCGTAGATTGCGCAACGCTCGCCAAGGAACTCTTCGAGAGCGAGCTCTTCGGGCACGTCAAAGGGTCCTTCACCGGCGCGGTCGCCGCAAAGCCCGGTATCTTTGAGATCGCCGACGGCGGAACCCTCTTCCTTGATGAGATAGGGAATATCTCCATCGAGACGCAGGGGAAGCTCCTCAGGGTGCTCGAACGGCAGGAGTTCAAGCGTGTCGGCGGCACCCGGACGAAGAAGGTGGACGTGCGCATAATCGCCGCCAGCAACAGAGACCTCAAAGCGATGGTGAAGAACGGTGCCTTCAGGGAAGACCTCTTCTACCGCCTGAACGTGTTCCCCGTATGCCTGCCGCCTCTGCGGGAAAGGAAGGAGGACATCCCCGCCCTCTCGCAGCATTTCCTGCGGGAGTTCAGCAGGACGATGCGGAAGAAGATCCGGGGATTCACCGCAGACGCGATGCAGCATCTCGTGGAGTACGACTGGCCCGGCAACGTCAGGGAACTCAGGAACGTCGTTGAGCGGGTCGCGATAATGGTCGACGAGGAGCTAATCACCTCCGCCGTCCTCCCGAGCCGTCCCCGTGGGGAAGAGCGTCTTGAGGCCGGTGCCCCCAGGACGGCAGAGGAGCTCAAGCAGGCGAAGAAGCGGATGAGGGAGGAAGCAGTCGCCCACGTCGAGAGAACGTTTCTGATAAAGGCCCTGGAGAGGAACGAGTGGAACGTCGCGCACGCCGCAAGAGACACCGGCATGGACCGCAGGAACTTCCAGAAGCTCATGCGCAAACACCGCCTCAGAATCCAAGCTCCTCAGGATGAGCGGCCGCCACAGTAGCCTGCTTGCCGCTCTATGCCTCGCGCGCCATGATGGCTTCCGACGTGGCCTCAGGCCCTCCGGGTTCTCAGTCTGGCGTGTCTTGCCGAGTAGTCAGCCGCCGACAGTGGGAGCCCGAAGCTGAACCTGTCGACTCCGAAGACTGCGACAGCACCCCAGGCAGCGGAGGAACCCTTGTTCGTGCTTGTCAACCACGCGCCCGGAGGTCCGAGTCCAGCCCTGTCCCCCCGAGAAACACCGTCCTCTTCGCCGCCAGCTGACCCCGCCACCGCGAGAGAGCCCTGAACGGTCCTTCCAAGGCTCTTCTCAGTTCCCTTTGGGCGAAACAAAAGACCGGCCCAGAACGCGGACACCTTTGGCTCTTGCGCGAAAGGACCCCGCTACAGAAGAACCATGCCCAGCCCCAGCGTCGCCATAAAGACCGCAGCGTATTGGGCCGTTCGCGCGTCGATGTCAGGCAGCCTGTGGGCGGCCAGGGCTTTGCGGAGCAACAAGGCCGCCGGCAGGAGAGAAATGAGGCACGCGAGCGCGCCCGTCCCGAGCAATCCGCAGAGCACCAGGCACGCCACGCCCAACGGGGGAGCCAGAACTCCGATGACGTAGCCGACCCCGGCCGCCCTGGGGCCTATAGTTCGCGCCAGCGTCTTCACGCCGGCCTTTCCGTCTTCGTCAATGTCTCTCATGTTGTTGCCCAACAGCACCGTCGTGGTCACCAGGCCCACGGGCACCGACAAGAGGAACGCCGGCCACTCCCACCGCCCCGTCTGGGCAAAGGCCGCGCCCGCCATCAGAAGGGGACCGAAGACTATGAAGATCGCGACCTCGCCGAGCGCGTTGTACTTGAGCCGGAGAGGCGGGCCGGTATACGCATACAGGGCCAACGCGGCCGCAGCCCCGAACCAGAGGACCGCCGGGCCCGACTTCCACGCGAGATACGCGCCCGCAGGGATCGCCACCAGGAGACAGACTCCCGCCTCCGCAAGCACCTCCGCCGGGGCCATCTCACCGCAGACGAGGAGCCTCCCCGGACGCCCCTCATCGCCCTCGACCTTACGGTCGACGCCCGCCTTGAAGTCAAAGTAGTCGTTGAGCAGATTCCCTGCCGCGTGCAGGAGAACCACGCCTACGACCGAGGCGATGAGCACGTCCCACCGCCACTCCGCGGGCGGGAGCGCGACGGCCGTCGCAACGAAGACGGGCAAGACGGAAAGCGGGAACGAAAAGGCGCGTAGTGCGCGAACCCACGCGAACTGTCGCCGCCGCGGCATGCCCCGCACTTCCTGTGAGGCTTCGCCGGCCATCCTTACCCCCCTACCCCTTATACCTCTTTCTCGGACTTGCCGCCCGTCGGACCCGTCTCGTTCAGCAGCGCGGCGACCTTATCCTGCAGCACATAGGGGTCCACGGGTTTCTCCAGGAAACCGGCGACTGGAAGCCAGTACTCGTCGATGTCGCGCTCGCTGAATCCGATAGGATAGTCGGCGTTGACGGCCGTCAACATGAGGACCGGGATTCCCTTCAACCTCTCGTTATGGTGACGGATAGTGCGGGCGAGGGTAAAGCCCGCGGTCTTGTCTCCGGGGAACATTACGTCCAGAATGACGAGATCGGGCCGCCTCTCCTCCATGCTCTTGAC
>SDBV01013229.1_pt1 | contig 10524 bp, 9 predicted proteins | sample 2277081 | NCBI WGS metagenome assembly SDBV01 (sample SAMN10402039, study PRJNA504765) | marine sediment metagenome | isolation source: marine sediment core GS10_PC15, 223 cmbsf | place: Arctic Ocean: Southern Knipovich Ridge | collected 2010
ATCCAAATCCAAATTGCTCCCCACCGAGCGCGCTAGATCATCGTTATCTGCGAGCAGACGCTCCCCAATACCCGGCAACCCATCCATGGCACTTAGGTAATCTTCTCGCCCACTCAAAAGCATCGTCATCGCCACTACAGCGACATACATGCTGGTGAATGACCGGGTTTGAGCCACGCTCTGCTCTTGCCCTGCAGGCAGCCCCAAAACTATGTCTCCTAAATTTGCCAATGGTGAATCAGGGTAATTCGTTATCACCACTGCTCGTCCACGCCCCAACTCTCGAAACTCTTTCAACGCCTGAATTGTCTCAGTTGTGGTCCCAGACCGGCTAACCGCTACTAACAAGTGCTCGCTTACGCAAGGAAAAGTTGAATTTGGATTAAATACCATCTCACCTGCCGGAACCGCCTGGGTTGGCACTCCGGTAAGCTGCTGGAAAAGATTTGCACCTGCAATTGACAGGTAGTATGTCGATCCACAACCTGTAAAGATCACCTGATTAAACTCCCCAGCTTGCCATAACTTTTTCAGACTTCTGGTCTGCAGTGTCACAACTTGAAGCGCTTCAGCCCAGGCCTCTGGTTGAGAATGTATTTCCTGCAGTGTGTAATGATTCATTTTCATATATAATCCACCTTTATCGATATGTTTGGCGCAATTACTAACATTTCCCTTTAAGCATAATAGCTCATGTATATATTGAACGCCAATAATAAAAAAATCACAATTTCTTAGCTATCTAACCATGAAGGAAATTGTGAAACCAATTCACCCAATTCCTCCGTGTTCAATTTGCGAAACTCTGTATTCTCATAATTTGTGTTGTTGTTTTCAACAATCAGCCATTTTGCATTGCGTGTACCGATTACATTGTGCCAAGTTCCGGCTGCGACATTATAGAGAATCCCAGGTTTCATATCCACTGATTTTAAAGTCGTCTTTTCAATGACAAAGAGAATACTTTTACCGCAGATGAGAACGAAAACTTCATCTGTCTCATTATGCCGTTCTACATTACCAACTGAACTTTTATCAAACCGGTGCTCCCAATTCATAAGAGCTACTAACCACTCTCCATACACGACCAGTGGTGAGAATCCTTCACTATCCCATTCATAGATCTCTAACTGCCCAGAATCAATTTCGTTCATCAAGATACCCATTCATATAATAAGGAATTATTACTGTTATTGACAAATTAACCATTATTCGGGTTCCCATCCATGCTCAATCAATATTCGCTCAAGATTCCCACCTAAAATCTTTTTACGCGTCCCAAGATCAAAGTTCGAGGTATCCAATCGGGCGATAACGCCTGCCGGGTCATTGATGGTGAAATCACTTCCAAAGAGGACACGGTCTGCTCCTGCTATTCGCACAGCTCGCTCGAGAATCCCCATGCGCTGGTAACCATGTCCGCTGATATCCAAGTATAGGTTTTGATGGAGCGTCGTAAGATCAATTCTATCTCTGACTTCCTCAGGTGAGTCGCCTAAGTGTGCAAGGACAAATGTGACATCGGGGAATTTTCGGCAAAGCCGATCCATGTCTTGCGCATCATCATTGTGGATGTGGACGACCATCTTCAACTCGTCAGCGAGGTGAATAGCTGCGGAAAAAGCAGGTGTGTCATATGTGTAACCGCTGGCATAACCGCACAACTCCCCAATCCAGATGATATTCAATTCATCATGGCATCTGCCAAGCTCATCCAACGATGCTTGGTGAAAATTGGTGTTGATCAAACATGCAGGGACAATGTATCCTTTTTGAGCTTTAGCTGCCTCAACGATTTCATTATTGGCGGCAACCATTTCATCCACAGATGTTGCTAATTCGCCACGTACGGAATTAGCTACGATTTTGTCTACACCACACCGCTGCAGATAGTCGATGGCCGTATCGACATCTGAAGTGAAGCTATCCCACTCCCAGGTATATTTCAGTCCAGGTGAAGGTAAATGTACATGGCAATCGAAGATCATTTATTTTTGAACCTTTGAAAGATTTTTCTACTTGACAGCACCCATAGTGATACCAGAGATCATCTTTTCAGACAAGAATACGAACAAGATGATGGTGGGTACCATAACAATGACAACACCAGCCATTAAACCAACCCAATCCCCGGTGTACTGCATAGCATTTTGTAGGGAGTAAAGGCCCAATGACAATGTGCGGATTTCTGGATCGTTGGTGAATACCAGTGCAACTTGATACTCATTCCACAAGAATATAAAATTGAAGATTGCAGCGGTGATCAAACCGGGTGAAGCCAATGGAAGCATCACTCTCCAAAAAACCTGGAAATCACTACAGCCATCTATGATGGCTGCTTCTTCCATTTCAACGGGCAATGACGCGAAAAAGCCCGTCAATATAAATACTGTGAAGGCAATAGAGATACTGACATATAACACCCCCAACCCGGGTAATGTATTAATAATTTTAAGTGAGGACATGATCACAAAGAGGGGAATGAACAACAAAGGAACTGGTACACCGATCCCAGCCATAAATACCATCGTAAGAAATTCACTACCCTTAAACCTTACCCTGCTGAGAACATATGATGCAGGTGCGGAAACCAGCAGAATCACTATTACCGATCCAAACACCACCAGGACACTATTCATAAAGTATGAGCCCATATTTATTGTGGACCATGCTTTAACATAGTTCGCAAACTGTGGGACTTCTGGTAATGCCCAGACATCTCCAAACAACTCTCGGTTGGTTTTAAACGAAGCTATTACGATCCAGGTGATCACAAAAATAGTAAAGAACGACCACGAGAGCAGGACGATATACGCAGGTGCCTGACGCAGATTCTTCTTTATTTTTCCTTTTAGAGCTTGTCGAGATTGATCATCCGGATTTGAGGATACCACTTCGGAATTCATTGATTCACCTCAGTATTGAATAACTTCTCTTCGTAATAAACGACGTATAACCAAAACAATCACTATTACCGATAGCAGCAACATGACACCAATCGCCGTCGCGTAACCCAATCGGTAAATTGGGACGCGCTTGCCAAATCCCATGATATACAAATAAATTCCTACCGTGTACAGTTGCGAGGGGGTTTGAATTCCGCTGAAAGCATAGGGAAATTCAAACAATTTTAAAGCAAAGATGCTCCAGAGAACAACAGCCACAGAAATTACATCCATGAGAAGAGGCAGTGTAATATTTTTGAACATTTGGAATTGAGAGGCGCCCTCAATCTTAGCGGCCTCATAAAACTCAAATGGGATTTTATCTACACCAGCCATAAGTAAGACCAAATAAAATCCGACAGCTATCCAAATTAGAGCGATCATCATGGCGTAAAAAATTTTATCCGGCGCTAACCATTGAACTTTAGCAATCTCATCCATGCCGATTAAATTAAAAAACCCATTCCATAATCCAAATCGAGGGTTATAGATAAATGCCCACAAAGTTGTGAGAGCAATTGTAGCGATGACATTGGGGATAAAAACCAAGGCGCGAAATAGCTTTTTAAACCGGACGCCCGAATTGATAACCACGGTCAAAAAGAAACCTAATGGAAAGATTATCGCGCCGCCGATCACTAGGATCATCAGCGTGTTTCGCAGGCTGCTCCAAAACAACTTATCTCCGAATAACTGCGTGTAATTCTTAAAACCGATGAATTCCATATTGGTATTGAATCCTGACCAATCGAATGCGCTGAAATAAAAGGACCAAATCGTAGGTATGACAAAAAAAACCAGGTAGAGTAAGCTAGCAGGCAATAAGAATAGAACTATCATTCTACGTCGAACCTTCATGAGATCCTCCTGTCAAACAATACCTGACTGCATTTATCGATATGTATATAAAAAACTGATGCGAAGAAAATCTAATTTCTCGAATCCATCGAGTGCTTATCGATGAGTATTTTTATGGTGGTGGCTAAAATAGTGGGGCAAGGAAATCCTTTACGTTAAAGTGTATTCAAGGTAGCGCAGTTCGTGAAGCTGCCTACTGTTGAAACTAAAGAAAAATAAGTGGATGGCACATTCAAGAGCCTGAGGACAACGTGAGAAACAACTAGATGATCATGCCAGACGAGGTAGGCAGTGACGGAACTCAGCATTATCATCTTCACCAGGTAAGATGTCTGTCCTGCCATGAAAAACTTCATACTGACCAAAGTGATAGCAAAGGCGATTATTGGTACCGCTGATATATCGGTTGGTCTCGGATGCATCGTCGACAGAATGTTGAATGGCTTGTTGGGTGCGTTCTCAAACCACTTTCCAACCTGGAACACAGCATGTGTTTGCCGATCTACGATTTTGACGATGTAGATCCAGTTTATTTGTTGCCGATGAAAGCGAATAATCCGTCCATTTCGGCGGCTTTCACTTATTCCGCCATCGGCGTTTCAAGTAAGCTGGACGCATATGCTTTAGCCCACAAAGCAACCGTCCGGTGATGAATGCCAAGTTGACGCCCTATCCGTCGCAAGTTCTTATCATCCAAGTACAAATCCAAGGCTTTTTTTCGCAAGTCATCAGGGTACCCTGTCGGCTTCGGTTCTGGAGTGTATTTACAGCCAAAGTGCATACAGAAGTTGCGTTCGTTGACCGCCAGCGCTTGTCTTACCAGCTCGATTTTGGCGTTTCTCTTTGACATTATGGACATTTATTCATTGCCTTATTTTCTCATACGCCCATCATTTTCGTCATTCCCATTTTTATATTCTTTGATTATATCCAATATATCTTGTTACGCGAAAGCTTTATGATTATGACACAATGATCGCCGCTGAGAAATCCAGGAGGTTGGTTGGAGAAGGTAGTATTGCGCTTTTATTTTGTTTCCTTCTCCAACCAATGAACCCTAGAGCAAATTATTGATTACCTATCGGGACTCCCAATAAGCCTTTGCGTCAGCCGCCATATTTGCGGAGAATTCCTCTGGTGTAATTTCAACCAGGAACGCAGGTCGCAATTGTATATAGAGCACATTGTTGATGAACTCAGGATACTTTGCTGTGCCGCCATCGAGGTGCGTTATAGCCAAATTGGCGCTTTCCGACGCTGTGGCACCATCCGCGATGGCTTCTGTCCAAGCAATACCCTTCCGGGTAACGCCAACCAAAGCTTCATCTGCCATTATAGTCTGGCACTCTTCAGTCATCATGTACTTCAAGAACTCAAACGCCTCTTCAGGGTGTTCAGAATCTTTCAAGATCATAAATGACAGGAGCCATGGGTGCAGGTCATCTACAGTACCAGCACCGCCTGAAACTGATGGGAATCTAAACCCTCCCCATCTGAAATCCGGGCCGGTTGCTTCTCGTAATTCGGTGGGTAACCAACCGCCGTTGAGCCCCATGGCAGCTTCCCCAATTGCCAGTGTCTGCTGCCCTGCAGGCCAAACATACCCAAGGGTCTCTTCGGGGTAGTAGCCTTTTTCCCATAATTCGTGGATCATGGAAATGGCTTCAACATACACTGGGTCCTTCCACATCTCACCCGTCTCGTCCTCAATGGTCTCCAACAAGAAGCCCGGGCCTTTGATGCGCTCGACGGCGTAGTTGAGGAAGAAACCGTAATAGTCATCTACGTCCGATTCGTTGTAAATTGGGGCGTAGCCAGCCACTTTGATCTTCTCTAAGGCTTCTAAGAATTCTTCCCAAGTTTCCGGAGGTTCCGCACCAGCTTCTTCGAAGATATCCTTGTTGTACCAGAACATTACCGGATTGGTAACATATGGCCAGAGGTAGTAATGCCCATCATCGCCTTTGTTCAAATCAAGCACGCCGGGTACAAATACATCCTTCACAGGGACATTCTCATCGAGGGCGGTTTGATCCAACCAATCATCCAGGGCATATCCTAACCCCTCGGACATCATACCGCCTGCAACCTGGTCGGCGTCTTGGTCCATAAGGTCAACTTTCGTTCCTGCACCCAGAGCGGTTCTTAGCTTAGTTTGGTTTTCACGACCGTTCCACACCGAGCTAACCGTGATGTTGGGATTCGCATTTTCAAAAACCTCGATGCACGCACGAATAGCCTGCGCCTGGGCTTCTGGCTCATTCCACATCGACCAGAAGACGAGCTCTACAGGCTCTCCTGCTGGCTCTTCCGCTCCCGGTTCTTCCGCCCCAGGTTCTTCAACAGCCGGAGGGGCTTCCGTCGCTCCTGTTCCACAGGCTGCAAGAATCAGGGAAGATATCATTATCAATACTAATAGAAACTTTATAGATCTCATTTTGTTCTCCTCAATATGATTTGAATCGACCAGAATTATCCTACGACACAGTTTTTGTAACGATTACATATCTAAAATTCACACCTCCTTTCATCTAAAGTAAGGTTAGGTCTTCTGCCGCAGTGATCTCAGTTTTCATTCAATCCAAGGATTATATTTTTGGCGTTTTGCCCGTAAACTTTTTTGAGAACCTCATCTGGGAGATTCACTCCATAAATCCTAAAACGCCCCTGATTTCTCCCGTAATCAAAATATTCATCCTCTGTTTCCAGACATCGGAAATAAATCTGGTAAGTAGATCGATTGGGTGGGATATCGGTTCCAAACAATATTCGATCTGAGTAATCGATCATAAATTGCCGGGTTGAGTAAGGCTGCCTACCCAACTCACCAATACGTTCGCCAATATCAACATATAGATTGGAGTAGCTATCCAGTGCATCCGCCACATAACGCAAATTCTCTGTATAGGACATCACGTGGGCGCTGATAAATGTGGTGTATGGATGTCGTGCTACAACTCGAAGTTGAGCTTCGAGCGGTTCGATGAATGGAGGATAATCACTACCATAAAAATGCCAGTCCGGATGGGCGTGGAGCTCATCCCAACGTTCGTTGGTTTCATCGAGCGGCCAGAAAAAGGCTACTGGATCTGATGAATGGATCAAAACTGGAATTCCAAGTTCACCCGCCTTTGCCCAAACCGGATCGATACGGGGATCATCGACAGGTACTAGTTTTCCGGATTGATCACGATATCCAAGACCCAAAGTCTTGAAGATCTTCAATCCTTGTGCGCCTGCCCGAACTGACATCTCTAATTCTTTGGCCCACTTCTCACCAAAACCAGGTTGGTCAATTTCGGAAAAGTCAACCCAAGCGAACACACAAAATCGATCCGGGAAGGGCTCTTTATATCTCTCTAAATTTTCTTTCAATTGATCACCCCAGCCGCCATCCAGGTTTACTACACACTGGATATTTAATTCATCCATCAGAGCGACTGCTGCCTGGACATCCTTAACTGTCCACCCAGGCGACCCTCCATCTTGAAAGATATAAGGATCCCAATACCCTAAATGATTATGGGCGTCCACAACTGGAAAACGAGCACTTTTAGGGGTATTATCCTCTGTTACGAGTGCGGAACGCGGATTGAAATCCTTCAACAACAGGTCCTCTTTCGACATAGTCACTCCCTTCAATTGCGTCTAGTGCTCTGTTCCTTTGAATCTTGAACATTAATAACTGGATTAAGTCGAGTGAGCAGGGACAATATGACACTCTTCTTCGTTTTGACAAGATTAATCTTAACAATGAACTATTTAGAAGCTTTTTGCTCCTTGTAACAAATTCATCGCATTGTCGTAATAAATTTTTTGAAGAACATCATCGGGAAGATGAATTCCATATATTCTCCAGCGACCCTGGTTTCGATTGTAATCAAAGTATTCGTCCGATGTTTCTAAAAATCGGAAATAAGTTCGGTGGATCGTCTTATTCGGATTGAAAGAATCTGTTCCAAATAAAACCCGGTCAGCGTATTTGATGAGGAACTTTCGGGCTGAATACGGTTGTCGCCCCAGTTCACCAACTCGCTCAGCAAAATCAACATAAAGATTAGGGAATTTGTCTAGGGCGGCCGCGGCGAAATCCAAATTTTCCGCGTAGGACAATACATGTGCGCTGATAAATATGGTTTTTGGGTGCCGAGCTATGACTCGCAATTGAGCTTCGATTGGTTTGATAAAAGATGGATATTCATCTCCATAAAAATGCCAATCCGGATGGTCGATCAACTCATCCCAACGTTCATTCGACTCATCTAATGGCCAGAAAAAGGCAACTGGATCTGATGAATGGATCAATACAGGGATTCCGAGCTCACCGGCCATCGCCCAAACAGGTTCTAATCTTGGGTCATCCGGCATGACCAAATTACCAGAACCATCCCTGTATTTGAGTCCTAATGATTTGAAAACTTTCAGCCCTTGAGCTCCGGCAGCTACTGCCTTTTCCAACTCTTTTGCCCACTTCTCCCCGAAATTTGGTTCTCCAACTTCAGACCATTCAACCCAACAAAAAACGGAAAACCTATCCGGGTAAGCATATTTATAGCGTTCCAAGTTCTGTTTTAGTGTATCTCCCCAACCCCCATCCAAGTTGACTGCGTGCTGGACATTCATCTCGTCCATTAAAGCTAGAGCCGCTGGGATATCTGAAATGCTCCATTCTCCCTGTGGATCTGGGAAGTGAATGACAGAATTCCATTCCGCTTCGGTATCTCTCTCTTGGGTAATCGTTTTCCATTTCCAACGACCAAAATGATTGTGAGAGTCAACTACTGGAAACCGCGCTCTTAAAGGTGTATTGTCTTCTGCGACCAACGCAGATCTAGGTTTAAAATCCTTTAGAAGTAATTCCTCTGTCATCAAAAACCTTCTTCTCTTAAAGATCCAACCCAAGATAAAAATTAATTCATCAAATATCTAAACCAGGTATCAATTTGCATGCGTTTTGGTAATAAATCTTTTGCAAAGCTTCATCTGGCAGATTGATACCGTATATCCTCCAGCGACCCTGATTACGCCCGGATTCAAAGTATTCATCATATGTCTCTAAGAACCTAAAATACGTTTGAAATATCTCTCTGTCAGGTGGATAATCAGATCCAAGGAGAATGCGATCGGCATACTTGATCATGAATTTTCTTGCAGAATAAGGTTGTCGCCCTAATTCGGCGATTCGCTCGGTGAAGTCCACATATAAGTTTTCATAACGATCTAAACACTGGGATACATATCCTAAATTCTCCGCATAGGAGAGCACATGGGAGCTGATAAAATTCGTCCCCGAATGCCTTTCAACGACCCGCAACTGGCTTTCAATGAGTTCGATATGGGAAGGTAGACCTTTTCCATAAAAATGCCACTCTGGTCTTTGTGAGAGTTCCTCCCAGCGTTCATTTGCCTCGTCTAACGGATGGAAAAAAGCGACTGGATCGGAAGAGTGAATCAATATTGGAATACCCAATTCTCCTGCCTTTGCCCAGATAGGATCGAACCGGGGATCATCCGGCATTACGATGTTACCTAATTCGTCTCGATATTGAAGTCCAAGCATTTTGTAAACCTTTAATCCTTGAGCGCCAGCATCGATTGATCTTTCTAATTCTTTGGACCATTTTTCTGCAAAACCGCGATTGTTCAATTCAGTGAAATCGATATTTGCAAAAATTAAGAACCGGTCTGGGAAAGGTATCTTATAGCGCTCAAGGTTCATCCTCAACATATCGCCCCAACCTCCTGCTAAATTTACAACGCATTTCACGTTGAGTTCATCCATTAATGCAAGAGTACCCTGAACGTCTTTTACATTCCATTCAATATTTGGATCCAAGGTGAAGGTTTTGTAATTGAATTTTCCCAATTGATTATTGACATCTACAACCGGGAAGCGCGCTCGTGCAGGTGTATGGTCCTCAACTACTAGTTCAGACTCAGGTTTGAATTCGGTTAATCGCATGTCGATCAATTAATTCACTCCTCTTCGGCGACAATGACAGAGATGCCCAAATCTCTGATCTGACTCAAGATCTTTTGATCAGTCAAATAATCGGTCACCAAGGTGGAAACGGATGTGATGGGCGCTACGTAAGCGGAGGACACGATATCAAATTTTGTGTGGTCTGCCACTAGGATGAATTCTTTTGTCATGCTCAATAACGCCCTGTCAGTCATTACTTCCGGCAGATAGTCATTGGTCAAGCCCTTTTCGATGTGGATGGCCGGTATCCCCATGATGATTTTATCCAACCTTACTTCTTGGAGAGCTTTTTCGGCAATATGCCCCACCATCGATAATTCTAAAGAGCGCATCATACCGCCGATGATGATGACAGTTATCTGGTCAACCGTCGCCAGTTGTACCCCGATATTTAGCGCATTTGTCACAACAGTAATGCGGTTTTTGCTCATCAGGTATTGAGCCACGTATGCCGTCGTTGAACCTGACCCGATAAAGACCGAATCCCCGTCATGGACCAGATCTGCCGCCGCGCGACCAATGATCTTTTTATATTCTTCGTTTTGGGACATTCGCTTAATGACCGGTGGTTGCGATTGTTCTGGATTCGCGGCAACGGCACCTCCATAGGTTCTTCGCAGAAGTCCTTCATTCGCCAGCTCTCTTAAGTCTCTTCGAATTGTGATTTCGCTGACGCCGAATGCTTTGCTCAATTCCGTGCCAGTTACCTGACCATGGTTTTGTACTTCTCGGAGGATT
>SDBV01013230.1_pt1 | contig 10524 bp, 5 predicted proteins | sample 2277081 | NCBI WGS metagenome assembly SDBV01 (sample SAMN10402039, study PRJNA504765) | marine sediment metagenome | isolation source: marine sediment core GS10_PC15, 223 cmbsf | place: Arctic Ocean: Southern Knipovich Ridge | collected 2010
AAAGATTAAAAATGGATTTCAAAGATATGTCAGATGAGGAAATGATAAAGTTAGTTGGTGATGGTATTGGTAGCCATCGTTCTACTTCTGCTAATATGGAATTACAAAGAAGATTAAATGTATCCTTGTGCAGTTCAATTAAAACACTTGACAGTAATATTCAAAAACAGAGTAGAATTGAAACAAACTTAACACGAGCTATGTATTTTTTAGCAGGAGTGGGTATTTTATTTGCAGTAATCCAAATTTTAGTTTCGTTTTTATAACAATTTTTTTAATTGTTTAGGTGCCGTATAATTGACAGCCCACAAAACAATTAACTATTTAAACAAGTTAATGTTGAAATTTATTTCAAATGGCTGATAAAGAAGAAGCAAGGAAAGAAGATGTACCTATTGCAATTGAATTAGCAAAGAAGCAAAGAGATATTTCTATTGCCAGCTTTTTTGAGAAGAACAGGCATCTTCTTGGTTTTGATAATCCTAGGAAATCCTTATTGACAACAATAAAAGAAGCTGTGGATAATAGTTTGGATGCGTGTGAGGAAGCTGGAGTATTGCCTGAGATAAATGTGGAAGTTATAGAAATGTCAGAGAATAAGTTCAGGGTTATTGTTGAAGACAATGGTCCTGGGATTGTGAAAAAACAAATCCCAAATATTTTTGCAAAGCTGTTGTATGGAAGCAAATTCTTTAAGTTAAGTCAAAGCAGAGGGCAGCAAGGTATAGGAATAAGCGCTTCTGTTTTGTATGCGCAATTAACAACAGGGAAGCCTGCAAGAATAACTTCCAGAATAAGCAAGAAGCATGATGCACATTATTATGAGCTACATATTGACACTCAAAATAATAAGCCAGAGATAATTAAAGAAGAAACTGTAACATGGAACAAAGAGCACGGAACAAGGATAGAGTTAGATTTGGAGGGAAGCTACCAGAAAGGTGACCAGAGTGTTGACCAGTATCTAAAGCAGACAGCAATTGTAAATCCCCATGTTACATTAATTTACACTAATCCGAAAGCTGAGCAGATAATTTTCCCAAAAGCTTCTGAACAGCTGCCTAAAAAACCTGTTGAAATCAAGCCGCACCCGTATGGCATTGAAATTGGCATTCTATTATCAATGTTAAAGCTAACTGAAGCAAGGACTTTGCAGAGTTTTTTGACAAATGAATTTTCAAGAGTTGGTTATGGAACTGCAAAGCAGATTTGCGAAAATTCTGCAGTACTTCCAAACACAAAACCAAAAGATGTTAGCAGGGAGATAGCTGAAAAATTAATTGAAGGGATTAAAAAAACAAAGATAATTTCTCCTCCAACAGATTGTATAAGCCCTATTGGGCAGGAATTATTAGAAAAGGGCTTGAAGAAAGAGATAAATGCAGAGTTCTATACAGCAATCACAAGACCACCAGCAGTTTATCGCGGGAATCCTTTTATTGTTGAGGCTGGCATTGCTTATGGCGGAGAGCAAAATGCAGAAGGAAGCATGCATTTGCTCAGGTACGCTAACAGGGTTCCTTTGTTGTACCAGCAGGGTGCTTGCGCTGTAACAAGATCTGTCTTAAACACTGCATGGAGAAATTATGGGTTAAGCCAAAGTCGTGGAGCGCTACCAATTGGTCCTGTAACTCTTGTTATACATATTGCATCTGTCTGGGTTCCTTTTACTTCTGAAAGCAAGGAAGCTATTGCCCATTATCCTGAAATTATCAAAGAAATTAAATTGGCTTTGCAGGAATGCGGAAGAAAGCTTGCAAGCTATGTCGGCAAAAAAAGACGCATTCAGTTTGAGAGCAAGAAGAGAGATTATATACAATTGTTTATACCTCATGTAGGGGAAGCATTAAAAGAGCTATTAAAGTTAAGTGAGAATGATGAAAAAAAGATTGAAAAATTATTGGCAGAGATTTTGGAAAAGAAACGCGGAGAGTTAGCGCAGATAGAAGCCAAAAATCTGGAATATGATGAAGAGTTTGCGAAGATAGGGCAGGGAGAAGAAAATGAAGAAAACAAATAATAAGCAGGTCTTGAAGGAAATAGAGGATACAGCAAACGAAGTTTATTCCAGAATAAAAAAGAAAAAAGCTCCAGAGCTTAAGATGCCTTTAAGGTCTTTGAATAATGTAAAATATGATCCTAAAAATGGTTTTTTTGAATTGTTGGGAAAGATGAAAGAAAGGACAATGACAGCAAGTACAATAAAGACTTTTGCGCAAACTTTGCGTATGATGGCGCATGCAAAAAATATTATTAAGGAAGATGACATAACAACAAAAAGAGAGATTTATTATATTTCTAAAAACTGGGCAGAGGCTGCTTTTAAGGAACAGCCTGAATCTGATACTGTAATGGATGACCTGGAAGCAATGATGATGGTCAATCGCGAGCAATTAGGTTTTATTCCAGAAGAAAAAGGCGGGGAAATTGCCGGCAAACTGATTGTTATTGACAAGGATCCTGATACTGGAAAAGAGATAAAGATAGACTGCACAAAGTTTGGTTCTGGCGCTTACTCTATCCCTACATCTGTTGAGCATTTGAAATTCGAGACAAATGCAAAATTCATTCTGGCAATAGAGACAGCAGGTATGTTTCAGCGTTTGCTTAAGCATAATTACTGGAAAAAATCCAATTGTATATTAGTTTCAATGGGAGGGGTTCCTACAAGGGCCTGCAGAAGGTTCATCAGAAGGTTAAGTGATTTAAAGAAATTGCCTGTTTATGTGTTTACTGATGGTGATATGTATGGTTATGCTAATATATACAGGACATTAAAAGTTGGTTCTGGAAATGCAGCACATATTAATGAATATTTTTGTGTTCCTCAGGCTAAGTTTTTAGGAGTAACTCCGCAGGACATTATTGATTATAAATTACCAACGCATCCGTTGAAAGATGTTGACATCAAAAGAGGGAAAGATGCACTGAAAAATGACCCTTTTATCCGGCATCATAAAGAATGGAGTGAAGCATTGGAGCAGATGAATAAGATGAAAGTCAGAAGCGAACAGCAGGCACTGGCAAAGTGGGGGCTTAACTATGTTATTGAAAAATACCTGCCTCAGAAGTTAAAAAATCCTAAGAGTTGGCTGCCGTAAAATGGAGAGTAAAACAGAGTTAAAAAAGGAATCTAATGTTCCGGCCTGTTGTGTTGATTGTGTTATATGGGAAAAATTCGGCAAAAGCTGCTTCTATTATTGGGAAGGAAAAAAGCACTGCACTATGCGGGCAAATGACTGGGATGAAGCTGCTACACATCAACAATAAGGATATATATTATCAATTCTTTATGTAATATAATACTATACTGATGAATTGCTGCATTGGTGCAAAACCCTTTTACTATTGTCCAATAACAAAAACTTTATATACTAGTAGTTATTTCACAGTCTTAATATAATTAAAATTATGAGGTAAAGCAAAAATGAAAATACTAAATATTATGATTGGGATGTTTTTGATTCTATTAATGGTACCTGTGGTACTGGCAGATACTGAATTTGGAAATATAATTGAGTGTGGTGAGTGTAATGGCACCCTTATTATAACTGACATGGATGTTAAAGTTGGCGGTAAGTCAGAGGATATGGATTTTGGCGATAAGATAAGAAGAGAGGCAGTACCTGGTGACACTGTCAAATTTACCATAGAAGTAAAGAGCAATTTTACCAGTGAAAGAGACATAGATATAGAGGATATTACAGTTACTGTAAGAATAGAGGACATTGATGATGGTGAGGAGTTAGAAGAAGAGGATGAACCTAAGGACTTAAGATATGGAAAGAAGGATGATGCGAGCATAGAATTTGAAATTCCATTGGAAGTTGAAGATGGAGACTATGATGTTTTGATTACAGTAGAAGGTGAAGATGAAAACGGATTTAATCATGAAGTCCAGTATGAGCTGGAGCTTGAAATTCAGAAAGAAGACAATGAAGTAAGATTCTTAAGAAATGCATTGACCCCATCAGAAATCAAGTGCGGCAGAACTGTACAATTATCAACTGCTGTTATAAATACAGGTGCTGATGAGGAAGATGAGGTCACACTTGAAATTGTAAATGTAGAATTAGGAATTAGCATAATGGAAACATTTGACTTAACTAATGACGCTTTTGATGATGACAGTAAGTTCAGAAAAACATTTACTTTGGTTATGCCTGAGGATGTTGAATCAGGAATATACACAATACCTTCTACAGTTACTTTTGAGGAAGGAGATCAGTATAAAACTGAAACAGCAGAGCTTATTGTAACTCAGTGTGAGATCCTTGAAAAGGGAATTGTAGATGCAGATGAAGATGGTATTTCTGATACCAAAGACAACTGTCCTGAAGTCTATAATCCTGAGCAGGTTGATGTTGATGGTGACGGAATTGGATATGCATGTGATGAGGAAATTATAGTTGTACAGTCTTCAGTAACAGATACAACTCAAACAGATTTAACAAGTGCTGGTACAATAACAACTCCAACATTGCCAATAACAGAAGAGAAATCATTGTTCGGAAGCAAAGGATTTTTGGTTGCTTTGATTGTAGGAGAAGTCCTATTGTTAATAGTAGCTATTCTGATAGTTGTTGGAATGGTTAAGAAGAGAAGCCAATAAGGTTTTCTCTTAATTTTTTTCTTTTTGTTTTGTTTTTTATCCTAATAGTATAATAACACAAAGTTTAAAAAATAAAGATTAATCAAATGGGTTATCATATTCTTCTATCTCCCTGTATGAGAAAATTGTGAAAGTATTTGTAATGCACTTTTCTTTTTTTATAAAATTATTAACAAAATCATGCAATTCGTCAGTGTTATTTGTTCTCACTATTAACAAGATGTCCCACTCGCCGCTAATTACCAATGAATGAAATACATTAGGGTGTTTCTTAAGCTTAAGGGCAATATCCTCCGCAATCAACTTATTTTTATTAAGTGCCTCAATAGACAGTTTTACATGAATAACTGCAAATACACTCTTTCCCAGCTTCCAAAAATCCGGCTGGATTGTAAATTTGTTAATATATCCTTTTTTTAAAAACCACTTAATCCTCCTATGGATTTTAGACTGATTTGATTTTAATTTCTTAGCAATCTGTTTATTGCTCTGTCTTGAGTCATGGTACAATTCTCTTAGGATACTCATATCTAAAGCACTAAGTTGTTTTAGCTTAGAATTCTTTATTTTCTCCTTCATATACTAGTAGGAAATACGTTTTATTATATAAATCTTTCTAAAATCGTTAAATTGGTGCATTTATGCTCTATAAAATGCATAATTTTTGCAATTATTATGTAAATTATGCACAATTATTTCGATAATAACGAAACATTTAAATACTAAGGTGTATTACTATGTCACAAGTCAAGAATTTTAATGTAATTTAAAATTCAATATCAATAAATTGAGAGGTGAAGTTGAATAATGGTTTAGGAATTATTGGTTTTCATGATTATGATGTTTTATAGTGGCTATAATCCATCCTAAGTAAGGTGGTGAGACATTAATGAAAAACAATTCAAATAAAACAAAAACATCGCGATTTCTAATTGTTTTTATGACCTTTTGTTTTTTTAGTATTTTACAAATCATTCTTACAGAACAATCTAGTCTTAACTATTGCTATTTAAGGTTTTAGATGAAAAAAAGAACTGCAAATAATTTAATCATACTTGAATTTGTTATCTTCATTAGTGTTATTTTCATTGCTACTAACCTAATTTTATTTACAAATTATCCTGATAATGGTGTTCCTTATTCTAGTGTAAGTATGTTGGATACTAGCCAGAATGTCAATCTTGATAGTATGCCCTATCTGGCAATAGTTAAAGACTATTCAAAGCCTGAAACAAAAACTGATAGTGATAAAGAGTTAACAAAACAAACAAGTCTGGAATCAGATTTCGATGCTTCCTCAGAAGATAAAGTACATAAGGAATTGAGAAAAAAAATTGAGAAAAAGAAAAGGTCAAGAGATAAGATTAGGGTTATAATTGAACTCAAAGATGAAGAAGAGCTAACTCAGATTTCTGATATTATTGAAAATAGTGGGGGAAATATTGACGAAGAATTTAAAATAGGAAATACTATAATTGCGGATGTGCCTGCAAATGCAATTGAAAAACTTGCTGATAATGAAAATATTGAAGGTTTATGGGATGACAGGGAATACAATATGCTACTTGACACAAGCATATATCAGATTAATGTTCCTACAGCATGGCAATTAGGGTATAATGGTGCTGGAATAAAAATAGCTGTGCTTGATACAGGCATAGATGATACAAATGAGATGCTTGCTGGAAAGGTTATTGCTGCAGAGGTATTTACTAGTGAAGATCATACTGTTGATAAACAGGGACATGGAACTCATATTGCAGGAATCATAGCAGGCAATGGCCAGTATAAGGGTGTTGCTCCTGGTGCTTTATTATTGAATGCAAAGGTTTTGACAGATGGTGGTAGCGGAACTACTTCTACAATAATTCAGGGAATAAATTGGGCAGTTGAGAATGGTGCTGATATTATATCTATGAGTTTAGGCGGAGTTTATGAAGATCCTGACGGCCCTCTAAATACAGCATTAAAGGGTGCAATAGATGCAGGTGTTATTGTTGTTATTTCCTCTGGTAATTGTGGTGAGGGATGCCCTAGTGGAAGTTGCGGAAGCTTTAGGGGTGTAACAAAACCTGGAGATTTTAAGGAAGCAATAACTGTTGGAGCTGTTGATGAAAATAATGAATGGGCATGTTTTTCCTCAGGACAGGAATTTACAGATTATATCAAGCCTGATTTGACAGCTCCAGGGGTAGATATAACTTCTTCATATTTAGGAAATGACTATCAAACAATATCCGGCACAAGCATATCTGCACCATTTATTGCTGGAGTTGCAGCTTTAATGCTTCAGAAGAATTCTTCATTAAATCAGAGTTTATTGAAGTCTTTGTTGGAAAGCAATGCAGTTGATTTGGGTGATTCTGGGAAAGATGTTATGTATGGTTCTGGCATTATTGACCTTGACAAATTTTTTAATGTCAATGAAACTAATGACACTAATAACCTTAATGATACTTATGATGACATAACCAATACAACCGACGTAATCAATACAACCAATGATACAGAATCAAATGAATCTATTAACCTTAACCGTTCAATTCATAGAACTCCAACAGAATCCAGTAATTATTCCATCCAAACTGTAATAGGAGGAGCTTTATGTAGTGCTTATCCTGATCAAGAATGGGAAGATGTTGTCAGTGGGGGCAAGTGCTATACCAATAAGAATCACATAGGTGTAGCTTATCAGGCATTTGATCTAGGTTATAATTGTGACTGGTCCAATAAAAAATTTCTAGGTGAAAAGCAGCTTTTAAATGGCGAAAAAGGATGTTGGAGTTTTACTTCAGGCAAATGTTATTATCGTTCTATTTATTTTTGCGATGATGTCACTTGTGACTGCACTCAGGAACAATCTATTGGTTGTGGCAGTAATTATAGAGACGACGATGGCAACAGATGTGGTTCTGATCAAGTGCTAAGACAAAGATCTTGTACTCCAAACGGATGTTCTTGGGAGAAAATATGTGCAGACTGGGTGGAACCAGGGTTACCTGGTTGTCCAGAATGTCTGAGCGATTCGGACTGCAGCAGCAATGAAAGATGCTCTAATGAAGAGTGTGTTCCAGAGTGCACTTCTAATGATTATTATTCCTGCTATAATAATGATCTTTATTGGTATGATTCATGCGGCAACAGAGAAGAAAAATATGATGATTGTCAAAATCCTTCGTCAATATGCACTTCAGATGGTGGCGGAGGCATGTATTATAATGGTTATTGTGATTCGGCAGATAAAAAATGTTATTATGCTAATCTTGATCCATGCAATGATTGCAGTAATGGTGCATGCGCCAATAATTGTGAGATGTCCTCTGCATCCTGGAGCACTTCAAGCGCAACAGAAGGAAATGAAGTAACATTAACAGTTAATGGGGATTCTGACTGCAATGGAAAAACAGCCAGCTTTAATGTCTGGGAAAAAGATTGCCTTTATGATTATTCTGCAACAGCCGACTGTACAGATGAGAGTGTAAATAATAATCCTAGCTCTGCAACATTCAGTAATGGTCAAGCCCAGATAACCTGGACAGCTGAATGGCAATATGATGGTGCTTTGGGAGGAGATCCTGAATATTATTTCATTGCAAATGTTGATGGAGAAACAATAAGGTCCTCAACACCTGAATTAAGTGTTAGTAAAGGGTGTGCATCACATAGCTACAAACAATGCTATAACGGCCATCCTTATTATTATGATAGTTGTGGTGAAAGAGAAGGTCCAGCTGAAACATGTGCCTCTCAAGATAAATGCGTAAATAATGGAAATAGTGATGCTAACTGCGAATGGAAAACCTGCGGGGAATTGGGTTATGACAAAGGCTTGTGTATAGATATGACAGATTCTGATTGCAGAGGTAACTCAATTTATGAGTGCAATGATGTAAGGTCAGGCATATATATCCAAGCCTGTTATGTATTCTCTCAGCAATGTACTAGTGAACAATATTGTGATGAGGGCTGGCCAAGTGCAACCTGCAAAGATTACCAATGCACACTAACATCATCTTATTGGGATGAAACAGAGGTAAATGAGGGTGATGAAGTTTTAATTACAGTTACTGGAGACCATTGCTCTGATGGTGATACTGCACATATAAAAATTATGGAAGTGGATAATATATTAACTGCACTTAGCACAAATGATTCTAATTTTACAACACAAGGTTTTTGGGATTGGCTGCCTGGAAATGACGACGATGTTGATGATCTTGGAGAAAAAAGCTTCTCAAACGGCAAAATTGAAACATCATGGACTGCGAAATATATTAATGATTATGATTCGCCAGATGATACATATAGAATAGCAGCGAAGAATGACTACAGTGATATTTATGAAGGTGATTTAATAATAAATGAAGCACCATGCCCGGATAATGATGGAGATGGTTATAATGATGAAACCTGCGGAGGTAATGACTGTAATGACAATAATAATGCTATTCATCCAGGCGCTGCTGAGGTTTGCAATGATGTAGATGATGATTGTGATAATAGTGTTGATGAGGGCTTTGACAAGCAAAATGACATAAACAATTGTGGAAGCTGCGGAAATAAATGTGAAGTTGCAAATGCAAATGAAGGTTGCTCAAGTGGGGCATGTTATATTAGTGATTGCGATACTGGTTATGGAAATTGTGATAATTCTTATTCAAATGGATGTGAGGTAAATACAAACTCAGATGTAAATCATTGTGGTAGTTGTGATACTAAATGTGAAGTTCCGAATGCCAATGAAGCATGTTCTTCAGGTACATGTGAAATTTCTTCTTGTGAAAGCAATTATGGAAATTGTGATAATATTTACAGCAATGGTTGCGAGCATTATGTAGCCAATGACCCAAATAATTGCGGCAGCTGCGGAAATGTTTGCGGAATAAATGAAATTTGTAAGAATAACCAATGCGAAATAAAGCCTGTATGCGATAATGATGGTAAGTGCGAATCAGGAGAAACTTACGAGAATTGCCCAAATGATTGTGAGCAAGATAAACAAGATTGTGACAGGCCTGACGGCTCTTCATCAGATTGTGACTGTGATTCTAATCCAGATTGTACTATATTTGGAGACTATTACTGCAATCAAGTATCTGGTTGGGATGCATGTGAAGAAATAGATTACCAAAATGAATGCTCCAATTACAATGATTACTTCTGCGAAGACAATTGGGTAAAGCAATGTGTCAATAACGGAAAACACTGGGAAAAGCAAGAGATAGAAAGCTGCTCTGGAAAATATAAATATTGTGACCCATCAGTTGTCGATGGTACTGGAAGCTGCTCAAAACATCCTGAAAATCTTGATGTTTGGATTGATTACGCTGATACTGGTGTTGTTGTTAATAAGCAGCCTGGAGATAAATTAAAGCTGAATATTTATTCCGATAACGCAGCTACTGTGAAAATAACTTATGATAATGGTGTTTTCGACAGCGATGACTGCTATACTTTCCATCCTATCAGTTCTGGAGCTAATAGTTGCAATTTAGCTGTAAAAGACAATATTGGTAGTAGCACAGAAGAAATTGATGTAGATGGCAATAAGGCCAAAGTAAAGATAATCACCAATCCAGAACTTCTAATAATTACAGATTCAGAAAAACTTTATGATGAATATGACCAAGAATCAAACGCAGTAAAAGCAGTACTGAAGCAGACATATGCAAACGCAGAAGATGATGGAGTTGTTTATGACTTAAGCTGGTACAAAACAGAATTAGGCGTCAATAATCCATTTGCATCATTTATCAATTATGTTGAAAAAATATTCAATCCGAATATGATTGATAATTCCTATAGCATTGCAGTTTCTCAGTTCATAAAAGAAAGATGCGAAGATTGTGAAGATGTGATGATTGTTGGAGATGACTATGTAGTGCCATATTACAGAAATGAAGTTCCAATTA
>SDBV01013232.1_pt1 | contig 10523 bp, 11 predicted proteins | sample 2277081 | NCBI WGS metagenome assembly SDBV01 (sample SAMN10402039, study PRJNA504765) | marine sediment metagenome | isolation source: marine sediment core GS10_PC15, 223 cmbsf | place: Arctic Ocean: Southern Knipovich Ridge | collected 2010
AGGCATTCAAAATCTCTAGTGCACGCAGCTGCCGGTAATTGCCCCGGTAGTCGTGCAGATCGACCAGCAGGGAGTCCCGCTCAGCCTTGTCGAATGACAAGCCGATGATACGCTCGGCGGCGGCTACGTGCCGACGCTTGATGGTGGGTTTGTCCTGGGGCCTGGCATAGGCAACGGCTGCCAGCGTCAGGATGAATAGCAAGGTCGTTGAGAATGGTCTGTAGTTGATCATTCGGTATCCTCTCTGCTGGTTTGATAAGGCAAAGGGGTCCAGATTATAACAATAATCCTTGAAGTATAGGGCCTGGAACACGCAATGGCAAGTAAAGGTGTTTCCTGCCAGGCTCATTCATGCGCCCTCACTCTTCCCTTTCACTTTATCCTTAGTGCCGATAAATTCCCACGCACCATTCAGCTACGTTCACGGCAAAGCTTTGTTAACATGACCTTAATCGTTTCCCCCTACGAACCCTCCTTCCAGGAAGAGTGGGACCGCTTTGTCCGGCAGGCCAACAACGGCACCCTGTTCCACCTGCGCCGCTTTCTGGCCTATCATCCTGAAGGGCGGTTCCAGGACCACTCCCTGGTCTTCACCGGTCCCAAGGGCCTACTGGCCCTCTTCCCGGCGGCGGTGCAGGAGATAGAGGGCGAGCGCTGCCTTGTCTCTCACCCCGGCGCTTCCTACGGCGGGCTGGTGACGCCTATCGGCCTCTCATTCAAGAACAGCTGCGGCCTGGTGGAAAGCCTCCTGGACTATGCCGGCGAGCAGGGATTTGGCCGGATCACCCTCACCCTGCCGCCCACCATCTATAACCGCCGCCTGTCCAACTATGGGGACTTCGCCCTTCTGCGGCACGGGCTCACCTACCTGCGGCGCGAAGTGTCCAGCATCCTCTACCTGGAGCCGACCCCCGAGGAGAACCTGGCCAAGTTCACCGGCGCCTCCCGGCGGGCGGTAAAGAAAGCACCCCAGTCCGGGGTAGAGGTGCGCTTCAGCCGGGACTACGCCACCTTCTACGATATCCTGCTGCACAATCTCAAGCGCCGCCACAACGTCCAACCCACCCACACCCTGGAAGAGCTGCTCCGCCTGGCTGACCTCTTCCCCGATGAAATCCACCTATTGGCGGCCTACCTGGAGGGCCGCATGATCGCCGGTATCACTATCTTTGATGCCAACCCGGACGTAACCGTGGCCTTCTACATCAGCCACGACGAGGCCTGCCAGCAGTACCGGGCGGTGAACCTGCTGTTCTACGAAATGATCTGCGGGGCCATCGAGGAAGGCTTCCGCTACCTGGACTTCGGTATCTTCACCGTGAATATGGCGCCCAACTTCGGCCTGGCCCGGTTCAAGGAAAGCTTCGGCGCCAGTGGCATGTTCCGCGATACGCTGACGATCCAGCTGCAGCAGGTTGGTTAGCATGGCCTTAATCCGCGGGATGAACATCGGCAAATCGGTTCTTCAGAGGGCGGCGGGCCCATGACAGTGGCTAACGGCGGCGCGGATGGATTCTCCGGTGACGTTCCGTCCATGAAGCAGGATATCTTCCGGCTGGGACGCAAGTCCATGGCCTATGTCCTGGGGCACCTGGCCACCAGGGCCGTGTCCTTTCTCCTCCTGCCGCTGTATACCAACGCCCTGGCACCTGAGGATATGGGCCGCCTGTCCCTGGCTTTCGCCTTCTCCGCTTTCGGGATGATCATCTACCATATGGGCCTGGACGCGGCCCTCATGCGCCATTACGTGGGAGAAACCTCTGAGCGGCAGCGGGAAACCCTTACAACGGTCTATCTGACGCTGATGCTGGTGGGATTGGTTCTCTCCGGTGTCATCCTGAGTGTCCGAACACAGCTGGCGGAAGGTCTGCTCGGCGTCCCCCGCCCGGCATGGATTGCCATGCTCACCGGCATTATGTTCCTCGACACCCTGTGGACAATCCCGTTGCATCTGTACCGTGCTCATGAGAAACCGGTACCTTATGTCACCTTGAGCCTGTTGAATGTATCCATCACTATGGGATTGAACATCCTCCTGGTGGCCTACTACGGGATGGGCGTTGGCGGCGCGCTGGTGGCCAACCTGACGGCCTCGGCCACGCTGTTTCTCATCACTCTCCCCGGCGTTGTCCGGCGGCTGTCTCTCGCCAACTACTCCACAGTACTGTTGAAAAGCCTGCTGAAATTCGGCCTACCCCTGCTCCCCGCTGGACTGTTCACTATGACCATTGAGCTGGCCGATCGCTATCTTTTGCGGTGGTTGACCGACCTGGGGACGGTGGGGTTGTATTCCGCCGGCTACAAGCTAGGGCTGTTGATGCTCATCCTGGTCATGGGATTTACCATGGGATGGCAGCCTTTTTTCCTGCGCCGGGGTAAGGAAGAGGGTGCTCAGCCCCTTTTCGCCCGGATCGCTACCCTCATGGTGGCGGTGATGGGCACCCTATTACTGGTTACTGGTGCCTGGGTGGATGATCTGGTTCGCCTGCCCCTGGGGCCAATTACCCTTTTCGGCGAGGAATACTGGTCGGCTACCCGTATTGTGCCCGTCGTCATGCTGGGGTACCTGTTCTATGGTCTGTATGTCCTGCTCCTTCCCGGCATCCACCTGACCTCAAGCACGCAATGGGTGATCATGTTCCGAGGCAGCGGCGCAGTTGTCAACGTAGCCCTGAATATCGTGTTTATACCTATCTGGGGCGCCATGGGAGCCGCGCTGGCTACCTGTATCTCCTTCATGGTCATGGTGCTGATCACGTTCCTGATCACGAAGCGGCTATATCCCATCCCCTTTGAGTGGGGCAGGCTGCTTGGAAGCGCCGTGGTGCTGGCTCTGGGATTCAGTCTGCTCCATGCGCTGCCGGCGACGATAGGACGCAACCTGATCCTGACTTTCGTAATTCCAGCCGGCTTGTGGGCGGTCGCGGTCTTAATGCGGAAGGAGTCGTGAGTCTGCGTCCGGGAGCACCTCCACCGATGGAGGCGCCGGCCTCGATCCCGGATGGCTACCGGGCAGACGGCGAAAGCGAGGTGCGGTGACGAGCCCGGAGAAGCCAGTTCGCGTCTGCCACCTGACCTGCGCCGGTCATACCGCTACCGACGGCCGCATTTACTACAAAGAGGTCAGATCACTGGCCAGGTACTACCCTGATATTCACATCGTGGCCTCAGGCTCGGGCCGACATTTCCAGATAGGGTCCGTCCACTTCCATACGTTCCAAGGCCGATCGTGGCTTTACAACCTTTGGGCGACCCTGCTGTTGGCCGCGCGCCTGAAAGCCGGCGTCTACCACTACCACGATGCGATTATTTCCCTGGTCATCCTCTACCTGAAGTGGCGCTGGAAAGCCAGCATTATCTACGATGTCCATGAGCCCACCAAAGCCTTGGAAAAAACCTTCAGGAGGGGACCGAAATGGAGAAGCGCCATCAAGTCGCTCCTTGTACGGGTAGCGGAAACTCTCGTAGCCGGCAAAGTGGACGGCCTCATCCTGGCCTCGCCCTTTTTTGAAACCGACTTTGCCAGGTGCAATCCCAACCTGACCTGTATCTACAATTTCCCGGACAAGGAGCTCTTCAAACCGCAGAAAGTGGCGACGGCTCCTGCCACACCCATCCTGGTCTATCAGGGACACATTGCCCCCGAACGGGGTATACTGACTATGGTGGAAGCCGTCCGTATCCTTGTGGAACGCGGTATCCCGGTGCACCTGCGGCTGGTAGGTGGTTGGGACCCGCTCGAATTCAGGCCTGTGGTCGATGACAGGGTCGAACGGTGGGGTCTGGGATCCTACGTCAAGATTCTAGACTGGGTAGAGCATGACCAGGTTCCCGACCTCCTTCGCCCGGCGACATTGGGCCTTGCTGCCCTGGGGCAGGGACCCGTCTTTCAGCAGGCGGTTCCCAACAAGCCTTTCGAGTACATGGCCCTGGGGATCCCTATCGTAGGTGCCCATACCGGACCGATGACCGAGTTTGTTGCCCGGTCCCAAAGCGGGGTGCTCATCGACAACGTCTCCGCAGAAAGCCTGGCCGAAGCCATCGCCCGGCTGCTACGGGACCCTCAAGGGCTGCGCGCCATGGGCGAGAACGGCATGCGGGCGGTCCAGGAAAAGTACAACTGGTCCGTCATGGAAAAGGAATTGATCGCCTTCTATCGGCGAACCATCGCCCGATGAGCGACCCGCTGCTCGAAGCCCTAATCCGCGACCTTCCGCCGGATATTCCGCCCCGGGATGTCACTCATACGCGGATTCAGTTTTCACGGGGCCTGGATTACTACCGCGTACGGGTGGACGCTGTTGAATTTGCCGGCCTCCGGCGTGTCCTGGATGCGGGGTGCGGCTGCGGCCAGTGGAGCCTGGCGCTGGCCGAGCGGAACGACCTGGTGGTTGGGTTGGATATCAATCCCCACCTCTTGTATTTCGCCCGGCGGGCTCGAGACCTTACCGCGACGCGCAATGTATACTTCCAGCAGGGCGACCTTCACTACCTGCCCTGCGCCACGGCCTGTTTCGATGCCGTTTTCTGCTACAGCGTGCTCATGGCCACCCGGGAAGATCGGGTTTTCAGCGAGCTGGTCAGGGTGCTCAGGCCCGGTGGCAGGCTTTATATTTGCAGCGACGGTCCGGGCTGGCCCCTCTACAAGATCTTCATTCAAGGACTAAGACAAGGGTGCCCGCGCTCTATCCTGGGCGCTGTCAAGACCACCTTCCTCACAACCTATCACCACACGCTGCGGAGGCGATTTACCCCCGCGGTGACTTTTCTGAATCGGCGGGATGTGGAAACTCTGTGCGAGGCCAACGGCATCAGGCTCGACTACTACGGCCCGGACGGCAGCTTCCACAATCCCGAGCGGCAGCGATTCCAGCCCCTGTACGGTGAGACCTTCTGGGGGCTACCAGCCGATTTTGAGATGCTAGGTACGAAAGGGTCATGACCGTCTCCCTGCGCAAATTTCCCTTCCCCTATCGCGCGGCACTGGCTATCTCCAGCGACGTGGATAATACCCCCTCGCTCAAAACTTACCTGGCCATGATGGACTATCTTAACAGCACCGGAGAGACACCTTTCGGGATGGGGCTAGGACTCGAGGTGGGCAACAGCTTCTGGTTTTTCAACGCCACTGACCGCCCACAGCTGGCGTATTTCGCGGAGGATGGGAAAACTCCCGCGGCATTCGCCGACCACTGCAGGCGGTTCTGGTGCTCCGGCCACGTGGACACGCTGCACACCTATGGCAACTTCGACGAGGGAGGATTCCATCGCCGGCATGCGGAAATAGCCGTAGAGGAATTGTCCAGGCGGGGGGTTGAAATCCCGGTGTGGGTCAATCATGGCACCCGCCGTAATAACCAGAATGTGGGCCGTTACCCGGCCTTCGAGGGAGCCGTTCCCCATTGCCCGGCCTATCATATGGACCTTTCCAGATCGCTGGGACTGCGGTATTTCTGGATCGGGCGCATGACCCACGTCCTGGGCCAGGATGCCGAAAACACCTGGTCCGTGCGAGCGAAAAACGCACTCCAGATGATCATGGCTAAAACAAAGTACCGTTCGCTGAAAGAGAGCCCCCTTTTCGACCTGCGGAATCGCTTGTTACTGCCAGCGGAATTCCAGGACGGGTCGCGGGTCTGGGAGTTTCAGCGCTGGATTAACGCCTGGGGTGGGATCAAGAACCTCGACAGCCGGGACTTCGGCATCCAGCTGCGGCCGGCCAACCTCCGGGCTCTTATCCGCAATGAAGGCTTCCTCATCATCTACACCCACTTCTGTGAGGGTCTGGACTTTGAGGCCGGTCCGACGCCGCTGTTGCGGACGAACCTGGCCTACCTTCGGCGCGCCTATCTCGGTGGCCTGCTGCTTGTAACGACCGTCTCGCGCCTGCTGCGGTTCAGGGAGGTGAGCGCCCACCTGACGTATGCCGTAAATCAGGATGGTGGCCAGACCACTATCGATCTAAAGGACCGGCTCGCGACATCCGGAGGGGTGTCCTGTCTTACTCTGCGGGACCTCCAGGGATTGACCTTCTACACCGATAACCCCGACCGAGTCAGCATCAGGTTCAAGGCTCAACCGGTGCCAAGTGAGAGTAATCCCCGGGATCATACCGGCCGGCACTCCGTTTCCGTCCCCTGGGTACGCCTGGAATACCCCCGCCAATGAAAATCCTCTACATCTCCCCACAAAATACGGTCGGCACGTTGGACCTCTGGCAGCGCATCCACCGGGACCGGGGTCACGAGTGCCGGTTCGTCACCTACTTCCCCTCTCCCATGGGCTTTCCCGAGGACATATGCCTGCACCTGCCCCTGGTGCGCGGGGCGCCATGGTTCGTCTGCTTACGCAACCGGATATATATTCGAACCAAAGGACCACTGGGAGACGAGACCCTTCTGGAGGGGACCCCCCCGGTGTGGCAGCCGGGCAGCCTGGCCGAGCGCGCCTTTTTCGCCTGCCGCAACCGACTGTGGAGGCTGTGGGTGGAACCCGCCATCCGCAGGCATAACCTGCTGGATTACGACGTATACCACCTGGAATGGGGCCTGGAGTTCTACCGCAATGGCGGTTTTGTAGAGCGTCTAGGCAGGAAAGGAAAAACCATTCTGGCCACTTACCACGGCCAGGATTTCCGCAACCGGGGCGTCATCCCGGCAGTGGACCGGCATGTTCAGCTCAGCCTCACCAGCGAGTACGACCTTCTCCCCCGCCACCCCAACCTGCACTACCTGTTCCTGCCCTACGACGTTCACGCTTTCGACCCGAGCACAAAGCTCAACGACCCCATCACCATCTGCCACGCCACGCGCAACCGCTACGTGAAGGGGTCGGAGGCGATCATCGCCGCCTGCCGGAGCCTGGAGAAAAGCCACGCCATCCGCTTTCTGCTCATCGAGAACCAGCCCCACGACGCCACGCTTGCCGGCAAGCAGCAGTCGGACATCTATATCGACCAGGTGGCCGACCTGGCGCCGGGCTACGGCATGAACTCCATCGAGGCCATGGCCCTGGGATTGGCCTGCTGCACCAGCATGGACGAGCAGTATCAGGCCTTCATGCCCGACCATCCCTTCGTGAATGTCAATGTAGAGAACCTGCTGACCAAGCTGGCGGAGCTGGTGGAGAATCCCCGGCTGATCCTGGAACGGGGTCAGGCCGCCCGGCGCTGGGCCGAGACACACCACGCCCTGAATGTGGTGGGCGACCAGCTCTACGGCTACTACCGGCAGCTGGGGATCGCGCTATGAACCGGAACGGCGATTCATTGCCGCGGGTCAGCCTGATATCGCCCGTCTACAACGGCGGCCCGCATTATCCCGCCTGCTTCGAGTCCCTCTGCCGGCTTGACTACCCTGAAGAACGCCTGGAGGTCCACGTCATCGACGACTACTCTATCGACGGCACCCGGCCGTATCTCCAGCGGCAGTCCACCCCCGGTTTCGTTCACCTGCACTTCCCGGCATCCAACCAGGGGCGGTCCCGGGTTCGGAACCAGGCGCTGAGATACGCCAGCGGCGATATCATTATTCTGCTGGACGGCGACATGGAGGTGCGGCCCGATTTCGTGCTCGAGCATATAGCCGAACTGGCCAAGCCGGGGCGGCAGGCGGTGATAGGTCGCGTGGAACCGGCACCCTGGCTGCCCAGGTCAAAGTTGAACCGCTACCTGTATGACTACTCCCATCGGGGCGCCCGGCAATTCGGTCCCAACGTACCCATCGGCTTTCAGTACCTGCTTACCAACAACCTGGCCCTGAGCCGGGACGCCTTGGAGGCGGGGGGTACGCTGGAGGAGTCCTTCCGGTACTACGGCGGAGAGGACACCCTCTTCGGCTACCACCTGGCGCGCAGGTTTCCCAATGGCATCTACCACAGCGATAAACCCGTGTCCCTCCACCACCACGACCGGACCCTCAGGCAGTACCTTAAGGACCTTGGTGACTACGGCTACCACAACCTGCCACGGATCGTCAGTCGCTATCCGGAAATCTCCAGCACACTGGCGGCGGACTTTGCCTGGCCGCTGGCCGGGAGTTATTTCCGCTGTAAGCGGGCACTGGGCCGGCTGCTCTTCAATCCCATCACCTGCTTCCTCGGACGGGCGCTGCTGCCGGTCGCGCCCTTTCCCATCATTAATGCCCTGGTGCGGTTCCTTTTCGTAGCGGCAGTGGTGCAAGGGCTGCGTAAGCATGTGCGAAATCAGAAAGGTCTCCTACCCGATCCTGGTTAACACTAGCTATAGGAATAACTACTTCAGGGCGAGCATTGGTTTTAGACGTATATATAACTATATTATATACGTCAAAAAGAGGAATCCATGCAGACTAAACTGACATTACGGCTTGAGAAGAGCCTCATTCAGCGGGCTAAAACCTATGCCCGCACTCGGGGAACCAGTCTGTCCCGGCTGGTGGCGGTCTACTTCAAGTCTCTTGAGGAACAGCAATCGGATGAAGGAGAGCTCACACCGCTGGTGAAGGAGCTGCGGGGGATTATCACTACCGGCCAGTCGGCTGAGGAACTGGTGGAGAAGTATCGCCGGCGCCTGGATCAGAAATATTGATGACGAAAGCCCTTCTGCTGGATACCAATGTGATCCTGGACGTTTTCCTGGAGCGTTCTCCTTTCGCCGTACCCGCCGCCCGGCTGCTCTCGCTTATAGAGGCGGGTCATTTCCGGGGCTATGTTTCAGCGGCGTCTTTTCCCGTCCTGTTTTATGTCCTGTCAAGGGAAGCTTCAAGGGAAGTCGCCAGGTCCAGTCTAGAGAAACTGCATACGCTCCTGAACATCGCTCCGGTTGATGAGCGGGTGGTAAGCCGGGCGCTGGTATCGGATTTCTCCGATTTTGAGGACGCAGTTCAGTATTATTCAGCCCTGGGTGTCAAGACCCATTTCATAATCACCCGCAATACCCGGGATTTCTCCGCCAGCGAATTGCCCGTTTTCAGCCCGGATGAAATGCTGGCCTTGATAGAAAGCGACGACCCAACCCTCGGGGCCCGTTTCGGCCTGGACTGAAACCCGGTGCCTCCGGCGCTTTGTGCCGTGCGCCTCTCCTCAGCTATATTGTCCCCAGCCTACGCCGCCATCGACCTGGGCACCAATACCTGCCTGCTGCTGGTGGCCCGGTGGGACGGCTCCCGGCTGATCCCCCTGGCCCAGGAGCTGCGGGTGATCCGCCTGGGGGCCGGCGTGGATCGGACCGGGCGGCTTTCCGAGAAAGCCATGGCCCGCGCCGAGGCGGTCTTCCGGGAGTATCAGGACATCATAGAGTCACACTGCTGCCGCAAGGTGCGGTGCGTAGCCACCAGCGCCTTCCGGGAAGCGGCCAACCGGGAGCAGCTGCACCGCCGCATAAAGGAGGCAACCGGGTATGACCTCATCCAGATCAGCGGCCGGGAGGAGGCGGAGCTGGTCCTCCGGGCAGTGCAGCAAGCCTTCCCTTCCCCCAGCGGCGGTCGTATCATCGTCGATGTGGGCGGCGGCAGCACCGAGATCATCTTCGAAGAGGATGGTCAACTGGTTGCGGTGGAGAGCCTTCCCCTGGGCAGCGTAGGGCTCACCGAGCGCTGGCTTTACCACGACCCCCCGTCTCTGGAAGACCTGTCGGCAGCGGTGCAGGATATTGACGTTGTGCTCACCGGGAGCGGGCCGTCCCAGCCCATGGACACCATGGTGGGCGTGGGCGGCACTGCCACCACTTTTGTCGCCATGGACCAGGAGCTGGACACCTACGACCACAGCCGGGTCCACGGTGCCACCCTGACCGCCGCGACCCTGCGGCAAATCCTGGCCCGCTGCACGGCCCTACCCTGCAACCAGCGGCTGAAGCTGCCCGGCCTCCATCCCGGACGGGCCGAGGTGATCATCGCCGGGGGGATGATCCTGCAGGCCGTCATGCAGCGCTTCAACCTGGACCGGCTGACCGTGAGCGACCGGGGGCTGCGCTGGGGTGTGGTGCTGAGGCTGGTGGCGCAGGAAGACTGAGCGCCTAGACCTCGTAATCCACCACCCGCGTCTCGGCGGCTATCTCCCGGACAAAGGTTACCACCTCCTGGTGGGCGGGGTGCTGGATATATGCGTCCAGGTCTGCGGGGCTATCAAATTCAGAGTAGAGCACAACGTCGGCCGCCCGCTCCGAGTCCTTGACATTGAGGCCCACTTCCAGGTGCCGGATTTCCGGGATGATCTGCGCGAGGGCTTCCAGGCGCGCTTTCATGGCCCGGGTGTTTTCTTCCTTCGCGGCCCCGCGGGCCTTCTCCTTTAGTCGCCACATTACGATGTGTTTGATCATCCGATTAGCCCCCTTGTCTTAAAAGGACAAGTCCCCTGGTTCATCTGAAAGAAAAATGAAATTATTAATGTAATAACCGGCGGCCTGGCTTTGGTGTTGGCTAACATTAAACTCACCTATAGGGTGTAATTTCCCTTTCAGATAGAAAAAACCATCGTACCTTTGCCCCTCCAAATAGGCAAAAACGTCGTGGACGGTGTCATGGGAATGATGCCGTTGTTCACAT
>SDBV01013234.1_pt1 | contig 10523 bp, 9 predicted proteins | sample 2277081 | NCBI WGS metagenome assembly SDBV01 (sample SAMN10402039, study PRJNA504765) | marine sediment metagenome | isolation source: marine sediment core GS10_PC15, 223 cmbsf | place: Arctic Ocean: Southern Knipovich Ridge | collected 2010
AGATCATCTTTCAGGCCAGCGGCGATACGACCGGCACGCACTGGAACAATGTAGTGGTCGATAGCAGTGAAGACGCGACGGCCGCCGCTAAAGAAGATACGACGGTCAATCCCAAGATCTTCGAAGTCGAGATAGACAAGGCAGACACAGTGGATCCGATTACCGAAGGCGAGCTTACGGATTACATAATCACCATAACTAATACCGGAAACCAACCGCTGACCGGCGTGACCTTACTCGACCAGCTTCCCGCAGCCTTCGAGTTCGACTCGGCGTCAATCGATACTCAAGTGGTCGACGGCAAGATGGCGTGGGACCTAGGCACCCTCGATCCCGACGAATCCGCGCAGGTTACTGTCGCGGCTCGCGGAATGATCTTCGGAACGCACACTAATGTGGCCGAGGTCGATGCTAAGGAACTTGACGAACCGGAACAAGCTACGGAGCCAACGACAGTCGAGGTTGTCGCTGCGACCGCGTTCGGGGTCGATCTGCAAAAAGTTGACGACGTTGATCCGGCCAACATAGGCGACACAGTGACATATACGATCACTGTGACAAATACCGGCTTGGATCCGCTACACAACCTGGTGGTCACTGACAGTCTGCCGGCGGGGCTCGAATTTCTCGACGCGGACGAGGGCGTCGAACAGACCGGAGACGCGGAGTTTACGCTCACAGTTGACCTACTAGACCCGGCGGAAGCAAGATCGTTCAGGATCATGACCACCGCGACCAGGCCGGGTGACTGGACCAATGTGGCTGAAGTAACGGCCGACGAGATCAAGACGGCTGTGCGCGCCGTGGAAGTCACCGGAGTTCGAGAGCCGGTAGCCGGGATCATGGTTGCAGCCGCGGTCGACGAGCCGGCAGAAGAACCGGCACAGGAGTCACTGCCGCGAACCGGTTTCCCTGTCGCGATCTGGTGGTTGACAGCATTGGCGGCGATCGTCAGTGGTCTCTGGATCGAGAGATCGACCAGACGACGGTTGATCAGAACCGACTAGGCGAATCGCATTAAGCGAGAAATATAAGCGCCGGCCTTTGGAGGCCGGCGCTTTTTCGTCTCAAGATTTTAGTTGTGCCCAGACCGCCAGTCTCCGGGCCGCGCTGCCCGGAGGGTCGCATGTGGTGAGAGTGAGGCGATTCTTGTATTCCTGACCGATAACGTAGACGTCGGTTGGGCGGACTACGGCCGAGCCGCGCATGACATACGTATAGCTACCATACCTGGTAGTTAGGTGGATGCGATCCCCTTCTTCGAGCTCATGGAGAGAAGCGAAGGGGGCCCCAAAGGTAGTGCGATGACCTGATATGGCAGTGTTATTGCCCTCACGCGGCCAGCTCGTATCGATGATGTGGCCGGGCCCGCGTGTCAGCGTCGACCGATCGGTACCCTCAAGCACGATGACGTCGATATCAAGCTTGGGGATGCGCAACCGCCCGAAGATGCCGGCGCCGACAACCAAGGGTCGCTCGACGGCGCTCGTTGTTTCTCGGGGACCGGAGACTGCCTGCTGTGTGGGCCGCATCTCTCGCCACTCTTGGCGCAGCTGCTTCTGCACTCCGAATGTGTAGACGCCGGTGCCGTAATAATAAGCGATCATGCCGACGCCGACGAGAATAAAGATTCTCCCGATCGCTTTCCGCCACGATATGCTGCTAAGAAACTTCAACAGTAAACGCCAACTTTCGCGGGCCGCGGATCTTTCCGCATCAGGGCAAGACTCGCCGACTTATGATTAGTATACTGCGCCTCTCTCGCCAACGGCAAACGCCCGCGCGGGGCGGGCGTTGTCGCTACGGCTGATGTAGGTTGGATTGCTATTTTCTAGTACTGGGCCAGGTTCATCGTGAAGACCATATACTGGCCGTCCAGCGCCATGCCGATTCCCACGTGTGTGTACTCAGCCCGCAACATGTTGCGGCGGTGCGAGTCACTCTGCATCCAGAGCTCGAACGCTCTGGCCGGCGATGACGTTCCGACAATGTTCTCTCCGGCCCGGCGCCATCCGGTCACGTTGCTCTCAGTGAGCCGGTCGACCAGCGACCGTCCATCCCTCGATGTATGCGAGAAGTAGTTATTAGTCAGCATATCTTTACTGTGGAGCCGTCCGGCCCGCTCCAGCTTCCAATTCCATCTCACGGGCTGCAGTCCGAGCTCGTGCCTTTTTGCGTTGAGCGTCTTCAGTATCGACGCCGACTGCCAGGCGATCGAGCGTTTGAACTTGGGCTTGCTAACCAGGTTGATCGTGTACGTTTTGCCGTTGTCTCCGCCCTTTACGATCCCGACGCCGACATGCGAGAATCCCGAATTCATCAGTTTGCGCTTATTGCCCCGACGATCCAACCACTTGTCGACCGCTTTCCTCGGAGTCGAAGCGCTTACATATACCTCGGCGGTAACGTCCCACTTGAGCACGCCCGCTTTCTTCAAACGACTACCCAGGGTCAAGCCACTGGGGCTGGTGTGTGCCATGTAGTCGTTAGCGACCATGTCCTTGCTGTGCTTGCGGGATGATTTCTCGAGGCGGCGGTGCCAACGCAACGGCGCGGCGCTTTTTTTCGCTCTCTTCGCGTTGATCATAACGAGAACTTTTTTCTGCTCAGGGTTCGGCTTCGCCATAGCCACCGTGCTCATGGCCAAGAAGCTTATTAAGACTAAGATTGAAATCTTGATTAAGTTCTTCATCTGTCTTCAGCTCCTACATCAGCCTTGATGCGTTAAACCCTTCACTTTATATATCGCCAGCCCAGGCAGGGTTTTTAAGGTGTACTTAGGTACAGTTAAGTTTCATAAATCACCCGCTGAATATGCTCGTCTGTTGACAATGAATGAACCCGGACGTAGCCTGATTCCCGAAGTCATGATGTCCGTTTTTGTTTTGATTGCTTTCCTCGGGGGCGCGGTTTCGATCACGTCGCCGTGCACGTTGCCCCTGCTCCCGCCGTTTATCGCATTCATGGTCGCGTCTTCGGCCACGGAAAACCGGCTCGCGTTCGAATCGCCGACTTTGCGGGTGGCAGCCCGAGCGACCCTGTTTATGACCGGCGTGCTTTTCATCTTCTGGGCGTCCGCAAACCCCGAGGGGCTGATCGGTGCCGCGCTGCTGGACTACAAAGGGGCCCTTACGTTGGGGGTCGGTATCTTCATCCTCGGTCTGGGGATTCGGTTCACTATCGTCTCCGACCCCGGCACGAAACGTTCGAGGCGCGAGCGGCTTATCCTGGCACTGCCGGCGGGGCTCGCGTTCGGGCTGATCTCGTTCGCCTGCTGTCTCGGCCGGATTATTTCCGCGGTCTTGATGACCGACTCGTCGGTCAATCGGAACATTCTCTTGTTGTTTTACTTCGGCGGCCTCGGTCTGATCTTCTTGATCGCCGCCTTAGTGGCGGATAAACTTCAAAGCAGGCAGACTAATTCAAAAGAAACGCGCGGGAGATTGCGCAGAATCATGGGCGGCCTGCTGATCTTCGTGGGGGTGCTGGTGATCTCCGGAGCGTGGACAGAGATGATGTTTGAACTTCAACGATACGCCGTGACAACACAGACGCTGCCGGTCAGGTTAGAACAAGGTCTGCTTGAAGCCTTCGATATGGCAAGATAGCTAGCGGGGTCCCGGCGGCGCGACTCGACGACTTGGCTGAACCCCTGCCTCATCGTAGCGCCGGAGAAGCAGATTATATACAGCTCCGCTGCCGTAGACTCTACTAAATAAAAACTCCCAGTCCTCAACGGCCGTGGCGCGGATCTCCATCCGGCCCGGAATATCCGGGACTCGCATCGCGATCAACTTTCTCGCCATCTGGCCGCGAGCCTCGCGAAAGATCTCGTTCTGCGGATCCCAGGCAACCGCGTAGGTCAGCGGGTCCCAAGCCGACAAGATGGGGGCGGATATATCAACCCCGCGATGACTCCAGTAATAGTAGTTGCCGACGACAGTCCGGCCCGCGGCGGCGGAGACAAGCGAGATCAATACAGCGGCCGCAACCAGAGTAGCAATTCGACCGCGGAGCTCGAGCGCCGCCACGCGCAGACCGACGGTCGAGCCGGCAGCTAAACCCAGAGTCGCAAAGAAGAGAACATTCACATACGTCCGAGTGTAGTTGCCGAACGAAAAAACCGTGTATCCGATAATCGCGATCAGAAGCCACGACTCAATGCTCCTACTCTTGCCATCCTTCGGCGCCCTAATCCTGCGCGTCAGGCGGGCGGCATTTATAATAATCAAGCCGACGAAGGCCAGGGCCGCCGGCCACCCGATGCTCCCGACCTCATTAATGAAGCCGTTATGAGCGCCAAAGTGAAGGTATCTGTTCTGAGTGGCCAAGCGAAATCGGTCCGGACCGGCGCCTACCAGATAATTGCCGCCGGTCTCGCTGATCGGCCTCATTGTCTGGAGCCGCTCGGAAGTCCCCGCACTCAAGCTCGTCAGTGAAAACCGCGGGGTGAGGATAGGCAGAAAGAGCAAGAGAACAACTGCCGCGGCCACGGCATAGCGGAGACGGCCCGAGGATTCGGCAAGATATATGAGAAGCAGAGCCACTGAAGCCGCCAGCAGCCCGAAATACCCGGCTCTCGAGCCGCTCAAGAAAAGTTGGGCCAGACCGGTCAGCACGGCCAAAATACCGATAATCCTGGCTGTGCGCGTCGATCCGTATACCGCCAGCCAACCGCAGGCCGGAACCGCGATCAGCAAGAATCCCGCCAGGAAACTCGGTTCGGCAAACGTGCCCACGAACCGGGCGCCGAACTGATTGGCTGGTAGTAAAGACTGCGCGAGCACGCCGCCGACGAGATTCATCAGAACGGCCGCGGACAGCCCGACCCCGAACAACTCTATCCGTGAGCCCTCACGGAGGCTCGAGAAATAAATGTAAACTAGTCCATAAATTACATATGTAATCAAGCCGGCGCGATGAGCAGCCGTGCCAAGAATGCTGATCGTATCGTTCGAGACAAAAGCGCTGAGCGCCGCGCCGCCAACGATGCCGGCCAGCAACAGCAGGTCCAGGTTCGTTTTTAATGTCTTTAGCTGTCCCGCCCGAACCCGGAGCGCGATCGCCGCCAGTAACGTCGCGGCCAGCACATACATCATGAGGAACTTGCCAACGAGACCGGGGCTCCAGGAGAACGGATACCACATCGCACCCAAAAGAGCGACCTCGACCATGACAATCCGGGAAAGCACTGCTCCGCTCAAATTCTTGACTGGCCCCATTCCGCTCGACGACGCAAAAAACTCTGGCGAATATTCAGATAAAAGTCAAGACCAGCGGATACGCGGCGTTAGCGGGACTGCCAAAGCAGGCTCGCGCCCAGAACGATAAAGAGTATGCCGGCGCCCGTATGTAGCACTTTTATCGGAATATAATTAGCTACGAATCCACCTAAATAAGCGCCCAGGAACGTGACGAGCACCAGCGCCAGGGACGCGCCGATAAAAACCAGGCCCGGAGATTTGTGCTGAGCAGATAGTGTAAAGATGGCCAACTGAGTTTTGTCGCCAAGTTCAGCCAAGAAGATGATCCCGAAAGAGGTGGCGATCACTTTCCAGTCCATCAGGCCAGCGCCCCGCAGATAAGGTCGCCCATCTCTTGCGTACCGACAAGCTTGCATCCCTCGCTCATGATATCGCCGGTGCGATAACCGGACGCGAGGACGCCGTCGACAGCCGCCTCGACCGCCTCGCCGGCCCGCGCCAGATCAAAAGAATAGCGGTACATCATCGCGACCGAGAGAATGGTCGCTATCGGGTTCGCCTTATCTTGGCCCGCGATATCGGGAGCGCTCCCGTGGATGGGCTCATATAGGGCGGGGTCGGCCTCGCCAAGAGAGGCTGAGGCCAACATCCCCAGCGATCCGCTGATCATCGATGATTCGTCGCTCAGGATATCACCGAACATGTTGCCCGTCGCGATCACATCGAACTGGCGAGGATCCCGGATGAGCTGCATGGCCGTATTGTCGACAAGCTGATGGATAAGTTCGATATCAGGGTAGCCCTCGCCCGTCGCGATCGCGACTTCACGCCAGAGCCTGGATGCCTCCAAAACATTGGCTTTATCGATCGAGTGAACGCGGCGGCGGCGCTTCCCTGCCAGATCGAAGGCGACTTTCATCAGCCGTTCAACCTCGAAAGCCTGGTAATCAAGCGTGTCGTAGGCGCGATCGCCCTCGCGCGCGCTGGCCCCGAAATATAAGCCGCCAGTCAGTTCGCGAACTACGACGAGATCGACGCCCTCGATAACTTCGCGCTTGAGCGCCGAGGCATCGATCAGCGGCTCAAATATCTTAACCGGGCGAATATTGGCGAATAACTCAAGTTCCTTGCGAAGTCCGAGAAGGCCTTGTTCGGGTCGGGGTTTGTTAGGGTCGGTAGTGTCCCATTTCGGACCGCCGATCGCCCCGAGCAAGACCGCGTCGCCGGCGCGGCAAGCCTGCAGCGTCTCATCGGGCAACGGATTACCGACCGCGTCGATCGCGTTGCCGCCCATCGCGGCTTCCCGGATCTCAAACGACAAGCCGAAGATCGACTCGGTTTTTTTTATGACTCTTACTGCCTCACGGGTGACTTCGGGGCCGATGCCGTCCCCCGGCAAGACCGTGATCTTGCGGGCGCTTTTATCCTTATCCAAGTACTCTCTCCTTGTCCGGGAATGCGCCCCCTACTTTAGCAAAGAAAGCTCACTGGGTCAGCGGTCAGGTCTTTAATCTTTACATTTGGGCCGTCGCGAAAATGTCAAGATTAAAGACCTGACCCCTATTGGGCTAAGCGGCGTTTTGTGTAGCCGATCAGGCCACCGGCGTCAATAACGCCTGAGAGAAAGTCCGGAAAAGGGGCGACGCAAAAAGTCTCGCCGGTAGTTTGATTGATGATAGTGCCGGTCGTGGTGTCTACGCTCACTTCGTGGCCGGCCTCGATCGCATCCACCGCCTCGGGCGATTCCAGGATCGGAAGACCGGTGTTGATCGCGTTTCGATAGAATATCCTGGCGAAAGATTTGGCGATGACCGCTCCGATGCCCGCACCCTTGATCGCGATAGGGGCGTGTTCGCGGGAAGAACCGCAACCGAAGTTCTCGTCGGCGACGATAATATCGCCGTCCTTAACAGAATCATTGAAGTCGGAGTCGATCGGCTCCATACAGTGTTTAGCCAGCTCGTGCTGGTCAAAAGTGGTCAAATATTGCGCCGGTATAATTATATCCGTATCGATATCGCGGCCGTCTTTGTGTGCTTTTCCGGTTATCTTCATATGTTCACCCCTGCGCGCGTTTGCGCTCCCTCTGTTGGCCTCGTTTTGCTAGCTATGCGCGTGCTCTCGTGCCGGCTCGCGGTCCGGCGTGCTGATCCGCCCGGTGATCGCCGTAGCGGCCGCCGCTGCCGGCCCGGCCAGATAGACCTCCCTCTCCTTGTGGCCCATCCGCCCGCTAAAGTTGCGATTCGTCGTGGCCAGGGCCTTCTCGCCGGCGGCCAAGACACCCATGTGGCCGCCGAGACACGGTCCGCATGTCGGAGTAGAGATAGCGGCGCCGGCATCGATAAAAATGTCGAACAGGCCCTCGTCCATCGCCTGTTTATAGATCTTCTGCGTCGCCGGGATCACGATCAACCGTAAGCCCTGATGAACGGCGCTACCCTTTAGGATATCGGCGGCGATCCTGAGATCTTCTACCCGTCCATTAGTACAGGATCCGATGACCACTTGATCTATCTCGATCTCGCCGGCCGCGGAGGCGGCCCGAGTATTGGAAGGCAGGTGCGGAAAAGCAACCTGGAGTTCGATCTCCTCGGCCCGGATCTCAAAAACCTTCTCGTAGTTCGCGCCGGCGTCGCTATGAAACTCAGTATACGGCCGGTCGGCGCGGTCGGCTACGTAAGCGCGCGTCGTCTCGTCCGGCGCGATGATCCCGGATTTACCGCCGGCCTCGATCGCCATGTTGCAGATACTGAAGCGGCTGTCCATCGAGAGACCCTCAATCGTCGGCCCGGTAAATTCCATGGCCTCATAGAGCGCGCCGTCGACACCGATCATGCCGATAATATGCAGAATGATATCCTTGCCTGTGACCCACGGTCCGAGATCGCCCGAGATATTGAACTTCAAGGACGTGGGCACCTTGAGCCAGGTCACGCCGGTCGCCATCGCGGCGGCGATGTCCGTGGAGCCCATACCGGTCGAGAAAGCGCCAAGACCGCCATACGTGCAGGTATGAGAGTCGGCGCCGATCAGCAGCTCGCCTGGGAGAACCAGACCTCGCTCCGGCAACAGGGCGTGTTCGACCCCCATCTGGCCGATCTCGAAATAGTTTGTCAGTTTTTGGCGCCGGGCGAAGTCGCGAACAAATTTTGCCTGCTCGGCGGATTTAATGTCTTTATTGGGGGTGAAGTGGTCCGGAACGATTATCACTTTATCTTTGTCGAATACCGACTCGACCCCGATCTTCTCGAACTCGATGATCGAGCCGGGGGCGGTAATATCGTTGGCGAGCGCGCCGTCGATCTTTACACTGACAAGCTCGCCCGGAGCAACCACATCGAGGCCGGCATGGGCCGCGATAATCTTTTCTGTAATTGTCATTGCCATCTTGTTTCCTGTCTATCCAATATCCCTCTCACCGAGGAGGCTGCACCTATTACAGCTCAGCGTCGATCTCGTCTTCCGGACCGTCGCGCGCCGCATCGACCGCTCTATTGATCGCGTTGAGATATGCCTTGGCGCTGGCCTCGACTATATCTGTCGAGACGCCGCGACCGAGAAAGTTCCGGCCGCCGATATCGAGATTGATCGTGACATCGCCCTGGGCGTCGAGGCTGCCGGTGATGGCGCTGACACTATAAGAGAGCAGCGTCGCCGGGGTCTCGGTGATCGCGCTGATAGCGACGCAGGCCGCGTCGACCGGGCCGTCCCCGCTGCTGGTGCGCTCGAGAAGATCGTCGCCGCGGCGCAACCTGACGGTCGCCTGCGGAGTCTCATCCGTGGTCGAAGATGTGCTCAGGTACTCGAGATGGTAAGTCTCGGTGACGGTCCTGACTTCTTCCGCGATGATCGCCTGAATATCTTCATTGGTTATCTCGGCCTTCTTGTCGGCCAACTCTTTGAACTGCGCGAAAGCTCGGTCAAGCTCGGCATCTTCGAGACGGTGGCCGAGATCGTTCAGGTGCGCGCGGAAGGCGTGCCTCCCCGAAGTCTTGCCTAAGATTAACTTGCTTTCCGAGAGACCGATCGTCTCGGGGCTCATGATCTCATAGGTGCTCCGCTCTTTAAGCATGCCGTCCGTGTGTATGCCGGAAGAGTGCGCGAAAGCGTTGCGGCCGACGATCGCTTTATTGAACTGAACGTTATAACCGCTGAGCCGGCTGATCAGCTTGCTGGTGCGACTGATCTCTTCGGTCTTGATGGCAGTCTCTTTACCCATCGAGCGCCGGCGAGTTTCAAGGATCATTATCAGCTCTTCGAGGGCGGCGTTTCCGGCCCGCTCTCCGAGCCCGTTGATCGTGCATTCGATCTGGTTGGCCCCATTATCAACCGCGGCCAGCGAGTTTGCGACCGCCAACCCCAGATCATTATGGCAGTGGACGCTCAACACTACCGAGTCGCCCAGCGCCGGCACGCGGGCGCAGAGCCCGGCGATCAACTCGCCGAATTCGCCCGGCAATGCGTACCCGACCGTGTCCGGAACATTAATGACGGTCGCGCCGGCGCCGATCGCCGTCTCGGTCATTTTGACCAGATATTCAAAGTCGCTGCGGGTCGCGTCTTCGGGCGAAAACTCGACGTCGTCGGTGTATGATTTTGCCCGCGAGACGGCCGACTCAGCCATCGCGAGCACCTCGTCCTTGCTCTTCTTGAGTTTACGATCGATATGAATGTCAGAGGTCGCGATAAATGTGTGAATCCGCGGCCGCTCGGCTGCCTTGACAGCCTCCCAGGCCCGGTCGATATCGCCGTCAACCGCCCTGGCCAAGCCGGCGATGACCGGCCCCCGGATCGATTTCGCGATCGCGCTGACGGCTTCAAAATCGCCGGGCGACGTGATGGGAAAACCGGCCTCGATCACGTCTACGCCGAGGCGGGCCAGTTGGTCGGCTATCTCCAACTTCTCGCGTACATTGAGACTGATCCCGGGCGACTGCTCGCCGTCCCTCAAGGTGGTATCGAATATATATACTCTGTCGCTCATTTCATTTCCTTTGATTCGTTGTCCGCTCTTGGACGATCTTCATAAGACTTTGCCGCGCCGGCCGGCGCGGGCTACGTAAGCGGCAACGATAGTCGTTCGGCCGAACTCGGACAGATCCAATGCGGCGCGACCGCCCGACGGCCGCGTGTAAATGTGACTTTTCGCCGGTCATTAGGGTTAAGCATCTTCGTCAACAACGTCCCCTACAGTTTGATGGACTTGGCGTCGGAAATCCCCACTTGCTCGACGATATCTTGCAGCTTCTCTTCCGAGATCGGGCTGTCGATGTTGACTCCCATCACGGCCTCGCCATGAATCTTCTTCCGCCCGACCTG
>SDBV01013235.1_pt1 | contig 10522 bp, 15 predicted proteins | sample 2277081 | NCBI WGS metagenome assembly SDBV01 (sample SAMN10402039, study PRJNA504765) | marine sediment metagenome | isolation source: marine sediment core GS10_PC15, 223 cmbsf | place: Arctic Ocean: Southern Knipovich Ridge | collected 2010
TGCATGGCATGCAGAAGGTCCAGGGTTCGAGCCCCTGCAGCTCCAGTTAGTTAAGTTGGCTGATCGCAATGACAAGCGCACCTGTTCTATGTGGACAGAGCAGCCGAGAGCGGCGGCGAAAACCGGTAGTCTACCGGTTTTGTCCCGTCTCGGAAAGGTATCGCTATGTCAGGATCGTCCCGCACTCCCTCTTATCGGCATCACAAATCATCTGGTTTGGCCGTCGTCACGCTGGACGGCGTCGATATTTATCTCGGAAAATTCCGCACGCCCGCCAGTCGTCGCGAGTACGATCGCGTCGTGTCGGAATACTTGGCGGCGGGCCGTCGGTTGGACCGTCGCGAGCCGGTCTTGGTCAGTGTGTTAGCCGGGCGGTTTCTCGACTGGGCGGCGGTCCGCTACGTCAAATCTGGCCGTCCGACCAGCGAATACGGCAACTACGTCACCATGTGCGGGCTGTTGGTTTCGCTTTACGGCGACATCTCGGTCGATCGTTTCGGGCCGCGTCAGTTGTCGGCCTGTCGTCGCAAGATGGCTGATCGCGGCTGGCGTCGCCGGTCGATCAATCGTCAGTTGTATCGCATTCGTCGCGTCTTCAAGTGGGCCGTCGCCCGGCAGATCATTGACGTTTCGCTCTGGCAGGCGTTGTGTGCCGTCGAGGGTTACCGCATCGGCGAGTTACCCGGCGCCGAGTCACCGGCGATCGCACCGGTCCGCGAGGCGGCATTGTCGGCCGTACGCGGCGAGTTTCCCCCGGTGTTATGGTCGATGGTCCAGGTCCAGCGTTTATCTGGCTGTCGTCCTGGCGAGTTGGTTTTGCTTCGTCCCGAGTTTATCGATCACAGCGGGCCGGTCTGGGCGTATCTTCCGCCCACTCACAAGACCGAGCATCACGGTCATCGGCGTATGATATTTTTCGGCCCTCGCGCCCAGGCTCACCTCGAGCCGTTGCTATCGGCCACGGCCGACGGGCAGTACGTATTCCGTCCGTCTGCGGCGTGGGACTGGTGGCTGGCTCGCCGTCGGGAGTCTCGCAAGGTTCCGTTGAGTTGCGGCAATCGCCCGGGCCGCTCGAACCGTCCTCGTCGTCGTGCCAGGAGGATCTGCGAGCGGTTCACCGTCGACACGTACCGCCAGGCGATCCGCAGGGCGTGCGACCGCGCCGGCGAGGATCGTTTCACCCCTCACCAGTTGCGTCATTCTGCGGCCACTGAGATCACCGCCGCCGCGGGCATCGAGGCGGCTCGCGTGGTGTTGGGTCACAAGACCTTGGCGGTGACGGACATTTACGCCGAGAAGGATTTTCGCAAGGCGGCCAGTATCGCCCAGCGGCTCGGCTAACGCAGGGCCGGACACCGGCAGGCGACACGGCGCGCGATTGTTTGCCGTGTCGTCTGCCGGCTGCCCTAGAACGCAACTGCGATCAGTTGCATCACCACGTCGGCCACGGTCGGCAGCATGTCGCCGGCGGCGACCCATTTAGCCACAGTCGCCTCGGCCTCGACGCGGGTCATACCTTCCAGCGTCGCCATCGCCACAGTGATCGCGCCGACGTGCTGGGCCAGCACTTCGGAAATATTGAACGAGATCGACTCGGCCGAGAAGGCCGGCTCCCCGGCGTCTGGTTGGGGCGTGAATTTCACGTCTGTCATCGTCGCGTTGGCGGGGCTGAACAGGAATATTTTGCCGGTTGCCGGGTCGAACGTCATGATGCCGCCGGTTCCGGCCACCGTGACCCAGTTACCTTGATCATCCTGCTTCATGTGCATGGGCGGCATGCCGTGGAACGCGGCCGACTGGTTGCCGTTGGCGTCCATGATCGCCACCGAAGCGCCGGAGGTTTGTTGGCTGATTTCCGTCGCGCCGGCGTCGAGTTGGTTGCTGTTGTTGCAGCCGGCCGCCAGGAGCGGCATGACGACGATCACCAGCAGGCACATCGTCAACAGAATGCTTCGAGTGATTCTTGAGGTTTTCACGGGGTATCCTTTCCGTTAGGGTAGTTCCGCTCCACCACGGAGCGTTTATTGGCATGCTTGGCATGTTCGGTTTGCTCGGCCGGTAAAACTTGGCGTATCGCTCCGGTCTGACATTCTTCTTTTGCGACGGCCCACGTTTGCGAATCGTCGTTGATTATGCGGCGTTTCGAGCAGTCATCTTTCTGGCCGAAGGCGCAAGTCGTTTTTCGCTCGCATTTAGTGCAGGCCGCTTGCACGCGGTCGACCAGCGTCGGCGGTGGCGGTTGTGATGGTTCTGGTAGATCATCGCCGGTCGCGTTCCACGGGATTCCGTTGGGGCAGGCGAAGTCGGTTTCTGGAAAGTCCTCGGACAGTTCGAAGTCTTTCTCGGGCAGTTCGAATACTTTGGCGAGCGATTCCCGCCATTTTTTTCCGGCCGGGCTGCTGTCCCGGCAGGTCCGGCAATGGACTCGCAACTTGCAATGATCTATCTTCGTGAAATCAGGCATTAGAGAATAATCGTGGCCGATCCTCCCGTGCCGACGCGGACGGCGACTTGGGTAAATTCGCCGCATTCGTAGGAGTCAGCAATGATGGTGTCGGGCAAGTCACACGCGGGCGTAGAAGGGTTCGAGCCGTTGAAAGCCCATAGCCCCGCCGGGGGCAACGGTATACAAAATAATTCGCTGCCGAAGCAACGGATTTCAAGATCGCTGGAGGTTCCACCGCGATGGTATTCGATCATGAAGTTCTTTGAACCCGGTGGCCTCGCACCAGTGCAGTCACCCCATCGCCAATAATCCCCAGTTACGCTGATATAATCGCTTCTCCAGATGCAGGAGGCCGGGCCGAGCGATGTCAACGTGTGCATACCGTTAATCGCACCCATAGGGAACCTGGCCGAGTTTGCTTCGTCCGCCGCACCCCCCAAGCACGCGGCGCACTCGCATGTAGATATCCCTGAAATGAGGCATTGCACCGTCGCGGGTGCGGGGTACAGGCAGTCGCCGCAGACCCTCGGGGCGCACTGGTAAATCAAATGGCCCGTGCTGGCCGAATACGCCAAGTGCCCAGATGGTGATTTATATTTCAGGCCCATTGTCAGACGCACTCCGAAGCAGTGTCGACGGTGGAGGCGACCGGCGGATCAGATGCTTCCGTTAGCACGCCCTTTTCAAACGTGAGGGTTATTTTCCACTGCTCCAGTTTCTTCGACGACGTGTCGTACGTAACGTCCGTCACCAAGTCGACGGTTCCAGTCAGGCCGTTGTCGGGAAAGACGCCCGCAAGCGTATCGTTCGGCAGGCCGACCACCTGGCAGTCGCCAGTGAGCGGATCGCGCACGAATGAAACTATCGCCGCGAAGGCGATGTCCATCGTGACTTCCGTCCCGTCTGCGGCCATACGTGCCGACACGTCCGGCAGTCCGTTGTCTGCCCCGGCCGAGTCGCACGGATCGAGCGTTATTTCCGTTCCGCTGGTGAAACCTAATGTCCTGCCCCATTCCAGCGATCCGCCAGTGATGGCCGCACCGCCGCCGAGGCGGACCAGGCCCCACTTGGTGCCGGTTCCCGACTCGACCCAGAGTATCTGTGCCGAGCCGGCCGCGGCGCTGGTCAGGTAGCCGCCTTGGCCCTCGGTTATTTCAGCGTATTTGTGACTGACGTCGGTGACGTTGATTTGCACGGGCGCCATGCCGGCGACCAGGGCCGATCCGATCGCACCGGACGCGATCGGCGTCAGGCATATCGCGAACTTGCCGGTGTGGTCGGCTGCGGCGGGCGCCACGCCGGTCAGTGCGGGGTTGTTCTTGAACGCGTCGGCGTCGGAGGGGCTGAACAGCGTGCCGGAAATCCCTAGGATGTCGTAGCGGTCGCAGTCCGACCCGGAGTTGTTCTCGATCGGCACCACGCACGAAGGCCAGTCGCTCGCGCCCGTCCGCCCGGGCGGCGTCGACTTCTGCCCGCGCCGGTGGGCCATGGCGGCGTCGGCGAATGCGTTGTAGGTGCTGGCTGGGATATGCAGTGCTTCGCCGGCCTGGACTTTATTTATCGAGCTGCCCATTTCAGATCCCCAGCCCAGTGAAGTTGCCGGAATAGTACATCTGCTCGACGTAGACGGCCTTTGGGATGTTGCCGAGGATCTTCAGGCCGCCGATTTCGGCTTGGTCGTAGCGGACCCAAAGGTATTCCCAGCCGGCCTTGGCGATCCCGCCGATCGAACCGACCGACAGGCCGGTGAGGTTGGGCGAGGCGGCGAATTTATATGTGAACTCGATTCCGCCGTCGTCTCGTTCGGTGCCGAAGTCCACGCCCAGCAACAGGCACTCGCCGGCGAGGAACGTGAGCGAAACGCCGGATTCGCTGTCGGTGAAGGTGACCCCGGCGTTGTTGGTCCTGCCCGACAGCCCGTAGATCGTGCCGAGGTTTGGCAGCGAACCCGACGAAAATATCTTGGCCACGGAGAATTCGAAGACCGGCACCGCCACGTCCGCGCCGTCCACGCCGTCTTTGGTGACGCCGACCAGGTTGCCGTTGTCGCCGGTCGATGCGCCGCTGCCGTAGGCGCCGACCGTCGAGAGGCTGGCCTGCACGTGGGCCGATCCGCCGGTGGTCGAGCCGGTGATCCGTACGGTGCCGATGTCGGACAGGCTCAGCGACCGGCTGCCGGGCGGGTTATACCGCACGTGGCAATCCCACTGCCCTTGGGCCGCGGGTGGGAACGCGGGGTAGGATCGCACCCAGATCGGTTCGATCGTCGGGTTGTCCTCGCGGATCAGGCTGCCGTAGGTGGTGGGCGTGCCGGCCAGCAGGTCAGCCAGGATCTGCGTGTCGTCGTCGGTCCCCTCCACGTGGTAGTGAAACGTGCACGACCCGCCTGACATTTCCCGGCTGTCGTTCATCTCCGTGATGATTGTATCGGCCATCTAGTTTTCTCGCTTCCATGTCTTTTCGGTCGGTTCGATTAGCTGAACACCGGGCCGCGTTGGGCCTCGTTGGCGATCTTTTTGGTGTGCTTGGCGGTCTGTTCGGTGGCCTTGGCCGTCCGCTCGGCCACGCCGCCGCTCGCGACCATCCCCGCCAGCGCCGAGGCGTTGAACGTACCGACGGTCTTGGTCTTGGTGTCCGCGGCTACGTCGCCGAGGTTGTCCCACAGGTTGGCCATCTTGACGGTCGCGGCCTCGATCGCCGGGGCCACGGTCTCGGCGGGTGCGTCTGCTTTTTCCGGGCCGTCTGCGGCGCGGTGGGCGTCCCATTTCTTGCCGAGTTCCTCGCCGAGATTGCCCATGCGGGCGGCGAGTTCTTTTTCCAGCGGGCCGATCTCGCGTTCGGCGATTTTTGGCAGTTCCTTGACGGCCGATTCGAAGCCGTCCATGAGGCCGGTCCACTTAAAGTCCCAGCCCTCGCCCTTGAACAGGCCCACGATGGCCGACCAGAGATTCTTGAGGTTAGTCCAGACGTTTTTGGCGAATGTCTTCAGGCCGTTCCATATCGTCTGGAACACGTCGCGCCAGTTGCCCTTGAACCATTTCAGGTAGCCGGGGATCGCTTCGGTGAAAAAGTGTTTCGTCTGCCCGCCGAACTTCACCAGGTGGTAGGCAGCCGCGACCAGCGAGTATTCCATGATCGCCCGCCAGTTCTTGACCGCGAAACCTATCGCGTCGAACGCCGTCGCGACGACGCCCTTGACGAAATCGATCATTTTCGAAAAGCCGTCCGCGCCGAATGCGGCGTAGGCCAGCGCCGCAGTCAGCGCCACCACCGCCCCGACCACCAGTGCGATCGGGCTGGTCACCACGGCCATCACGGCCGCGACGATCTTCAGGCCCCCCGCGGCGATCGCGGCGAACTTGCCGACCATCATCAGCCCCACGCCGATTGCCGCCACGCCCGCGACTACCTTGAAAGCCACATCGATCAGCCCCCGATGCTGCTGAATCCAGCCGGTCGCTGCGATGGCGGCGTTGGTGATCCATTGGGCGGCCGACTGCAGGGCCGGGGCCAGCGCGCCCCCGATATGGAATGTCGCCATCTTGACGACCTTGCTCATCGAGTCGACCGCGTCGGTGAAGACTTCGGCGGCAACTGCATCCTCGCCGCTCATCGTCAGGCCCAGCCGTCGGGCCTCGGCCTGCAGGGCCGAAATCCCCTCGGCTCCGGCCTCGAACATCGGGATCAGGTTCGTGCCGGTCCGCCCGAATAGCATCTGTGCGAGCGCCGCCTGTTTCGTGTCGTTGGTCACCTTGCCCAGCCGGTCGGAAAGCAGCTTGAACTGGTCTTCGGGCGAGAGATTCTTGAGATCCTTGAACTTCAGCCCGAGGTCGTCCAGGGCCTCTGTCTGGGTGGACAGGCCGCGGCCGGCGTCGTAGATTCCTCGCTGCATCTTGCGGAAGGCCGTTTCCAGCGAGGCGAACTCCGTTCCGGTCTGACTGGCCACGAACCGAAGCTCGCTGAGGGTTTCCACCGACAGGCCGGTCCGCTTGGACATCTTGGCGACCTGATCGCCGAACGACGAGAAGACCTTGGCCGTGGCGATCAGCGGCGCCAGCGCCGCACCGCCCAGCATCGCGAGTTTGCGGCCCACGCCGCCGACGTGTGCGCCGAACGCCTTGAGTCGCGTAGAGGCACGCTTGAGCCCGCGGGTGAGCTTGTTGTCGTCGGCCAGCAGTTCCACGTACGCCCGACCGGCCCGAATGCCTTTCGCGCTCATCTCAACTCACCGAATCCTTTCATATCACCGCACCGAGTCTTTCCATAACTTGTCCAGACCGGCCTTTTCTTTCTCGAACGCCGGCCCCATGTACGGCCTGGCCGACACCGGAACCCGCCGCATCCGCGTGGCCAACCCCTCGTTGCGTCGGCGGCTGCGAAGGTCGGCCCGCTGCCATCGGCCGTATTTGTTGACTTCCAGCACGTAGATGTCGCCGCCGTGCTCCAGGACCTCCGCGGCCGTGCCGGTCGTGGGCTGGCCGTCCTTGCGGAAATAGACGATGTTCGCCTTGGCCGGGCCGATGACCACCGATCGCCGCTTGGGGTCGTAGCCGAAGAAGATGTAGTCGCGCAGCACGCCGGTGTGGCTGGCGGGCGGTCGGCCTGGCGAGCTTGAACGTCGCTTTCGCCGGATCGACGAACGCGACCGACGCCGCACGAACGCGCCGAATCGCCCCAGCACCCGACGTGTGGCCCTGTCGGCCGCCGACTGGACGCGCTGCCGGTCGAAGAACATGCTCTTGGCCTGGTTGAGCTTGACGGAGAACATTTCATACCGCTCTTTCGGCCCTTTTCACCAGCGTGCCCGTCGTTTCGAGTTCGGCGTGGGTGATGCGAATGCCCTCGGTCAGCTTGTCGATCTCGGCCCGTTTGGCCCGTCGGCGGTTGACTGCCTCGAACACGTCCACCACGTACCGCAGGGCCGCGCCGAGCCGCTTAGTGGCCGTGTCGTCGGCATCGTCTGGGATCTGCTTCTCGGCGAACTTGATCGCCGAGATGATCGCACCCTCGTACGCCTGCCAGAGCGGCTTGGCCGCATACAGCCGGCCCAGCAGCGACAAGATCGCCCCGGCCAGGATCATCAGGCCGGAAGGGCTGTTGAGTGCCGCCACGATCGCTTCGATCACTTCAATAAAAACGTTCATTTCATTTTTCCTTGTTCTTGTCGGTCGTTTTCGCGGGCCGTGGCCCCAGTAGTGCCGACTTCAAAGCGTCGATGTTGTCGGCGGTGATTCGCGTTCCGCTGGCCCGCACTCGCCCGCCGTGCGGGTTGAACTCGTCCGGGTGGAACGACCGCGGCCGTTTCAGGTTGCCGTTGGCCGTCCAGATCGCCGCGGCCAGAACCGCCGTCTGCGACCAGGTCGCCTCGGAGCGACCGTCGGCCATCCACAGAAGTTCACGCAGCGTCAGCGGGCCGGGGTCCACCCCGACCACGCCTGCCAGACGGAAGATCAGCCGCCAGACGTTTATGGCTGGTCGGGCGCCAGCAGTTGGGTGATCTGCTCTTTGATCGCCGCGTCGTAGGCCGGGTCGTCCAGATGCTTCTCGATCGCCGCGACGCCCATCTCGATCACCTGCCGCTGTTTTTCCATCGCCCGGGTCAGCATCTGCCGCACTCGCGGGTTCGGGGAAAAATTTACGAGTTCCACCATCAGCGCCTCGGTCGCCGTGTCGATGGACTCGCCGGCCAGGCCCTCGCCGAACTGCTCGTCGCTTACCCCGTCGCGATCGGCCTGCGGCTTGCAGAGTGCGTACAGCACGTCGGCCAGCAAAACCGGGTCGCCGGACAGGCGGGCGAGCAGATCCTTGTCGAGTTGGGCGAGGTCCACGTCCAGCAGGCCGCGCACCCGTCGAATCGAAGAGACGTTGACCTCCACATTCCACGTGCGGTCGGCATTGTCGGTGAAGGTTTTCATGCGCCGGCCTCCGCGTCATCGTCGGCATCAGCCGCCTCGTCGCCGTCAGTTTCGACCGGTGCCTTTTCGTCGGCCGGATCGGGTTCGTCCGCGACCGCGGTCGGCTTGGAAATCAGGCCGATCGACAGGCCCGACGGGCCGCTGGTGACGCCGAAGACGGGCGATTTTTCTAAGCGCTCGAATTTGTCGAAATCGTTGAAAAAAGCAGCTACCGTCGCGGCCGCACGGTTCCGATCGATCGTGTCTTCGTTGGGTGTCTCGGCGTCGGCCGCGACGGTGACCGATAGTACCGAAATACCGGTTTCGCTCTGCTTGATTTCGAACGTCGCGGCGGGCGTGAAGGCCGCGAAAAACTCGCGGCCGGCCCGTCGTGCGGTGTCGTGTGTAAGTTTCGCCATGTTTCAATCTCCTTCGCGTTTCTTCGCGGTTGTTCGCATTCGCGGCCCTCTTAGACCGCGACGGTGTAGTCGTCTATGAAGCTGGACGGCACGAGCTTGATGCTGCTGGTGACGTGGTCGCCCAGCGGTTCGGATCGGGGGAACGTGGCGACCTTGAAGTTGCCGCCCACGCCGGTCTTGCCGATAGTCGTGATGTCGCCGTCCATCACCGCGATGGCGATCTCGGTGTTGGCCTCGTAGGCCGCTTTCAGCGCCGCGTAACCCGCGTTGGCCGGGTCGTGCTCGATCTCGAACTCCACGCCGACGGTCCGCAGGCCGGTTTCGAAGGTCTTGACACCGTTCGACTCGCGGGTGGTGTTCTCCACCTCATCGCGTTCGTCGGGAACGTTTACGTCCTTGACGATGGTCAGTTCCGCCCAGGTGCCGGTATCCGGCGTGCCTGCCAGGGCCGTGGCGTCGAAGTAGATTTTGCATTCGAATCCAAGCATGGTTGAGTCTCCTTATGGTTCGGGTCTTGTCGGGTCTAGTTCTTCTTCTGCGCCGCGAGGCGTTTGAGTGTGTATTTCGTCGTGTAGCCGTTGCCGATGATGGTGATCGCGATCGTGTAGATCGTTCCGGCGACCAGTTCGGCCGCGGCGGGGATCTGCCCGGCGTAGTCGCCCGCACTGCCGCTGACGGCCGCAAGCGTGATCGTGCCGACGCCAGTGACGGCATTGCCTGCCGGGTCGGTGACGGTGGCGGTGACGGTCGCGTCGGCGATCGTCTCGCCGATGACGGCGTCGGCGAGGCTCTTGACCTGGATGGCGTTGTCGGTCTCGGTCCAGATTCGCTCGATCATTGCACGCTCACCTTTCCGTCGATGCGGGCCGATGCGGTCACGGTTCCGTCGATGCGGGCCGAGGCACTCACCGTGCCCCTCGCCACGACCAGATCGCCCGCCGCTATGTGGCGGTAGGCGGCCGAACCGTTCAGCAGCAGTAGAAGTCGGCGGCGGATCATGTGTCTCTCCCGATCGGGAATTCTGGCAGATCATCCACGTCGACAGCTACGGCAGTGAATGTGATTTTCGCCAGGTAGGTTTCGTCACCGGTGAGGCGGTCACCGGCCACGCCATCGAGGTCGAACATCCAGACGGCAAGCGAGCCGACTTGCGTCATGTCAGCGGCGGCAAGGTGCACCGTGCCGTCTGCGTCGCGCTTGTTGATCTGGATTTTCACGTTCGTCGCCGTCGCGAAACTCTCATTATTCTTGGCCAGCGTGATCGTGATTTCGTCGCGGCTGTTGGCATCGTCGACCAGATAGTGGTGATTCTGGGTGTAGATATCGTCGTTGACCCCGCTGTTGAGAAAAGTCACCAAATCACCCGACGCGTCGGTATCTCCGGCGATGGCGGTTACATCGGCGGAGGCGGCTACCAACTGGCCGGCGGCCATCTGGATCTTGCCACCGGTAGACGTGATGTCGCCGATAGCGAGGTCGTTCAGGTCGCTGGCCGCGAGATTGTTTGGGGCCTCGCCATCGAGCGTCACCGCATCGACTTCGTCGAATCGGTTCTGGATGCAGAATTCGGCCAGCTCGGCGCTGACTGTCTGGCCGTCGATCGTGGCCTCTTTCAGCACGACGGTGAAGTCCGAGCCCGTCGCGTAGAAAGCGTCGGTGGTGACGATTTCGCACAGGTGCAGGCCGGTGATGCCGTCGAAGTCGGCCGTATCGGTGACGCCGGTGGTGGTCTCGGTCGTCCCGCCATCCTTGTAGACCTGGAC
>SDBV01013236.1_pt1 | contig 10521 bp, 11 predicted proteins | sample 2277081 | NCBI WGS metagenome assembly SDBV01 (sample SAMN10402039, study PRJNA504765) | marine sediment metagenome | isolation source: marine sediment core GS10_PC15, 223 cmbsf | place: Arctic Ocean: Southern Knipovich Ridge | collected 2010
GGTCGGTGAAGGTGAAGAGCTATTACCGGCCCAATTGGATTCCACGCTGCAATCGGTGGATTACCTGCTGGCCAGCCTGCGCGATTCACTACATATCTCCCGGTTCGAAATCGACAACCTGCACGCTCAGCTGGCTATGCGCGATCAGCGTAGTGTGGTGATAGAGGACTCTATGCGCAGCATGCAACTGCGCATTGAGATGATCAAATCAAACCTGAACTTTACCATGCGCCATCTCTCGGCTTCACTGAATTATTTTTACAGTGAGAACTACCGGGAGTCGTTGCAGGAAGTGGAAATGGCCATCCAGCTGAATCCCGATCTTGCAATTGCTTATGCAAGGCGGGGATCAATATATTATAAATTAGGCGATACCCAGCGCGCCACAATAAATTGGAACCTGGCGCTAAAGCTTGATCCGGAGTATGATGATGTACGAAATATACTGCGGGCCTTGAAGGAGAATCGTTCGAAAACCATCTCCATTAACTGATAGTGAAGTAATTTATGGATTTTGCAACTTTTTTCGGCGTATTAATCGGTATAGGCCTGATCGGTGGCGCTATCATGATGCAGGGCATGAACACCGGCACCGACCCCCTCATTTTTATCGATCCGGTTTCCTTCATGATCGTGATTGGAGGCACCTTGGCAGCTACCTCCGTTTCCTTTCCCCTCAAGGAGGTGCTCCGCTTGATGACCATCCTGCGGGCAGTGTTCAAGGGGGGCAGTACAGACCTCAGTTCCCTAGTGGATGAGATCGTGGACATCGCTTCAATAGCTCGCAAGGGTCCCAAGGAGTTGGAAAATGCCATCGGAAGAGCTAAAAACTATTTTTTCCGGGACGGTGTTCAGATGGTGGTAGACGGATACGCCGTGGAGGAAATCCGATCGATACTGTTGACGCGGGTCGAATACCGCGAGGAGCGAGAACGCGCCGAGGCCAGTCTGTTCAAGGCCATGGGCCGCTTTTCGCCGGCCTTCGGAATGATCGGTACTTTGATCGGACTGGTTTTCATGCTTAAAGGTATGGCCGCCGGCTCAGGCGAGGATATGGCCGCCAACCTGGGATCGGGCATGGCCGTCGCGTTGCTCACAACTTTCTGGGGCGCCTTGATGGCTAACTTGTTCTTCCTGCCAATGTCGGAGAAGCTCGCCAGCCAGATCAGCAGTAAAAGCACAGAGCAGAATCTGGTGACTGAGGGGGTTTGCCTGCTGGCAATGAAAAAGCACCCCTTGATTGTGCGGGAGAAGATAAATTCGTTTATCCCGCCGCGCGAATGGAAGCGGATGGATTAGGGAAAAGACGATGCCAACTAAAAAAGGGCGCGTAGAAGAAGAAGGACTACCGGACTGGTTTGCCACCTTTGCCGACATGATGACTCTGCTGATGACATTTTTTGTGCTGCTGTTCTCCATGTCCACCCTGGACCCGGTGAAGATTGCAGATCTGGCGGCTTCCATGGAGAAAAACCTGAAAGGCAGCAAGGTTCCAAGAGAAAAGATCAAGACCCAGAGCCAGATTCATAAGGAGGTGAAGCAGGTTATTCAGAAGATGGAGATGAGAGAGATCGCGGAAGTTTCGCACAGCCCGAAGGGGACCTCAATCACCATAGATAGCCGCTATGCCTTTGGATTGGGCAGTGCCGATTTGAACCCGGGAATTTATCCTTTTCTGGACGCCATTATCCCGATCATGTCCGACCGGGGTAACAAGTTCCCCATAGCGGTTGAAGGCCATACAGACAGTATCCTTCCTGCGGGCTCGATAGCTATCCGTTATCCGACCAACTGGGAATTGAGCGGGGCCCGGGCCGCAGCCGTGGTCCGCTATTGCCTGTCCAAGGGAGTTCAGGGGGGGAAAATGCGGGCGGTGGGGTTCGCAGACCGAATACCCTTCGGCACAACCTGGCGCCAAAGCCGGATCGGGGTGACCGATGAGATGGTCCGGGCGGGAAACGCCACGCCAGAATTACAAAGCCAGAACCGGAGGGTGGAGATCACATTCCTGGCGGTGGGCTGAACCATAACCGGAGACACTGATGCGACGGTGCACACTTTATCTTAGAGTTCTGTTCGCGGTGATAGGCACCCTAGCTATTGTTATGGGCCAGGAAGCAGGCTTCCTGTCCCAGAAATTGTTGCTGGAGACTACCATCCAGCAAAGGGTGACTACAGCCATTTCAAAGATACTGGACGAATCGCAGTTCGTGGTCGATGTAAAGGTGGAACTTGATTTTCCCGGCGCAGGCGCACCTGAGCGGGTTTACCGCCGGCCGGACGGCACACTCATGCGGGGTACCGAGCAGCCGGGCGCGACGCCTGGTGCAGCCGGACCCACAGGACAAGCACCGAGTACCCCGATCATTCCTTTCCATATACCCGGATTTCCTGCCGTGGGTGCCGAGAGCGGCGGTGACGATGTGCGGGCACTGGCGGAAGACGAAGCGGCCAGCGGCGAGGAGGTAGGATTGGAATGGGGCGGGGCCGTGTCCGGGGACGAGGCAATCGCCTCCACCCGGGAAGAAACTACCGGGATGCCCTGGATCAAATCGTTAGCTCTAAGCATAATCTTGGAAGACGGCGTCACCCCCCAGATAATTGAGAATGTCCGCCAGGTGGCCCTGATCGCTTCCCGCTTCGACCGGGACAGGGGCGATGTCCTTTCCATTACTACCGCAGCATTCAAGGATAGCCGCCGTTCCACCGCCGGCCCGGCCGCCGGACAAGATTACGATTCTCCGCAGACCGAGGAGTTGCGTGATGAACTGCGGGAGGCAGAGGCCCGCAACAAGGCCCTGCTGCAGGAAATTCGTGACAGGGAGTTGGAGTACTTGCAGCGCTCCGAGGATGAGCGCAAGCAGGCCTTAGCCGACCTGGCCGAGGTACAGAACGAGCGCTCGAAGGACCTGCTCTACCTGCAGCAACAGCGGGAAGAGCAGAACGCCCGGCTACAGGAGGCGTTGCTCAACGAGATATCAGAATTACGCCAGCAGGCCATGACCGGCGGCCTATCTGCACAGGAACAGGGCATCAAGACTCTCCAGGCCACGTCGTTGGAGGATTCATTAGAGGTGATGCGGGCCAATTTCGAGCGGGAAAAAGCCCGGCTGCAGGAGCAGATCGAAGCGGCGATGCAGGGGACGGTCCTCTCCCAGACCCTGGGAAGTGACGGACAGGGACTGGCAATATTGGTAGTGGTGATTTTCTTGGCAGCGGCGATAATCGGCGCAGTGATTTACTTTGCCTCACGCGGCCGGGCACAAATGTCAGCCATGGGTTATCCCGCGGGTATGCCTCCCGCCTATCCCGGGCGCCGTCCTGCGCGGAACCGGCCGGCCCGCAAGCTGAGCAAGAAACCGGCCCGCAAAGCCACCGTGGGCGCAGGTGAAGAGGCTGCTATTGGGGGCGAGGCTGAGGCTGTGGAGGAGGCTCCCAGACCCAGCCGTGTGGAGGATGATCCCGATGTGCTCAGGTCGGAACTCAAGTCGATCCGGCAGTCGGTGGTGTCGATGAGCGTAGGCCGCCAGGAGACCGCCTCCAGCATCCTGAGCGACTGGTTGCAGGCTGAGGGAGGCGGGGGGGGCGCAGCCTTCATTGAAGAAGAAAAAGAAACGGGCGAATCTGAGTCAACCGCTGAGGAGGGCCTTTAATATGCAAGTCGCTGATCTGACCGGCTTGGACAAAGCGGCGATTCTATTCCAGGTGCTCGGCGACGGCTTGGCGGTAACCATTTTTAAGGAGCTAAGCGACACCGACATGCGCAAGATCCGGGTACGCGCCCGGGAGCTGGAAGTGGTGCCCTTCAAGGTGAAAAAAACTGTGCTGGAAGAATTCTACTTTAGTTTCCTGGCCCAGAAATACAAGGAAACCGAAAGCGGTGGCCGCAAACCGTTCGCATTTTTGGAGAAGCTTTCCGATGAGCAGGTGGCCTACCTGATCCTGGCGGAGCCGCCCCGTATTGCCGGTATTGTCCTGGCTCAACTCAAGCCGGACCGCCAGATGCGAATCTATGAGCGCCTTGATCCCGAGCAGCGGGTGGAGGCTCTGGTGGAACTGGGTGACGCCGAGACCATGAATCTGGAATCGGTGGTCAGCGTGGCCGGTGACTTGCATGAGAAAGCCCGTTATCTGCCCAAGGCCTCGGAATTCGAGCGGGGCGGAGGGGAGAAGCTGGCCGGCATGCTGAGCCGCATGGGCCTGGAGCAAGCCGACCTGTTCTTAGAAAAACTGAGCCAGGAGAATCCCGACCTGCTGGCGGAGGTCAAGAAGTTCTATCTCACGTTTGATGATATCTTCAAGGTGGACGAAGGTACCCTGCGCGATATCCTCAACTCGGTGGAGCTGGACGATATTCCCATGGCCATGAAAGGCATCGATGAGTCGCTGGTGGAGCAGGCCATCAATGTGCTGCCCAAAAAGAAGCAGGCCATGTACGAGCCGGTGGAGGGGGCGGTATCCAAGCGGGACGTAAGTGAAGCCCGGCGCAAGATCATGGAGCAGGTACGCAAAATGCAGGATGAGGGCCAGATCAATTTAGTCGATATGCTCAGCGGGGAAACGGTAGAGTAGCCCCTGCTGGCCACTAAATCGCGGTATTAACACCTGCCCGGGCCGGTTTATTGCCGGCCCTTTTTTTATGGCCGCAGAGGTTGGGGCGCATCGGGAGCACGTTGCTGCTTCCGACGGGGAGCACCAGAGGGAGCATGGTATTGGCATCGTACTCGCGCTTCCTGCCGACTGCTTACTTCAAGAAATAGTTCGCAAATATAGAGAGAGTTGCCTGAACCACAATGCGAGATGGGCAAAAGGAGTAAAACCTTGGGTTTTCATAGTGGGATTCGGTCACTTTTCAGGCTAATAATTACTAGTCTTCTGGACAACAGTAAGTAATTTAGGAGTGGTATTATTCGGAAAATCTCGACATGGAAACGTCTGTACGGGGAATTGGTATTCTCATAGCAAGTTCTTCTAATAGATTCTACTATGAAGATACCTCTATGAGGGCCGTCAGTCCCGATGATGATTTTTTGCCGGAGGAAAGATAATGAAACTTAAAGTGATTATTCATCAGGCGGAAGAAGGTGGTTACTGGGCTGAGGTACCGGCTATACCGGGTTGCGTAAGTCAGGGTGAAACCCATGATGAGCTTTTATCCAATATCCAAGAAGCGATAGAAGTATGCCTATCGGTAGATGCTAAGGACTATGAAATCTCGGACAAAGATCAAGTTCTGGAGATCGCTGTTTGAAGAGTGTTTCAGGCAAAGAACTTGCTCGGCTACTGAAGAAGAAAGGTTGGAAGCTGAAGCGTATCAAGGGCAGCCACCATGTATATGTTAGACCGGGGAATCCTGCTCGCATTTCCATACCGGTACATGGCAATCGACCGCTTAAGTTGGGCTTGTTGAAACATATAATGAAATTGGCAAAGATCTTGGAGGATGAATTGTAGCGAGCTTACTTCGGCACCATCAAGCTGACCATAGGAAACGGTAATTCCTTGCAGGTTGGATCATCAAATAAAATTGGCCATCGCTAATAAATCCATCTTCATTCTGGGCGGTTACGGCTCGGCCGGGCGGCTGATCGCCCGCTACCTGCTGGACTACACCCCGGTCAAGCTGGCACTGGCTGGGCGCAATGCCGACCGGGCCACACAAACCTCCATTGAATTGAACCGACATTGCGGCGGCAAGCGGGTGGCGGCGGTGCAGGTGGACGCCCGTGACCGGGAAGGCCTGGCGCGCGCCCTGGCAGGCTACGACCTGCTGGTGGTGGCATCCAGCACCACCAAGTACGCCCGCGAGGTGGCCGGCGCGGCCCTGGCGGCCGGTGTGGACTATCTCGATATCCAATATTCCACCAACCGACTGGAAGTACTCAGGTCGCTTAAGGGTGAGATTGAGGCATCGGGAAGGATCTTCATAACAGAAGGTGGGTTCCATCCCGGCGTACCAGCGGCTCTGGTGCGCTATGCCGCCACCCGGGTGACGGATTTGCGCCGGGCGGTAGTGGGCTGCGCCCTACGGGTGGACTGGAGCGGCTACCAGGTGGGCCAGGACACCGCGGCCGAGTTCGTGCAGGAGCTGAGTGATTACCAATCCCTGGTATACCGCGACGGCGCCTGGCGCAAGGTGCCCCTGTGGAAGACCGGTGAGTTACTGCGATTGGACTTCGGCCCCCCCTTCGGCCCGTTGTACACCGCACCCATGATGCTGGCGGAGATGCGCGCCCTTCCGGAAATGATTCCGTCGCTGCAGGAGACCGGTTTTTACATTACCGGCTTCAACTGGTTCGCGGACTATCTGATAATGCCATTGGCCCTGGCGGCTGTTAAGCTGTTCCCACACCGTGCTTTGTATCCCATGGGTAGGCTTTTATTCTGGTCCCTGGAGCGGTTCGCCCGGCCGCCCTTTGGCATAGTGCTGCAGCTGGAGGGAGAAAGCGCCGCCGATCCACCGAGGCGGTCAATAAGGCTGCGGATTTCCCATAAGGACGGCTACGTACTCACCGCTGTTCCCACGGTGGCCTGCCTGCGCCAGTACCTTGACGGTACCATCACCCGACCGGGCCTGCACCTGATGGCCCAGGCGGTGGAGCCGGCACGGTTCCTGAGTGACATGGAGGAAATGGGCCTGAGCATATCTGTAACCTCATTTAATAACACCGGCTGATCGGGGCCACATTCCCCGGCAGCTGTTGGGTGCCAAGCACAGCCGGCCTTTGCTGCCACCGCACGAACGTGATGGTAGTCCGTGCTCCCACGCCACCAGCCTTGCGGCGGAGCAGTGCTCCGAACTATTTGGGAGCACCTGGTGGCATGCTACCGGTGCCACCAGCGATGCCTACGGGAAATGTTATACTGTTACAGAGGAGGTTAAGCGCCGGCGGGCAGGGGACGTTGAGGGCTCAGTCCACCTTAGGGGTGAAACCGAAAGTAATGCCGTCCGTGGCGACGGAGAGCTGAAACTCGTACTGCGAACGCTGGGCGTGCAGTTGCCCGTAGCGGGCCACGGCTACTTCAGGATTCCGGCTGTACAGCTGGCGGAAGCTAGGGTTCTCGTCGATCGAACGCAGGAAACTGGCTGTGGCGGAAATATCGAAGAAAAGTCGCCGCAACAGGTGACTATCATTAACCAGGCCTTCAATGATATCCCGGCTATCATGGCAGCTGACCAGGGTAATATTGTCTCCCCGATTGATCTGGAACGACAGGTCACCGGTGGTAGATATGGCGTGATCGTACAGGATTGCCAGCAGATGAAGTTGGAACTCCGTTGACTTCCGGCTTTCCCATTCCCGGATATCATCAATACTGAATAGCCCGCTGCCCCATGGGCGCCAGATTTTATCGATTTCATCGGCCGGAGCGACGCTGTTTCCACGGCTACCGGAGGCCGCAGCATCATCCGTCACGGTTGGATGGCGGAAGATTGCTTGGATGACAGCTGCTACACTCATGTCTTAATCCTTAATCTTGTACCACAGCATTCATTTCTCACTGCCGGATTAGACAACAAAATGCGTGCCGAAATTGTGTCCCCGTCAGGTAAGCGAGGCCCGGGCGACAAAAAAAGGGGGATATTTGATCGCCGGGAGGTGGTTAAGTTCCTCAGCCGGGGCGCTGGGCTGAAATGCACAAGCTGCCCCTTGCCTCGCAGTTCCATAAACACCTACTTTCAGCCCACAATTCGAGGAGTGAACAATGGAAATCGAACGCATGAACAAGGGTCAATGGGGCAAAGTAAGGGCTTTCTTCGACCTGCGGACCCAGGAGGGACTGGTGGTGAAGGGCTTCAAGATCGTCGAGGGATCCAAAGGTCCCTTTGTGGGCATGCCCAGCCAGCGCAACAGCAGCGGGGAATATCACGATACCGTTTGGGCGGAGTCCGAACTGAAGGAGGAGATCACCCGGCTGGCGTTGGAAAACTACGGCGGTGACATCATGCAGGGAGCCGAATACGCTCAAGCAACGCCGGCCGAGGAACCGCCACCCTTCAACGATGACGACATTCCCTTTTAGGCATTCCCGCTTTGACTTAGGGATTCCGCTCCGGTCACCTCCGGCCACCCGGGCAGGGATAGTCTCACAGTAATGGATTCCTACGGTATCTGGTCACTGCTGCCCCCGGTGGCTGCCCTCACCCTGGCCCTGTGGAAAAAGCAGATCTATCCCGCCCTGCTGATCGGTGTGTGGATGGGCTGGCTGGTGCTGGAGAGCTGGAACCCGGTGGCCGCCGTATCCTCCACCATCACCGTTCTGGTGGCAGTCTTCCAGGATGCCGACAATACCCGGATTATATTCTATAGCCTGTTGGTCGGGTCGGTGCTCACCCTGCTGAACGCCACCGGCGGCGTAGAGGGGTTTGTGCGCTGGGTCAGCCGGCGCCACCTGGTAACCAACGCCCGCCAAGCCCAGCTGGTGCCCTTCCTGTTGGGAATATTGATAACGGTGGAGAGCTCCATCACTTCATTGGTGGCCGGTACGGTGGGACGTCCGTTGACAGACAAATACCGTGTTTCCCGGGAGAAACTGGCCTACATCTGCGACTCGACCTCGGCGCCCATCTGCATACTGGTGCCGTTCAACGGCTGGGGCGCGATGGTCATTGGTCTATTGGCGGTCCAAGGTGTGGAGAGTCCCGTGGGAGTATTGTTTTCCAGCCTGGCCTGGAATTTTTATCCCATGCTGGCCATAGTAATAGTGCTGGCGACCATCCTGCTGGGCCGCGACATCGGTCCCATGAAAACCGCTGAACACCGGGCGCGAACCAAGGGCCAGCTGCTGGCTGAGGGGGCGGTACCCATGGTGAGCGAAGACGTGCTACAAGTCGAGACTGTGGCGGGCCTGGAGCCCAAACCACTGAAACTGGTGGCGCCGGTGGTGACCATGGTGGCCATGATCGTGGTGGGCCTGCTGATCACCGGCCGGGCCAATGCTTCTCCGGACGCAGGACTGTGGGAAATCATCAAGGCCAGTTCCGGTTCCACGGCGGTGCTGTGGGCCGTGCTGGCCAGCCTGGGCGTACAGGCCGCCCTGAGCTTGGGACGCGGTCAACTGACCGGGCGAGCCTTCGTGGACCTGGTTTTCAAGGGTATGGGCGGCATGATCCCGGTGGTGAGTTTGCTGGTACTGGCCTTCGCCCTGGGCGGGACTGTCCGGGAGCTGGGCACCGGCGCCTACGTAGCCCAGATGATCGGCGCGGCCGCCGGTGGCAAAGTGGCGGTAATCGGGCTGTTCGTTTTATCATGCGGGATGGCCTTCGCCACCGGCACCTCCTGGGGCACATTCGCCCTGATGATCCCTATCGCGGTACCTTTGGCGGCCTCGTTGGGCGGCCCGTTACCGCTGTACGTGGCGGCCACCCTGGGCGGGGGGGTCTTCGGCGACCACTGCTCCCCCATTTCCGACACCACTATCATCTCCTCCATGGCCTCCGCCTCCGACCACATCGATCACGTGCGCACCCAGATCCCCTATGCCCTGATCGGGGCGGCGGGGGCGGTGGGGCTGTATCTGCTGGTAGCCTGAGATGGGCAGACTAGCCGCCCGGGTGAAGATCATTGACGGTGAGACTGAAAAGTAGTACCTTGTGCAAAGGCGGACGCGGCCAGTAGTGGCGGCGGTCAATCAGGCGGGGTAGGATTCAGGGAATATTAGTGATGCAGAGAAAATCACCCGACAAAAAAAAGCTGGACGAAATTATTCGACGGATTGTTGAGGTAGCCAAGCCCGACAAGATTATCATGTTCGGTTCCGCCGCCAAGGGTGAGATGGGACCACATAGCGACCTGGACTTACTGGTGATCAAAAGCGGGGACATTCACCGGGGGCGCCTGACAGAAGAAATCTACATGAACCTGTTTGGCGTCGGCCAGGCAGTGGATGTAATAGTGGTTACTCCAGAGGATGTGGAGCGCTATCGGGACAGCTTCGCTGTAGTGATTTATCCCGCCCTGCGGGAAGGCAGAGTAATCTATGCCGCCTGAGCGACGGGCGCCGGATGATCCGAGGGAGTGGCTAAATCGGGCCAAGAGCAATCTGGCCCGGGCTAAGGTAGGGAATGATACCCCGGATGTCTATCTCGAAGACCTTTGCTTCGACGCCCAGCAGGCAGCGGAAAAGGCAATTAAGGCTGTACTGCTTCACCGGAACGTTTCTTTCCCTTACATTCACGATCTGACGGAGCTCCTCACTCTTGTTGAGCGTAGCGGTGACCCGGCGCCGGAGCCGGTTCATCAAGCCGGTCGTTTAACACGTTTTGCTATTGCTACACGTTACCCCGGCCCTCAGGAGCCGGTTACCCGCGAGGAGTATGAAAAGGCTGTGATGATCGCTGAGACCGTGGTTCATTGGGCACAGGAACAGATTGGCAAAATGTAGTGACTCCCCTTTGCCGGCCGGCAACCGGGTGGAAACCATCTCCTCCATGGCGGCTGTCTCCGACCACATAGATCACGTGTGCACCCAGATTCCCTATGCCCTGATCGGGGCGGCGGGGGCGGTGGGGCTGTATCT
>SDBV01013237.1_pt1 | contig 10521 bp, 14 predicted proteins | sample 2277081 | NCBI WGS metagenome assembly SDBV01 (sample SAMN10402039, study PRJNA504765) | marine sediment metagenome | isolation source: marine sediment core GS10_PC15, 223 cmbsf | place: Arctic Ocean: Southern Knipovich Ridge | collected 2010
CCAGTTACTGACCGTCCCGAACTCGTTCTATGGAGTCTCTGGAGTCGGAACCGTCAAGATATCCCTCAAGGAGTTTGGTCTCATGAAACGGCTCTTGATATTCATGAGCTTTCCGATGTGATGCCTGCCAAGATGCATATGACAGTCCCTCCCAATTTTCGGAGGCGCATTGAAATTCCTAAGGTAATTTTTCTACATCACGGTAGGCTAGAAAATTCTGATGTTGAAGAGAGGCAGGGTTATAAAGTCACCACTCCTCTCAAAACAATAATGGACAGCATTATTGTCGAAACCATTGCAGACAACCTTATCACCCAAGCAATACATCAAGCTCTAGAGCGAGGACTTGTGCTGGAAAATGAACTTAAGGCTATTAAGAGCACCGACCCCAATGCCTATAAAAAATTTGCGAGATTGCTCAATGACAACAACATTTAAAACGCCTACAGATTTTCGAAAAAGTTTGGAAGCTCGCTTAAAAAGCATTGCCAATAAGACCGATCAGGACTTGCAAAGGGTTAGACGAAAAGTGGCCTTTGATCGGAATGGGAACCTTTGTATAAGGCTCTTGCTAATGAATGTGGAGTAAAACAGACGATGCCTCAAGCATTTAATGAGTTGAATAAATTTTTCCTGAATTATGTAGCCTCATAAAAGGTAGATGCCAGTGAAGACTCAAGAGAATAAAAGATTTGTTAAGGAAGATTTTACTGAAAGTTCTTTCACAAATACGACTTTTTCGGACTGTGTATTTGAAAACTGTATCTTTCAAGAGAGTGACTTTCGAAATACGCACTTTTCTGATTGTACTTTTAGGAGCAGTAACCTGCATTTGGTAAAATTGGATGGTTGCCGCTTCCAAGATGTCTTTTTCGAGGAGAGTAAAATTGTTGGTGGAGAGTTTTATAAATGTGATGACAGATTTTTCTCTCTCAAATTCAAGAACAGCATTTTGATGGGATGTAACTTTTCAGACTTGAAAATGAAACGGACGAGTTTTTTAGGAAGTAAGGTTAAGGAATGTTATTTCAGTGATACCTTCTTAGTGGAAGCTGATTTTCGAGAAACTGACTTACAGGGTAGCATTTTTCATCATACCAATTTATCCAAAGCGGACTTTAGAGATGCAAAAAATTATTCGATTAACCCCCAGTCAAATACTTTAAAAAAGGCACGCTTTTCAATACCAGAGGCTCTTTCCCTTTTGAATTTTTTTGATATTCAAATTTCTTGATTCTTGAGTCTAAAAAGCACATGTGGTCGCAAGGGATGGCCCTCGGGAAGCTTGGAGTGGTCAAAATCATCTTGTGGGTCATGTGTCATACCCAGCTTTTTCATCAGCTTTATTGAGCGAAGATTCTTTATCGTGGTGAATGAAACAAGCTCCTCAAGCTTCAGTTCTTTGAAAGCATATTCTATGACTTTCGAGGCAGCTTCAAAGGCATGTCCTTTCCCCTGGTGTTCAAGGGTAAGTCTCCAGCCTATCTCAATACAAGGAGTAAAGGGGGCGGTGAAGTCCTGGTAATGCAGGCCAACAAAGCCGATAAATGAGGCGCCACCTTTAACCTCGACGGCCCACAATCCATAGTCTTTTTCTTTCAGCTCTTTTTGAATTTTATCTGCCAGTGAATTGCTTTCTTCCTCGGAAAGCGCTGAAGGGAAAAACTCCATCACTCTTTTGTCGGCGTTCATTTTTGCGAACTCAGAAAGGTCTTCCTGTTTCCACAGTCGTAAAATTAGCCGCTCTGTTTTGAGTGTTAATGCTGGCATGTGTTACCTTTTGATATGTGCTAGCTGCTTGTTAGTTATTTTTGCTAATTCTTTGAGTTTAGATTGATTTCTGCCTGAATTCGACTTGAGCTGGTGTGATAAAATTACCCTTTTAAACATCTTGCTTTATTTTTTAAACATATTCTCTGCTGTGACAAAATCCTCTTTGGTGTCAATTTCCGTCCATTTTAACCCAGAAATATCCAAAGCATAAAATGGAATATTTTTTTTTATTAGTCTTTCGTAAGCACCTTCGTAATACTCTTGATGGTTTTGCCTGTCCTTCATCATTATTTTTAGTTCTGCAAACAAAAGACTCGCTGTCTCGCTATTAATTTTTTCAATACCTATTGATTCACCTACGGCGTCTTTAGGGTTAACTGTTTTGCTGGCATTAAGCACTCTGTTTTTGCCGTCAATAATTACTTTGATTTCTTCTGCATCAAGATTAATGTTTTTATCAATGCATAAACAATTTTCATGTTCGCATTCAATAAGATTTTCAAGTATCTCCTTATCAAATACCACGTCGGCATCGAACTTAACAAAAGCTGAGTCCTTAATCAAATCTTTTGCTAACATTAAAGAGAACCCGGTATTTGTCTCGGCGTATTTATCATTTGTTACAAAATGGGAATTTAAATCTGGGAATCTTGTTTTCACAAAATCTTTTATCTGTTTTTGTAAATACCCAAGCACAAATACAACCTCACTGATGCCGCAATCCTGAATATGAGATATCATCATCTCAAGAATCGTATTACCTCCAACTTTTAACAGACTCTTGGGGCTGTTATTTATTAATGGTCTGATTCTAGACCCAACTCCCGCTGCCAGTATGATAGCTTTCATTTTTATTTTTTGTTCGATTATTTTCATCGTTTCAACTGTTTCTTAAGATTGTTTTTAAACAGAGATTCACCTTCTGACATCGACTATTTTTTATTTGTGACTACCTGATTGCGGCCTATCTGGCACCCTCGCTGCCAGCCACGAGCAAGACCATGAAAAAGTTGACTGATCGCAAAAACCCATAGCATTGGAGTGAGTATATCGATAATCAAGGCAAGAGATAGCATAAAGACAAAAACACCCTCATCAAAGGAAAAAATCTTTTTTTGCTCACCCATAAACCAGCAGAAGTTTGCCAAAACACCATGCCCAAGTCCAGCAGTCTCTTTCTTTTTAACGCGCGACGCTTCCTTGGATAATTTTTCCAAATATCCGCTGTCTCTGGACATCTCAGTGTAAATGGTGACATATTTAACGTATCCACGGAGGGAGTAGAAAGCAACACCGGTAAAAGCTAAAAATACAGGCAGTACGCTTTGAGTTTGAGTGTAGGCTGCATAACCCACTGAACCAAACCAAATGATAACCTGTATCTGATCGGTCAACTTGTCAAAAAAACCTCCCAAGGGTGAGGAGGTTTTTCTATATCGGGCCATTTGCCCATCCATACAGTCAAGTATATGACTCCAATGAATTAAAATTGCTGCAATAATAAAATTTACAGTCCCACCGGCAACAATAAATAGAGCTGATATGATTGCAGTGATAAAAGAAATCAGCGTAATCAGGTTTGGATTTATCCACTGAATATCTACTACTAAGTAATTAACTGCAATGGCCAATGGTGACGTTACAAAAGAAGACCACCACTCATCATCTTTATTTTTCGTTGCCCATAGACAGGTTAGTTTTTCATTCATGTTTTTTCTGCTGATATCGAAGAATCATTCTTTAAATTTTCTTCCACATGGGTGAACGTTGAGTGTTAATCGATTGATGATAATTCTTTTTATTTCAACCGTCCAAGAAAAGCGCATGCACATTTTCTTTTTTATCAGTCTGTGGGGAGAAAGCAGCTAAGAGGATCTCAGTTGAGCACCTGGTTTTCTCTATTTTAGCTGGCTCCTGCAGGGGATCGTGGCGAGATTTTTTTTCAATAGAGTTCTCTGTTTGCAAAATCTCTCGTAGGGAGTCTAAAAAAAACTGAATTTCAGCAAAAGTTAATTCACCAATATTCCCAACCTGAAACACTCTGTTCTTGAAACTCCCCTTTCCTTCATAGATAATAATGGATTTTTCACGTAATTTCTGACGCAAAATATCCACATCAATATGGGACGGGATGTTAACTGTTGTTAAAACAGAACACATATCCTCCTGATCAATCAGGAAATTAAGGCCTAAATTCAACATTCCTTGTCTCAAAAGATTTGCTTTACGTTTAATGTCAGCATGGCGATTAGAAACCCCTTCATTCAGGATATTAATTAGCGCCTGCTCCAAGGCATAAAACAAAGGAACCGCAGGCGTATTTGGAGTCTGTGAAAAGGTTTCTATAAAATGATAAAATCTGTACAAGTTCAGATAGGTAGTTTTACCAGGAAGATTTTTTAATCTGTTAAATTCTTCTGTTTTTCCAACCACAAACGACAACCCGGGATATGAACCAATTGCCTTTGAACTTGAACTTGAACAATATGCGATGTGACATTTTTCCATATCAATAACTTCTGCGCCTGCACTACTCACACAGTCTACAATAAACACCGAATCGTTTGCTTTTGATAATGCACCGACTTTTTCTATAGGATTCAGCATTCCCGAGCTTGTCTCATGATGAACCATAGCAACGATATCAATCTCGTGTTCTTTCAGATAGACCTCTATTCTTTCTAAATCCAATCTTTCTCCCCAGGCAAATTCCAGTAGAAAAGTATTTTTATTATGGACCTTAGAAATGTTGAACAGTCGTTTGCCAAACTCACCATTGGATAAAATAAGAATATTTTTATTCCCAACTACTGAAGAAAGTATTGATTCATTCGCTGCAGTCCCGGAACCAGTAATCACTACAGCCCGGTAATCAGCTGTTTTTTTTATCTCAAAGAGGTTCAGTAATTTATTCTCAACACTTTGCAGTAAACAGTTAAAATCGAACTCTCGATGACAAATGTCGTCTTTACAAATGGCCATTCGTACGTTTTTTGCCACATTTACTGGGCCAGGTGTAAATAACAAATATTTGTTCATCTCCACGTTCTACCTCGCAAAGCACACGCTCGATTGTTACTTCTCTTGAATGAGCTGCTCACCACAGTCCTCAACGTAAGTGTTTCATTAATATTTGCTCTTTTCATGTTTTCTCACTGCATCCTTTTTGTGTAATCTTACTATTCGTCATCTTGCCGCGCTTTAAGACAACAAAGCGCCATTGCGCTTAGACGCTATGGTTGTGTGACAGCAAGGCTGTTTTACGATGCCTTCAGACCGTTGCCATGTTCGCGTCCTTGAGAAGCGGCGGCACTCGGCCTTTGACTTGTCACCCAGTCGTCGATTTCCTTACGGTTAAAACGCCATTGAAACTCAATCTTAGAAGTGGGAATTTTACCTTGCTGTACCATTCGATAGAGATTAGTTCGACTAAGCTTCAAGTACTTGCTCAACTCATCAAGAGTGAGCCACATGTTAGTTTCCGTAATCATCTTTTTTAAGAAGGATTAGAAGTTACGCCCAACTCTGAATGACAGCGATTAACAATATAGAGGAAATTGAGAATCAAAGCAAGAATTAATAAAGGGGTCAATAAAGGGGTCAGGTCGGACATTCGGACATTGGCAATGGTGAATAAGATAGATTCTACGCTGCAATATTAATGTCCTGACACGACTTACAACATGGTGATAAGGTTCCGTTCACAACAACAGCTGGAGCTCTTTTTACACCATATTTTCTAGCACGTTTTGCAATTAAGGGATCATAAAGGTCTTGAACTGTTACCTCACATGATTCACAGACTTTTTCCTTGATGTGCTCAATTGTCTCTTCACAAAGAGGACAGCCGGCACTGAAAATTTCAATTTTATTCATTTTTTTTCTCCTTTTTTTGGCAACAACCTTCACATGGTTGCAGTAATTTCTTAGTCATTTTTTTTACGTAGAATATATTTACGATGCTTGCAACAACCAAGGATAAAATTCCCGCAAACATCAGGGGATCGTTGGGATAAATGATCTTGGCAATTATGACCAATGTTCCACCAATTAGGGCCAGAAGAAATGGAAGAAGTCGATTGTGAAAGCGATAGTCCCGCCATAATAAAAAGCTTGCAAATCCAATAAGGCCAATGAGTAAAAAGATTAGATAAAGGCTATAATTGAAAAATCCAACACCAAGGGCAGAGAGCAATGCGGTGTATGCTGGCCAGCACAAAGGACAACTGATGATTGGGATAAGAGCTAAAATACTTGCTCCACTGCTTGATACAATCCCAATTAGCGGTCGTTTTTTTCGTTTGAGGAATACCTCTCGAATGGCCGTTCGAATTTGATTAATTGAGGGAACACGAGACATGTTCCCATGTTCGTCAAGGTATATGCTGCAGGAATTTCCTTCCTCATTTACCTCACTTTTGCCTATGGGATTCTCATCAATTAGAATCGTGGGGGAACCATAACGCTGAACATAAGCCGGCGCTGAATTTTGAGTTCTTTCCCATTCTGTCCATTTATTATCCACAGATAAATTTACAAGCGCTTTTTTCAGATTAGCTCTTGCCTTATCCACATTTGGACAATCGGCATCATAGATGAGTTCAATCTTTGTCATTTTTGTTTCCTCCATATAAAAACTTTAGTATGGGGCACTTTCCATCAACACCTCCCTCATCACATTTCCTTCGTAGACTTTTAAGAGCATCACTTATCTCTTGTAATTGTTTGATCTTCTCATCAACTTCCATTAGTTTATGGTCGATCTCACCCTTTACCTGTTGACACTGCTTTTTTGTTACCAGTGTTATCGACAACAATTCCTTGATCTCTTTGAGTGTGAAGCCAAGCTTCTGAGCATTTTTGATGAATTGAATTCGATGGATAGTCTCTTCTGGATATTTACGATATCCAGATTCCATTCTCATTGGTTCAGGTATGAGTCTTTTTTTCTCATAGAATCTAAGTGTTTCAACGTTGACACCTGCTTTTTTAGCGATCTGACCGGTCAAAAATGTTCGTTCCATATTCCCCCCTTTTTCTACTTATATTATACACCTTGTACTTAAGTACAGAGTCAAGAAAAAAATCAATATTTATTACGTAAGTTTGTAACGTCTGAACATCCCGATCATTTGTAAGTTCTTTGAAGGGATGGCAAAGAAAAATACTTGATTGCTTGTAAACTCATGTCTTTGTGAAAGGGGACGTTGGTGCATTGTGCATAACTCCTGAACTACGTCGGTAAAAGTGCTACTCTCCCTTGGATCACTTGAAGTGAATGTGGGGATTAGCTGTGCTTAGACGAAAACGACTTTTCAACCAGGGTTCCCGCATCATGTGATGCTGCGAGGAAACGGTGGCCAGCCAATTTTTCTTGAAGACTCAGATCGCGTTCGGCTGTGTCTAATACAGTACGCAATCGAAATGCATGACATAATAGTCCACGGATTTTGCCTTATGCACAATCATATCCATTGCTAACCTTATAAACGTTAGTGTACTTAACGTTGGTAATGTTATCAATAATTTTTAGAGGGAGTTGCAAAACTATGGCGGATCGCTTTTTGGTGATTTTGCCATAGTTTTGCAACTCCCTCTTTATTGAAACCCAAACTCCAAACTTTTTTAGGGGTCCAAACTTTCCCTGTTTTTTACGAGTCTTAATTTCAAATTTATAAAATCTTAACATTTCGATGTTAGAATGTTAGGCATAGATTGAAGATGAAATGGATTCTTCAACAATTTAGGGCATCGAGAAAGGCCGGTGTTCAACTAGAAAGAAGCTGCGACCTCATGTTTATGTGAGAAGTTGCTAACTAATTTAATGTGAGGAAAATAATATGGAATCAACATCTTCTAACTTTATATCCAATGAGCATGTGATGCCAAAATATAAAGATGTTGTGGCTGAAAAGTTTTATAGGTTTGCGTTTGACCATCCTAAACAAGCAAAAATTTGTATAATAGCTACAGCCATTTTATTTTCTCCAATAGTAGCACCAACGTTAGCTATAGCTTCTCTTTCCTGCTGGGTAATTGGGGTTAGCAGCGGTTATTCTCTATCCGAATCCGCAAAAAAAGTCGCCTCACTCTTTCTTGTTATTTTCGATTTTCTCGTTCCCGCTAAATTTGACATGAAACAAAAAAGTTTCGTTGATGGAGACGTTGGCCCTAATAAAATGGCTAAAATTAGTTATGAAGGCGATTTGCCTGTCCTCACCTTAGAAAAAAAGCATGATTCTCAAGAAGATTATCATTACAATGTTGGTTATGATCAGGGGTTTTTGCTTGCCGGCCCCATGCAAAAACTTTTACATAAGTGGCTGGATTCTCTTCTTTGGCTTGTAATTCCCGCCCCTAAAAAAGTTCCTGAATTAATCGAACACTTAAAGAAAAAAATACCAGAAGAGTATATCAAAGAATTGGAAGGAATGGCTGCCGGATTCAACAAAAAAATGGAAGAGAGCCATTCATCTTGCAGAGTTACACTTGATAAACTTCTACTTCTACAGCTAGTCCCGGATGTCCTCCATTCAAGGGCCGGAAATCTTGAGAAGCTTTTGAAAAAAGAGCCCGTAAGGAGCAGGTTTGTAGAAACTTTTCTCCCGGGACCTGCTTGCACGACAGTTTTAGAAAAAGATGAAGAAGGTGTTGTGTTTGGCCGCAATATGGATTGGCCGACACTTGGGGTTGCGGGCACATATTCTATCATGATCAGAAGAAAATATGGAGATAAGACAATTTTAGAAATTGGCACTCCTGGTCTTGTTGGAACAGTCACCGGCATGACTAGCAAAGGTTTTGCTTTGTCGATGAATGTAGCTGAAGGGAAAACCCAAAATATTGACGGCCTGCCGACAAGCATTTTTAATCGAAGGTGTATAGAAAAATGTTCTACGGTAGGTGAAGTTGAAGATTTTATCAAAGGCAACCCGACTCTTGGACCATTTCATCTTACTGTAGCAACAAAGGATGAAGGGCGAGTTTTTGATCTTTATCAAGGGCAAGATAACGCGCTCTATAGCCGCTCTTTATCAGATAAGAAAAGTGAACCTGTTGTAACCACAAACTGTCGTTATAATGAAACGGGAATGTCTAAACACCATGCCCACAGCAAACAAAGAGAGTACAATATAGCTGCATTCTACAGCTCGAAAGAGGCACAAGAAATGCAAGCCTCAGAAAGGGTGCAAAAAGCATTAGCGCTTCCGGTTGTCAACAATTTGGAGACAACGCATCATGTTATCATGTTACCCGGTCAAAATAAAATGTCTCTAGCCATAAACAATGGTTATGCCGGTCGTGATGAAAGACATGAGATTAGTGTTGAGAGTGAGGGGTTCTCGTACTAGTGGTATTTGGTATTTGGTCAGACCTCCAATTCCAATTTGAAAGAGCTAATGAAAGGGGCTGAAAGGGGGTGGAGCTGCGATATATATGAGCAACAGAGAATCGCACATCGCAGCTCCGGCCCCTTTTCCCGGCCCCTTTTCCCGGCCCCTTTTCCTTCCCAGGCATATTATTTTGAAGTTGGTTTCCTGGGTTGAAGATGTAGGTGAGCGGGGAGTGCTTGAAGTTAGAAAAGCTGTGGGATACCATGATGAGCCGTTGAAGGGGAAGAGGGTGGGACAGCGATCGATAAGGTTGATCAAAAAATACCGCGCCATTTACGAGGTTGTTGATTCTCAAAAAATTGTTTTTGTAAAGGTTGTGGAGGTAAATAAGCATGAATATTAAGCGTAATATAAACGAAAAAACAATAGCTAGTCTGGAAGCTCTTGCAGGGGAGAGGTTGTCGCTTGGAGGATTATTAAAATCTATTCGACAGGGGGAAGAAATGACACAACCCGAATTCTCTTCTCTTCTAGGCGTTTCAAAACAGTATTTATGTGACATTGAAAAAGGGCGTAGATTTATCAGTCCTAAGCAGGCCGTCCTTTATGCCAAGAAACTAGGGTATGGTGAGGAACAGTTTGTCAGACTATGCTTACAGGATATAATTAACCGAGATGGATTGAGCTGCATTGTTTCTGTCAAGGCAGCATGATCGCTCGACTGTAAGAGTTATGGAAGGAAACACAAGTCTATGAGTGATGCAGAGGAAAAGATGGAATTGATCAAAAGGTTTAAAGTTTGGGGAGTAGGGAGCTTGTGTTTAGGACCAAGATCCGAAAAAAGGGCAGAAATTCAACCCGACATTTACTGACAGCCTCGAAGGACTGCAGGAGCTCGCGTAGCATCTTGCAGTCCTTCAGACTGCGATATTTTGGTGATTCATACCCAGGGCGTTGCCACTGGGCTGTTGCACTTTTAGCCCTTCAGGCTAATAAACCTAAAAAACGCAGTTGAAAACGATCTCTAAGCACAATCTTTTGGCCCACAACCGCTTACAATGGAGGGCCCCTTCACCGTATGGGGGTGCACGGTAATCTAGTTGTAAGTGGATGCCCCTTTATTCTCATGCTGCAACCTGCTCAGCTCCTTTGATTGACCAATGCATCTCCGAATGTTCCAGAACATTTTCATTAAAAAGATTTGATAGTTTTTTTTTAATGCTTGATAACCAACATTTTGCAAATTTTTGATTTTCCAGCACCATCTTCGATGGTGCAATTATTTTTTTTGCCTTACCCAGAGCTGCGCTATCGCTTGCACTGGGCTACTATCTGTAGACCCACTTCGTGGGTTTTTGATATTAAACAACTTAGAGTACCCTCCCATTCGACACTATCTCTTACAACCAGATTA
>SDBV01013238.1_pt1 | contig 10521 bp, 16 predicted proteins | sample 2277081 | NCBI WGS metagenome assembly SDBV01 (sample SAMN10402039, study PRJNA504765) | marine sediment metagenome | isolation source: marine sediment core GS10_PC15, 223 cmbsf | place: Arctic Ocean: Southern Knipovich Ridge | collected 2010
GCATAAATCCGCGCAGGAACATTCATCTTACCTTCCTTAGGAATTTCATAAATATTCTTTGAAATCTTTTTTATTGTCATTTTTATTTTAATAACGTATTTATTGCATCGTATTCTTTTTTAATCATTCTTCTTGCTTGGGGTAATGTAATTTTCTTCCATCCCCTTTCCATTTTTCCCTTCATCCATTCTTTTGATTCTTTAAAATCCTTTCCTTCAACTCCAGCCCTATACATAAATCCCAATGAATTAAATATATGGCTCATAGCATCTGCACAAGCAATAATTTGCTCTTCGATACTTTCTCTTTTATAATTTTTAGCTCCCCTATGATGTTTAATACATTTCTTAATAAGTTCTATTTTTTCTTGAGATAATTTTCCTTTAAGAATTTTTCCCACCATTTCAGAACCAATTAATTCATGATTTTCATGTTCATTAGTTTCTATGTAAGCAATATCATGTAATAGTGCTGCTATTTCAACAACTTCAACATCTGCATGATAAATTTTAGCAAGTTTAACAGAATAATCTTTAACTGGGATTAAATGTCCTTCAAAAACATCATTTACTCGAGTATTTTTGAAAATACTTTTTTTTAATAATCTCTCAATTTTTTCTATTACTTTTCTGTGTTTCATATTAAAAATAATCCTCAAGACTTTTATTTTTTTGAATCAAGTCCATCAATTTCTCAGACGCATAAATCCGCGCAGGAACATGCATTTTCCCTTCCTTCGGAATTTCATAAATATTCTTCGAAATTTTATTTAGTTTCATCTACACACAAATGCAAACCAATTTAAATAATTTGCTCGCGATTAATTAATTGCTCCGCGCCAGAACAAGTTCAAGGCACTTCGCTAAGAATCTTGATAAGGTGTATTTAATTTATAAGATAAGTTTATCGCCGCGAATCTAGATTATTAACATAATAAATCTGCGGAGCAGGTATTTCCCATAATTTAAACATCCAATACAACCTGACAAACCCAAGTCTTTCCCTGCTGTTTTACAAACATGCTGTGATAAGTTATTGCTTTTACAGCTATGTGCATTTCATAATTTTTTGCATCATCGCCCACAACTTCAGCCTCTAATTTAAACCCATCCCATTTCTTTATTTTTAAATTCTTGACTTTTGAAAGAAAAAATCCCTCGCCATCAAACAAAACCAAAAGTTCTTCTAAAAAATTATACAAAAGAGATTCATAATCTTTTCCACTGGCTTTTATCTTTGCCATTTTCTTTGCCTTAACTTTTCCTTCATGCATTGAATTAAACATGGCCAAGCTAGCATTCCCAAACATTTCTTCAACTGTTTTTCCAAATGCCTGAAATTGTACATCTGCAGTATGTTCTAAGAATTTGAATTTTTTATTCATCATTTCCTCCAACAAAAAAGTTTTAATTGCTTTGGATTGTTGTAAGTCGTCGAAGTTGCAATAATAGCAACAGACTGCACAAATATTTCCTCTTTATCCAAGTTCATACCACATTCTGCATCTATGGCACATATCTTTGCCTTGCATTCAAGATTTACAGGAGTGAGAGTCTCAATTTTTGTTTCAACATCCCCTGGAAAGCTATTATCATCTGAATCAACATTTGGCGCTTCTAAAATTGCCTGTCTCAAAACATCATTTACCTGAATATCCCTCAATATTCCCAACTGCGCATTATATATCTCAGAATCATCCTCTCTTTGAATAAATTCTCCCATTGTAATTGTCAAAACCACACCTGCTATCAAAAGTATTGCAATAAATGCTTCAACAATTCTTATCCATCCTTTCTTGTTCCTAAATTTTCTCACCATATTTTCATAGTTAGAAATCCTCCCTTCATACCTGCATCTTTATATAAAACAAAAACCTCCTTAACATAAACATTAACCCCCTCAGGAATTTCCTGATTTGGTTCAATGTTCAAATCGCTATTGTCCTCATCAGCAAACTTGAACCAGAAATCAACATTTTCTGGAAGTTTTAAATCATCTTTCAAATCATCATAATTAGTTTCATATTCCAACACAACATCATCTATGTTTACAACAAGCACATCGCCGTTTGTTTCAAACTTTTCAAGCAACTCTATTTCTAACTGATCAAAAAGATATTTCTCATTCTTTCCAGAACGTATTATTGGATCAAACATGATAATTATAAATACAATGAAAGTTATAAAAATTACAAATGAAAGCATCATTCCAACATGTGAACCTTTTTTACTTATCATCCCGCAATAGCACTCCCACTAGCAATTAAATTTGAAATAGAAGAAACTATGAACGCCATAAGCATCAGAGCAAAAGAATGTTTCACCCCTGCTTTAAGGTTTCCTTCTGACAATTTCCCTATTGTTAAGCCGCTGAAAAATCCCTGAAACAAAAGAAGATAGAAAAACGCGTCAGAGACTTCTTCTGTACTTACATCTGTTCCTGCAGACACACCAGAAATCCCCAGCGAGCTAGTACCAGAAATGCCAGAAATCATTGGCACTATGTAAAACTGCATAATCAATACGATTATCATGAACACAAAAAATATAATATAACCTTGAGCAATAAGCGTCGAAATAGCCGCCTTTCTTTCTTTCTTAAGTTTATCAGAAAGATTTACTGCTCTTGCTACAGCTTCAAGAATCTTCCCTATATCTCCTCCAGCTCTTTCTGCCTGTCCAATCAAAGTCAGTGCTCTTGAGATATTTCTATTATTAATATCATTAGAAAACACAGACAGCGCGATATTCAACGGAATTCCCAAGGAAATCTGGTTCGCAAGTTTATCAACATGCTGACTTAAAACACCATATGACTTACCTCTCATGTTAATTATGCTCTTGCTTATAGGCGTTCCTGTTTTTACACTTTCAACAAGATTCCTCGCAAACTCCAGAAACATATCTTCTTTCTCACCTGCAGTCTTTGATTCAGTGATTATGCTAATTACAAAAGGAGAAACTCCTATAATAACCCCAATACCTATAATCAAAAAGAAAAAATTTGTATTCAATGCTATGAATGAAAGTGCAATAATTATTCCTCCCACAATCAGTCCGATTTTGTGTATCTTTTTTAATTCCATTTTTTACTATTTTGATTTTTTCAACTGCAAAAATGAGATGAATGCAATATTTAATAATGAAACCCCCAGAATCATGAGTAATGTTATTGACGAGGTTCCTATACTGATGCCCAGTCCACTGATTCGCATCATCATAAGCAAAAGCATGAAAATCATCGGAGCAGCAATAACAACACTAATGTAAATATCCATAAATGTCTCTGCTGCTTTTGTAGCCTTTTCTTCCTCCAGCCGATGTTCAAACAAAAGAGTCTGTGCCCGTTTATCAAAAAACTCGCTTAAACCTCCCCCAGAAGTTATAGTTGTAGCAAGTCCATTTAGCAAATCTGACAACTTTTTGCTCGGGCAATTCATCGCAGTACTCCTTAACGCAGTAACCAAATCATAACCATAAACATTAATCTGATTCATTATCTTGATAAATTCCTTCTCTAGATTTGGATACTCTTTTGTTGTAATTATAATACTAAAAATTTTACTTGGCTCAATTAATGACTGAGAAATAGCAGACATGTGTATCGCCGCAAAAGGAAGTTCGTGATTGATTTTATTCTCACCTGATTTTTTCTCTAGACTAGGATAAAAATACATGAACAGAAAAGTTATTATTGGAACCATAAAAATTATCCAGAAGACCTTCAAAAGTCTTAATCCAAAATTTTCCTGAGCTATTGTTATGATTGGGGACTCAAAGCCAATCCTGAAAAATAAGAAAAATATAAAAATAAAAAACCCCACAATCGCAGAAATTAATGTGGTAAATAAAATCAGAGAAAGATAGGTTATAGGGGTGAATGCAAGATTAGTCTTCATAAGATCTTTTCTCACCGTGTCAAAACTTTTTTCAGTAGAGATTTTTCTTGCAGTGTTGTAAAAAATCTGGTTCGCAATTTTTGTATATTTCTTCGGCTTTTCAATTTCTTTTCTCTCAACCTTCTGCCTTTTTTTCTTAATCCTTTTTATTACTTCTCTCTCAAGAACCGAAAGCTGTTTTGCTGATTTGCTAAGCCCTTTTGGCATACCATCTCCTATTAAGAAAATTTTCTTTTTTAAATTTTCAATTTTCTTTTTCTCATTCTTTTCTATACCTGCTTGCAGGTTCTTGCCTTCGATAGAAGGTTCTCGCCTCGTAGAGGTTCTCGTGCCCTCAGGGTATGACCTTTGGTTATGCCCTCCTTGGATACTTACTTTCGCAGGTTCCTTGTTCCCGTTTACCAATGGCCTTGCAACATTGATTTTCTCAAGCTCAATTAGGACATTCTCATTCGATTTCTTCATTGAATTCTTCAAGGCATTAACATGCTCTCGAACCATTTTTTTCTCTTTAGCATCTCTCGCATTTTCAAGATGATTTAGTGAAGTCTCTAATTCTTTCACGGCCTTTTTCTCTAGAGCAATCTCTTTCTTCAATTCTTCAAATTCTTTCCCATCCATTTTATTTCATCATTCGAGATATCTGTTTCTGAATTTGAATCATCATTTTCTTTGACTCAATAAATCCTTCAGAATTCTTTTTTTCATAATCTTCTTCCAACTTTGCCTCTGTTTGTTCCAAGGTCATAATAAGCTGGTTAAGAACAGATATATCCCCTTTTTTCATATGCAAAATAATGAATTAATCTTATAAAAAACTTCTTACTGTATACCGAACTCTTTCAATACAGATTCAGGTTTTTTATAATATTTGTTGATAATTTCCTGAACATCTTTAAATTTGAAGATTTCTTTTTGTTGTAGCTTGTAGATAAGCCCAACTCTTCTTCTCAATTCAATTTCTAGTTCCTCTATGCTTAACCCATATCGCTTTGAAATCTTTTCTATTACTTTTCTGTTTCTCTTAAAATAAAAATTATTATCTGTGGGATTCCACATAAAAGGGGTGTTGGTAATTGCGACCCCATTAGGATTGACATTTACAATCTCAACTATCTCCCTAAGTTTTCTTGTCTCTTTTTTTTTCACAAGTGCATGCGTCATAATGCACACACAATCCAAAACATTTACAAGAGTAGGAGAAAGTTCAATAGGAGGAGTTTCTAATCTTTTTATTAAAGTGTCAACAGAATCTGCGTGCATGGTACTTATAGAAGAATGCCCTGATGCCATTCCTTGAAACAATACAGCTGCTTCCTTTCCTCTAACCTCTCCAACAATTACATAATCTGGATTTTGCCTGAATGAACTTCTCAACAATGTGAATAAAGTTATATCGTTTTTCTCATTTAGTGTAGCAGAAGTCCTAGAAACACTTGGAAGCCAGTTCTCTCTTGGAAGATTCAACTCACGCGTATCTTCTATGCTTACTACACGAGCCTCAGGGGGAATGAAAAAGGCAATAGCATTCAACAGAGTTGTTTTTCCCGACGCTGTTCCACCAGTAATAAGTATATTCATCTTATACTGAACCAACAACCAGAGATAAGCCAGCATTTCTGCACTTAGCGTTTTGAATGAAACCAACTGAATTGGTGTCCATGGCTGTTTTGTAAATTTCCTGATTGTGAATGTCGGTCCCTTGCTCGTGATGTCTTTTGTATAAGTTGCATTAACTCTGCTCCCATCAGGAAGACTCCCATCAAGAATCGGACTAGCATAAGAAATATATTTCCCACATCTCTGCGCGAGCTTTTCAACAAAACTCTCTAATTTTTCTTCTTTTTTAAAAATAAGATTAGTCTTCATATTTCTATATATTCGATGAACAACATAAATCGGACTGTCAACCCCGTTGCACTCAATATCCTCCACAAAATAATCTCTTAGTACAGGCTCGATTTCATTAAACCCAATAAAATTCCTGCAAAGATGATAATATATTTTTTTGTATGTTTCATAAGATAAATTAAGTCCAAATTCAATAGCAAGAATTTTCAACCGCTTATCGATATACTCAAGAAGAGAATCTGTTTTCCTTTCAACAACATTGTAGAAATTTATCATATCTCTCATTGCTTCAGATATCTGGTCCCTATATTTCTTCTCCTCTTCAGTAAGAATCGGCTCTTCAATTTCATAAATAATTTCATAAATCTCCGGATCCCAATAAATATGCACAAATGCGAACGGAGAAATAAGGCAATATCTGATATCAACTTTTGTCTTGTCTTTTATCTTTTTCAAAGGAGGTACTTTCGGCGAAAAATCAATCGCAACTCTTGGATAAGTAAGTATAGCCTGTTCCATCATATAACCTCAAAATTAATTACTATTTTTTCATTTATTATTTCTTCATTTTCTATTGACAATTTGTATGAAGTAGACGATGCACTGAGAATTTTTTCTTCATCTTGTCCTTGGTATTTTAGGTCATAGGAAATTCCATAACTCCTTGTTATTTTGATAATATTTGCACTACCTGTTTTTTCAGTAAGAATTATTAAATTCCCATCAACAATACCCCTCCCTATCTCGCCGTAAATATATTCACTTTCCATTTCAAAAACAAGTTTATCATTATCACCATCTATTTTCAATTCTCCCTCCTTAATCACAACTCCCACAGTTCTTTTATTTCCAGGAATCCCAATATCTAAAATTATTGAATCAATTTCTTTCATCATTGTAATCGACTTTTCAATAACTGCCTTGTCTTGTAATTCTTTTATCTTTGGCATTGCAAACGAAAGCACAAGCCCAATCATAACAAGTGCAATCAAAGTGTAAATAACAGTCTCTATCCAAACTTGTCCTCTCTTGCCCCTTTTCATGAAATTCTAAATAAAATCTGATTTAAATAATTAGTGCTAAGGTAATAAAGAACAAGATTCAATTCCAGAAAGAGAATCAGAAATATCACACGACTTTCCATTAATTGTAGGAGCAATCTTGATTAAATTTGGAGTTGATGAAAAATAATCTGTTACATAAGTTTTGCCTGCATTTTTCCCAGGGAGTTTTATCAAATCATCTCCAAAAATAGGAGTAGGATAATTCCCAAGATTATCAATTTTCACATCATCTTCATTAGTCAATATAAATGATTTTATCTCTCCAGCAGCAGCAATAGAAACAACAATTTCATCAACATCAATATCTCCGATGCTCAAGGAAAATTGAATATGATAAACATCTGGGCTAGTACTAATCAATTCATAACAAGTATAAATTTCATTAATTGTGACCTTATTGATAATTCCAATACACGACTCTGCTCCCTTAGAACCTTCTAATATATTGTTTACAACTGTCCAGATAATTATAGCCGCAGCCAACACCATTCCAATCATAATCATTGCAGTAATTATTCCAGACAATCCTTTTTTATGATAAATCAATTTCCTCTCCATACTGTCCCTCACAAACATATGTCCGTCTTCCATCCTCAGACTCTCCAATTAAAACAGGGAACACAGTTATTTTTTCAGCAGACCCAACATCAAATTCTCCTACAAACCTTCCTTCTTGTGACAAGCCCATTTGTTCCCACAGACCTTCATCATCTGGGTCCTCATGTGTATCAGCTGTGATTTCTTCTGTGCCATATGCGCCTCCTCCAGACAACCTAATTCTTAGTTGAAAAATAGGAGGAGCTGCTCTGTTAATCACAGTTAATTTACTAGAAGAAGTAGAATAACTTGCATCAAATTCAACATCATCACAAACAAGTTTTATGTTCTTTCCCATCTTTGTCGCACTTTCGCCAATCATGCCCCTAAACCAAACAAAAACAATCAACGCAATTACAACAACCATAGCAATTAGCAAAACAGTAGCAATCACTGGCGAGATACCTTTCTTCTTTCCCCTTTTCATATTCTTTTATACATTTTTAAGTTTATAAATTTTAATGTTAATTTATTATAGACTAAAGCAACAACACCAGTAAGTTTCTATCTCACAGAACACAGCTGGTCCTTGTCCCATGAGCTCTCCAGGAATCTGAGTACATTGTCCTGTATTAGATGTACATGTCCCAGATCCATACCCTAAATCTTGGCAATAATTTGTACAAGTATATTCAATATCCACTACACAAATATTATTTGGTTCTGTTTCATCACATGTCCATCCTGCTTCAATAATACAAGAGGAAGAACATCCATCTCCACTATCAGGATTACCATCATCACATTCTTCCCCATCATCACGAATACCATTTCCACAAAGAAGCTCACAAGAAGTTCCATCTGTTGAACATTCTTTACCAACGTCACAAGGTTCTCCACAAGCATTTTCATCTCCACAACCATTTGGTGCTGGACCACATATTCTTGTGCCGCAATCAAGAGTACAAACAACACATGCTCCTGCATCACAAATTTCTCCAACCCCAGTACAAATTCCACATTCAGTGTCATCATAAGGAGGACAACCATCATCCCCACATATCCCACTACAAATTGGAATACAAACCTCAGGTGCCTCATAACAACTTATCCCCTGCTCAATCCGAGCATCACTACAAGTAACAAATCTAAGTCTTTCATCAATTACTTCAAACCTAAAAGGAGATATTTCAATCTTCTTACCCTGCAATCCTTGATAGATAAACCCAAGTTCAATTTCATTATCTGGACTGTCAGTTGTCAAAGTATTAGTATTAAGCAATTCCCCTCCAAGTGTAAATGCAATAGAATTACTATATGGCTCCCAATCATCAGCATGGTAATCTGTTATAATTTCATCAGACAAATCCAGCGTCGCTAACTCATCATCAACAGAGGTTGTTGCATGTATAAAAAAACCAGCAATATCAAACCGCCCATTGTTCTTAAAAGTAATATTTAATCTTCCAGTACTACAATTATAAATAACATCTTTTAAAAAAATAGAAACTCCATCAACACATTCTTGTCCTCCCTTTGGCACATAAGTCTTAATCCATTGGTAAACAACCAAGCTCATTACAATAGCAATTACAACTAATAACACATACCCAATCATAATACTCAGCCCTTTTTTATTAGTTCTTCGCAACATATTTATCCCCATCAATTTCCTGAGAAACCACAAAATAAAAATTCTGCCCAGAAACTAAATCAAATTCATAATCAATATCTTCAATTCTAACAACAACTTTGCCTGCAATAGATTCGTCCAATGTCGGAGGAGTTACTGATGTTAAATCTTCATAAGCAACAACACTCAGACCTTCTGTCCCGTCAGGGTCTCCAAAAATAAAATAAAGATCTTTTCCCTCTCCTGCATAATCCCTATAATCTTCAATAAACCTTTGCCAAAGAGCATTCATCTCTGTTTCATCCAATGGACTTCCATAATCAAGAACATTCTGGCTTTCAATTCCCAGTTCTTCCCCAAGATCATAAAGAGTCACAGAACTTTTTCTTCTTGCATAATTAGAAACAATTACAAATCCCGCAATTACTAAAATAATAATTATCGCAGCAATTAAATAAAACTGTCCTTTTTTGCACCTCATGATTCTAAAAGAAGAAAATAGTTTATTAATTTAATGTTTAAAGGTCTTCATTAAATAATCTGTCTTTTTCTAAAGGGCCATAAACAGATTGCCTATTGCGTTCTTCATCTCTTGAAACAAGAACATATTGATTATGTCTCAAGGAATTTCCAAATTCCTCATCAACAAACGCAGAAGAACCATCGTAAAAATGAATCTCTCGGGCATGATTCGGATTATCATCTATTTCAGGGGAAACTATCCCAATACTAAAAACCCTTTTCATAAATCCTTGAATCTCTGTTCTATCAACATCAAAGTTCATTATAGTTTAATATAGAATCAATTGTTTTTAAGAATTATTATACTTAAGAATATAATTAACACCCCTATAATTTACACGCGGATTTTCAGTTAATAATTATATTAATCTGCGAGTTTACGAGCAGGATTTTCTTTAGAATAAAATAAGCGTAGACCCCAAAGGTTTGCTCAAAAAAACCTACCAAGCTACCTTTCTTCTTCCTCAGTCTTGCGACCTGCCAAGCATCCAAATAGCTGTTTAGGGCTGCTCCGATCAAGGCCTGACCCATTTCGCAACTACAAGATCAAAGCAGACAAAACGTCAACGTTGGAACAAAGACCCAATAGACATCTCATCACTTACCTTCTTGCAGTCTGCTTAAAGCCCACTAGCAAACAGCGGAGGGCTAACCCGCCAACCTGGTCTACAAAATTAAAGAGAAATAAGAGTTTTTAAGGATTGCTATTAATCTTCTCTAAAAGAATTATATACTTCTTGAGCTTTTGTTTGATTAACACTATAAGAACTTCTATCCATAAAAAAAACTTTTGAAGGATTTAATCTTAACACAGAAGGATCTTCTAAACCTCTTAGAGCATCGCAAACTTCTTCATCACTTTTGTCGCCCACAACATTTCCTAATTGTTTTCCAGGATTACGGCAATCTACACTTTCTATTGAATCATCTACTAATTTCTTAATAATTTGCTTTTGATAACCACTTAGATTATATTCATCCATCATTTCATCATATTCCTAGGTTATTTAATGATT
>SDBV01013239.1_pt1 | contig 10520 bp, 6 predicted proteins | sample 2277081 | NCBI WGS metagenome assembly SDBV01 (sample SAMN10402039, study PRJNA504765) | marine sediment metagenome | isolation source: marine sediment core GS10_PC15, 223 cmbsf | place: Arctic Ocean: Southern Knipovich Ridge | collected 2010
CGTCGAATCTGGGAGCGCCGCCGAAGCAGACAGAACTTAGGCAAGAAGCACCGGTAGAAGCGCCGAAGCAAGAAGAACTGATACAAGAAGAACCGGTAGAATCGTCGAGGCAGGAAGAACCGAAACAAGAAGAACCGGCAGAAGGTTTGTAGAAGTCTGTCTTGAAGCCACCCAAAATTTTATATCCGCGCGGCGGGTCTCCTGGCCCGCCGCGAAAATCGGCCCGTAATGCGGTGGACGCGGTGGGTCAGGAGACCCACCGCGCGAAAAATGGGATCGCGCGAAAAATGGGGTTTTGGGATGAATTTTTGTGTTAAACGTTGGATTGTTGATTTAAAGCCCCGGTGCTTCGGGGCGAAGACGCAGGCGAGCGGAATTTCGGATGGTTCTTGGGGATTTGCCTGCACCCGCGCCGGTCGGTATAATAAGAGTGGATTTACGAAGGTGGGGGGGCTGCAAAAAGCCCGCAAATCGCCAAACGTAAAAGGGCCATAACATGTTACGACAAACAAGGCTTTTGAGTTGTCTGGGGATGGGATTGGTTCTGTTTGGCGTGTTGATTGGTATCTCCTGGGGCGAGCAGTTCGAGAACCCCAAGGTCAAACCTCCGATCGCCCGCCCTCACCGCCGCGCCGCCGCCGAAAGCCTCCCTCCCCTCCCTCTGCCCGCTACACCCCTGCGCCGGAGCGAACGGAAGCGCCAGCCCGCCCCGCCCGCGCTGGTGGGGCTGATCAACTTCTCCCAAACCAGGTTCAAAATCGTCGACGGAAAGCGGGAAAAGGTCAAATCCTTCCCCACCACGCAGGTGGACATCGAGCAGATGATGCGTTTCGCCAACAGCAGGCTGAAAATCCGCTACCGCTACATGAACACCTCGTTTGAGAAATTCTCGTTCGATCCGACCGAGCTGCCGCTGCTGTACATTACCGGGTGGACGCCCATGCCCAAACTGTCCGACGAGATCATCGCCAAGCTTCGTCGATACCTCTACGACGGCGGGACGCTTGTGCTGCACGCGCAGTGCGGGCGGGCGGAATTCTACGAGTCGGCGAAAGAGAACGTCATGCGAATCTTCCCCAAACGGAAACTCGCCATGCTGGATACCGACTCGCCGCTGTTCCGGGCCTACATGCCCCTCGACAGGGTGCGCATCCGGAAGGACGACAAACCCCTGCTGCACAGCCCGCCGCTGCTGCGTGCGGTTTATCTCGGGTGCCGACCGGCGATTATCCTCTCGGAGATCGACCTGAACTGCAGTTGGGACGTCGTCAAAAAACCGATCCAGGGTGGTACACTCTATCACCGCGACGACGGGCTGATCCTGGGAGCGAACATCATTACCGCCACGCTGGCGAATTTCCAGTACGCCCGCGCGTGGGGCCGAGAAAAACTCTACCCCGAGCAGAACGAAAAAAGCCGCGACCAACTCGTCATCGCGCAGGTTACGCACGGCGGCGACTGGGACCCAACCCCGCACGCTCTGCCCAATCTGATGAAGTACATCCAGACTCAAACAACGCTCAACGTGCAGTTCAAGCGCTGCATCGTCGACCTCAGCGACGTGGATGTCTTCCAGTACCCGGTGCTGTACATGACGGGGCTGCGGGACTTTAAGCTTACGAAGGGGCAGGTCGGGCGGCTTCGAACCTATCTGAACAGCGGCGGGATGCTCCTGGCCGATTCCGCCGCGGGGAAGAAGGCCTTTGACACCGCCTTCAGACGCGAAATCAAACGCGTGCTGCCCAAAAAGGAGTTGGAGGTTCTCAGCGCCGATTCCCCCATCTACCAAATGCCGTTCAAAATCAAGACGGTGGACTACACCGAACTTATCAAGGCCCAGGACCCCAAACTCAACACGCCAAGACTGATGGGCATCGTTATCGACGGTCAGTTGGGCGTGATCTACTCCCCCGAGAGTTTCGCCTGCGGGTGGGAACAGTTAGGCTTCGCATACAATCGCGGCTACAGCGACACCGACGCGATCCGCCTGGGCGTGAACATCCTGGCGTATTCGATGACACATTGACAGGCAGACAACCGGCTTGTGTCGTCTGGTTAGAGTTCCGGTTCCTCCAGGGGGACGGGACAGTAGCGTTTTCGCCCGCAGGATGCACACCGCCCGCCGTTAAAGACATCATCGAGCATGTCCACCACGGGATCGATCATCGAGAGTTCATCGGTCCAGATCCCGGCCTCGAAATTGCGCCGCCGGACGCTCTTGGCCCCCAGCCCCGCGCCCGTAAGATTGGCCGATCCCAGATACATCCACCGCCCGTCCACAACGACCGCCTTGGCGTGCACCCGTGGGCAGCGTCGCATGGTGAGGTTCTCCGGAATGCCCCGTTTCAGTTCCGCCAGCAGAGGCCCGCTGGGAACACCGCTGTGCAAAAGACTTACCTGCACCCCACGGTCGGACAGTGATTCGAACACTTCCATGATGCTCGATGCCCTGTTTGTCCCTCGCCCGGTGGGTGAGAAGCCCGGAATGTGAACATCTTTCACGTCGGCCGTCGAAATGAACAACCGATACCGACAGCGTTCAAATGCCTCGACCAGCACCCCGGAGAAGTGCTCGTCATTTAGTATCAACCGAACCATGTTTCACATATCGGCCGAAGGAGCTTCGATGCACCGGTGCGATTCCCGCCCACCAGCCGTCTCCAAACAACTCGTAGCTGAAACCCTCCGGGAAAGCAGATACAAGTGGCCTTGACCTAAACGTCGAACCGACATATACTCTATAAAAGCAAAATCCGGGGCGTGGCGCAGTTTGGTTAGCGCGCTTGACTGGGGGTCAAGAGGCCGCTGGTTCGAATCCAGTCGCCCCGATTTCTTATTGCCTTGCAAGTCAAAGACTTGCAAGGCGTCATTCTCTCGTCATTCCCGTCGGCAATCGTGGCACTACACTTATAACTACACTTTTGGAGGTGTAAAATGCCACGAAGCCGACCTGCATCGAACCCGCTGTCGTATCACAAACACACCGGCCAGTACTATGTCACACGTGACGGGAAGAGGATTTATTTGGGAGCTGATCGGGACGAAGCGATGGAGAAATATCATCACATGGCCCTAACCTGAGCGGCACAGGGCAACTGACGGCCGACTTTGAATACGTCGGCTACGAGGGCAGCGGCACCGTCACCCAGACCGGCGGGACAAACACACTAAGCTCGACCCTTTACCTCGGCTATAATGCCACCGGCGATGGGAGGTACACAATCTCTGACGGGACGCTGGACGCCAGGGACGGCTTGATTAAAATTGGCCATAACGGCACGGGGCTTTTTGAGTTCAATGGCGGGCTGGTCATAGCAGACGAGTTCGAACTGGGAGCTGGCGGAACATTCACATCCGCAGGGACTACCGGAACGCTTCGGGTCAACACGCTCACCGGTTTCGGCAACAGTCCTTATTTCAACGGCTCCCTGCAGATTGGCCACTCCGGCGGCATCGCCTCGGGGAGTTATACCGTGGGCTCCGGCCAGAGTTTATCGCTTGATACGGACCTGACAGTCGGCTACGACGCCTCGGCCACGTTCACCCAGACCGGGGGGACAAACACGATCAGTTGGGGGCTTACCGTCGGCCGTTCTGCCGGCTCCAACGGAACCTACACGCTTAGCGGAACCGGTCAGCTCTCGGCCGACTACGAGTACATAGGCGACTTCGGCACGGGAACCTTCATCCAGACCGGAGGTACCAACACGCTCAGCTCGGACCTTTACCTCGGCTATTATGCCAGCAGCTATGGGACGTACAGCATCTCTGACGGGACGCTGGATGTTAGAGATGGCCTGATTCAGATTGGCCGAGACGGTATCGGGCTGTTTGAGTTCAACGGCGGGCTGGTCATAGCCGACGAGTTTGCCAAAGGTCCCGGCGGGACGTTCACCTCAACTGCTGGAGGTACGCTGCGAGTGAACACGCTTACGGGATTCAGCACAACTTTCAACGGTTCATTACAGATCGGCCACTCCGGCGGGGGCGGCTCGGGCAGTTACACCGTGGGCGTCGGCCAGAACTTCTCGGTCGCAGAAGAGCTGCTAGTAGGCTACGACGCCCCGGGGACGTTCACCCAGACCGGCGGGACGAGCACTGTGGGCCATCTTTCTGTCAGCAGCATCAGCAGTTACCAACTAAGCGGCGGGGCACTTGAGGCCACAGGCGGTGCCGAAGTGTTAGGCACGATGGATTTTGCGGGCGGGGATGCTTCGATGACCATGGCTGGAGTTATTGATTTCGGCCAGGCCACCTTGACGGGTGGGGGATCATCCTCGTTCACTGTCAGCCCGGATTCACTGGCCATCTTTCCGTCAGGCTTTGATCCGGACAGCGAATTTGGCTCGTTCACCAACCAGGGAACAGTTCATAGCCTCGGGTCCACGCTGACTCTGACCCCGGGCGAAGGGTTTATCGGATCTGGGACGATCCAGGACCCCGTCGAATGCCAAGGAACTATAAGTGCAGCGGGGGGAGAATCCATCAATCTCAGCGGAGGTGTGAACGTTTCCGGCGGCGGTAGTGTGAATCTCGGCCTGGGGACGCTAACAGTAACCGGCGGGGTGAGCGAGGTCAGCGGCAGCGCCAGCCTGGCGGCCCACGATGTGTATGTAGGTGACAGTGGCAGCGGGACGCTGAACATCAATAGCTCTGCTACTAACATTACTGTATCAAACCTGTTGCATTTTGGCATCGGCAGCACCTTCACCGCTGTGTCGGGAAGCGCGATCCACATGACCGGCTCAGCTTTTGAAAATGAAAGCATCGATCCGATTGCTCTGGCTGGCCTGTCGAATCTCACACTGATCTTCGAGGGGGGCAGTAAAGATATCGATCCGTTTGAGGTGGCCGGTGAGGACATGGGAGCGGTGATGGCCGGTTTGGAGAACAACTTTACCGTTAACACGCTTCAGCTCGGGGGAGACGACATCGGCCAATTGCAGCTTGTGGATATATTTGACAACCAACCGAGTTGGGAAGGCGATGAGGCGTTGTATGTCGAGAATCTGGTTATAGAGGCGGGTTCGCTGCTCGATCTGAACGGCCTGAATCTCTACTACTTCAACGGGCAAATCGATCCGGCAGCCATCATAGATTACAGCAGTGGAGGTTCACTGTCCCAGATTTTGCTCTCCGGCGACGCTAACCGTGACGGTGTTGTCTCCGCGGACGACTACGGTTCCGTGCAGTTGCATTTCGGCGACACCGGCGATATCGGGATCCTTGGCGATGCCAACCTCGACGGCGTGGTGTCGGCGGATGATTACGGTTCCGTGCAGTTGAATTTCGGTGCCACGTCGGGGATGGGCGGAGTTCCTGTCCCCGAACCCGCCACGCTGTCGCTGCTGATGCTCGGCGGGGTGGTGTTGCTGAGGCGTAGGTGGAAATAAATAGATTGTATCGCTGCGAAAAGTCGTCAATCTCATCGTCAGCTAACCGGATGCCGAATCCGTGATTTAATTTAATACCCCTGAATTGCCATCGTCGTTGAAGACGTTCGGGCTGTTGGTCGCCTATCAAAGCTAACGGACAGATTTCAAAACATCTTTGTAACTTTTCTCCAGGTTGGCTATGCAGCGCTTCCTTTCTGAATCGGTAGAACGAGAACTCAAACTGACACTTTGAGCATTTAACGCCTTAATAAATTGCTGCATCGCCTCCTTAAAACCGTCATACTCCATTTGGGGAATGTCATTGTTCTCGCGTTTATAACAGCTTTCTATCAAGTTATCTCCCGCTTTTTCCAATTCACAATAACGCAGAAGCACTTCTGTATGTAAAAGAGGTTCTTTCGATTCGAAACTTCGGGCCAATTCAAGAGCCTTTCGGCAATCGGAGATTGAATCATCAATTGAATTCGTTCCCTGGAAAGCAACCTTCCTCGCAAGTACTTCCGCACGTAACGAAAGTTGTTTCGACTCGAAAAACTTTGACCATTCGAGAGCCTTTCGACATTCGGTGATTGAATCACCAATTGAATTCGTTCCCTCGCAGACACTAGTCTTCTTTTCCCCTGTAATCGCACTGGAAAGTTCTTTAAGCCAGGAACCGGCCGAGATAAATTGATCCATACTGCTGCTTTCTCCGACCAATCCCGACATTAGCGACATCCACTCTCCAAATACTAAGGGCTGCTTGTAACCATGGCGGGTAGCCCAGGATTCCGCAAACTCCTTAATACTGCGTCCATTTATGTTCCAGGAATATTCAGCCATGACGCTCAACTGAAAATCAAGTGTCTCTTTTATATCTACACCTCCTTCCCAACCAACAAGGTATTGGAGAATCCCATTAACTTTATTGGCGTGAAGTCTTTGCAATCTTTTTCTGGTAGCCTCACCGGAAAAATAATCCCAAAAAGAAAGAGAAACTATGAAACAACGGGTTACCAGACCGCCCTGGTCTACATAATCTTTCAGTACGTCATCATCGATTCCCAGAGATACGCACATTCGGACTTCTTTGGGTAACGTCGCGAGAATCTCGTCAACCGCTTCTTTCGGATAATCAGGGAACCATTTTTCCCCCGGCGTAAATCCGCCCGCTCCGAAAAAGAGCCCGAGTTTCAATTCAGGATATGTTTTACGCACATTCCGCCAGGCCGTAAGTGCGGAACGTACCTCAGCTTGAAACTGTCCCTCTTTTACGCAGGCTTCACATTCACACTGCCCTCCGGGATATTCCGTCGTCCATACATAAACAGTCGAAACTCCCCAGGACGCAATGTTTGTCATAAGCTCAGTCAATATTTCTATCAAGCGAGGGTTGGACGCACACGGAGCACGATATTTCGTTCTTTCAAATGCGCCGCTTTTAGGTCTTTCTCCTTTTCCTATCAGTTCCGGATATGTTGAGGTAAATCCATTGCTACCACTTTCAAAAAAATCCATGTGTACGATTCCGGGAATAACTTCTACTCCACGAGATAGCGCCTCATCGAATGGGATTGACCATTCCTTTTCTCCCGCTGGTTCCTTTTGGAAATATGGTGTGATTTGGGGTACTGGTTTATTATCAGGCAGCACATCGAAATTCGTGGCACAATGGAACTTGTTAAATTTCAAAGAAGCCATCCAGGGAATATCTTGCAGGGGCATAGGCCGGGGCATATGCCAGAACCCTCTGTCATCAAAATCAGGCCAGTCAAGGACTGACACGAGAGGAATTGAAACTGCTTCCTTGGTGATATTGGCTTCAATAAGCTGGCAGAGGGTCGTAACCCCGTAAAGTAGACCTTTTTCACTTAGTGCGCCAACAATCAATCTGTTTTCTTGTACAGGCTGGATAAGATAAGCCTGCTCATTATTGGGGACTCCTTTCAACCGTTTCGCATTGTCAGGTTTGATTCCATCGATCGCGCCGTCATTATCAATAAGCCCAACCAGTATCTCGAATTTATCTCCTGTTGCTTCAACACCAGCCTGTTCCTTGAACAGTTGTCTTAATTGAGCAACAGTATTTCTTTCCGCGGGGCCGGCGGTTTTCCTTAACCTTATGCCAATGTCCCCTGGAGCTAAAACGACTTTGTGCCCAACTGAGATTTCATGAGGCAAAGGCAATAAACATCTTTTTATCTCTTCTGCCTCAGAACCGGAAACACTCTTGGTTTCCGTGGGCACAGAGTTCATTGAGTTTTTATCAGAATCTTTCTGGCTTTTCACGCTTTCCCTATAATTCCCATTTAACTCTTGCCCGGCTCCGCCGTCGGGCCTTAAGGAGGCTAATTTTAGCGTCCCCCCCCCGAAAATCAAGCCCAAATCGTTTGCTTCGGTCCGGAAACAGGCACGAGAGGCCGTATCCTCAACAAAAATGGGAGCCCCATGAGGGGCTCGGTCGCCAAGGAGGGCCATACACACCACACAGAGCACTCCAGTTGCCTTCATCTTCTTCTCCCAAACCACTATTAGATTGCGCAAGAGCCGTATATCACACCACGGCTTTCAGGAAAGTATCTCCCGGGAGTTGTCTTCGGTCAAGGTATTAGAAAGCTACTTCTTCTATTCATTCTCCAGCTAACGCTGGATAGAGTTTTCGATATGGACAGGTTGCCGATTGCGCCACAATGTTGACCCCGGCTGCGGAAAGCCGATAATCAGATCATGCTCGACGATGTTCAAAAAGAAGAATTTGTTTGCGAGGTGATAACGCCGGTCGCTGGGACGGGCGACCTTGTGGGTATGGCCCGAGGCGAGCCAGGTTTGCCGAAACTGTTCACATGGCGTTCGCAGGAGTACCGAATTACTGACGTGATTCGGAAATGGAAATCCAGCGGGCCTTGTCGAAACGGCAGCCGCGAAAGGTTCCTCCGCCGACACTGGTACAAAATCATCACCCACCCACCGATGATCATGACCATCTACTGTGACCGCCAGGCCAAGAACCGCAAACGGCCCAAAGCACGTTGGTGGGTCTACTCCATCGAGCCGGGTGATGGATGGACAGTAGGCTGTACCTACTGTCCACCCGTTCATCCTGCCGCACGCGCAGTTAGGCCCTCTACGATGCCTTAGAAGCCGTGGGATTGGCCCCTAAATAGTCATCCACCCTAGTTGCTTGGGCCGCGCGCTCCAGTTCTGCATCTGTCATCTCGCTAAACTTGAAATCCGCTGTGATATGATTTTTCCTGCGCGTTTTGGGGATGAAGTTCTTGTCGAACCGCTCAAGGAACAATCTCAGTGCGACTAGATTGAACTTTGCTTCCCCGGGTGCCCTCTTCTCAGTTGCTGCCTGCATTATTGCTCCGAACACTTGTGGCAACGCGTTAACGAAATACTTCTCTTGCCGATCCATCCACCATCTACGGAAGTTCGGATCATTTAACCAACGGTAGTAGCTCCCGTGATGGATTCCTACTGCGCGACACCATGCTCGAACGCCTCCGCCGTAACTCGCTTTTTGGGTAGCCATTAGCAGCGAAAGCTGTTTTTCTGAAGGCGCAAATTCCGTCGCGCTGCCCTTGATATCATACCTTTCTGTCATTATCACTCCTCCTTTACCCAGTGTCTTTAGCTATCTGCTTCGCCCTTACTCGGTAGCTTTGTGGGCATCTGTCGAGCCACCACGCTTGTCACTCCGACGATCCCCTAGCGATCAACAGTCGGGCGATTTCTTCCCGCTCAGTAGAGGCAAGCTCGGAGATCACTTCACACCGTTGGACCTCGGGCAATTCGGCAAGAAGGTCGGCGATTACTTCCAGCTTTCCGGCCTGATTCGGCCCTTTTTCGGCGTTGCTGGTGCAAGCATTGGTGCAAGCTCCATTCTGGCGACTCGTAAGCGCTTTTTCCTGCGTATGTTCCGATTCGTCTACTGCTGACTGGGGTCAAGAGGCCGCTGGTTCGAATCCAGTCGCCCCGATTCGACATAAGTGACGCTGAATCCGCCCGTTGCGGATATCCGGGTTTGCGGTGGAGCGGCGAGTAACTATGGGCTCGAAGCGAGTAGAACTACTCGCCAGCTTGAAGGAGACGGTCGAGCGGGGCGCACAGGGTCGATCAGGCCTCTTCGGTTCGTCCCTTCCATGTTCGCCTCGACCTTGTAGAGCACCCGAAGCCCACGGCTTGGGCCACATCCTGGCCTGTCCGTATCATCCACAGACCAACGGCAAGATCGAACGATACCATCGCTCCTGCAAGGAGCGGGTGCTGCTGGAGGTCTGGGAGACGCCGATGGCCCTTTAGCGGGAGATCGCCCGCTTCATCGACTATTACAACAGCCAACGGTATCACGAAGCCCTTGGCAACGTGACTCCCAACGACGTATACTTTTGCCGAAGGGAAGGTATTCTTTCCCGTCGGGCCGCATTGAAAAAACGAACGCTCGCCCTACGTCGGGCGAGCAATAGGATTGTCCCAGAAACGATTAGTCAGCAGTTGAATCCATGACTTAATTCAACGCCTTTGGATTGCCACTTTCGTTGAAGACGTACAACTATATACTGACGAAGCAAGTGTTTTATGACAAATGAACAAAACCGAACTGTGCTGGATGGGAAACTGCTGGAGATTATCTCAGGGCTGGTGACACAACCCGCACCCGATCCTCTACTCTATCAATGCCGCGTTACTTTCGATGGCGTCAACCTGTCCGGTAAGGCCCTGCTCGAAATCGGTGCCGGGAACGGAGTTATGAGCGCCTATGCTGTTATCCACGGTGCGCGGCGCGTCGTCGCCCTGGAACCGGAAACCGCCGGAAGTACCAAAGGGTCCATCTCCTCAATCCAGCAGATAGCTCAAAGGCTCGGGGGGGAGATCATGGCGATCCACGCCACCTCGCTCCAGGAATACCCCCCATCGAAGGAAAAGTTCGACATCGTGTTATTACACGATTCCGTAAACCATCTCGATGAGGCGGACTGCATGAAGCTGCACTACGACAAAGCCGCCCGAGAGAGGTATACAGAGTTGTTTCGGAAAATCGTCTCAATGATGCGCCCCGGCAAATTGCTGCTGCTCTCGGACTGTTCGCGGGGCAATCTTTACGACAAAATCGGCATGTCAAACCCCTTCGTACCACAAATC
>SDBV01013240.1_pt1 | contig 10520 bp, 16 predicted proteins | sample 2277081 | NCBI WGS metagenome assembly SDBV01 (sample SAMN10402039, study PRJNA504765) | marine sediment metagenome | isolation source: marine sediment core GS10_PC15, 223 cmbsf | place: Arctic Ocean: Southern Knipovich Ridge | collected 2010
GTGCTCTACATGCTAAGCTACAGATGCATTTTTATACATTAGAAAGTTTTATATGTAATTTAAAAAAGTTTCTATGTATGATATCACCAGCAGATGGAAAAATCACAAATGTTATTTATGAAAATAATAAAACTTCTATCGTCATAACATTAAATTTATGGAACAAGCATTATCAAATTAGTCCAATAGATGGAATTGTAAAATCTGTTAAATACAAAAAAGGAAAATTCCTTAATGCTGTTTTTAATAAAAAAGCTACATTTGAAAATGAGAGAAATGAGATTACAATTAATAACATTAAAGTTATACAGATAGCAGGATTGTTAGCTAGAAGAATTAAATGTTGTGTAAAAAAAAACCAAAAAATTAAAAAAGGAGAAAAGATAGGAAGAATAAAGTTTGGAAGCCAAGTTATATTAGAGATTCCAAAAAAAGTTAAAATAAGAAAAGGAAGAATAAAAATTGGTGATGTAATTGAATATCAAAAGTAAGATACCAACTTTAATAACCTTACTAAATGGAATCTTTGGTTTATTTGCAATTATTAATGCTATTGAAGAAGAGTATTCAAAAGCTGCTTTTTTTTTAATCCTTGCTGTATTAGCTGATTATTTTGATGGAAAACTTGCAAGGAGATTTGGAAAAGAAACTGTATTTGGAAAAGAACTAGATTCATTAGCAGACATTGTTAGTTTTGGTGTTGCTCCTATTGTTTTTGCTTATACTCTTGGTTTTATAGAAACAACAAGCATATTTGTTTTAATTGTATTTTTAGTATGCGGAATGATAAGGTTAGCCAGGTTTAACATAACTAATTATCCTCATTTTAATGGAATGCCAATAACAATGAATGGAATAATTGTTCCAATAGTTTATTTTATTGCTCCAAACTACCTTATTCATGTTATGTTAATCTCAGCGTTCTTAATGGTTTCTGCTATTAGATTTCCCAAAATAGGAAAAAGAAGAAAATGATAGATCTGATTTATTTTATGCTTCCAGCTTATTTAGCAAATATAACCCCCCCTTTATTAAAGAAAATTAATTTTCTAAATTATCCATTACATGAGAAATTATTTGGAAACCATAAAACTTACAGGGGAATAGTTTTTGCTGTTATAATCGGAATGTTGATCTTTTATCTCCAGCAAGTTTTGTTCCAATATGATTTTTTTAAAAATATTAGCTTAATTAATTATAATGAATATTCATTATTACTTGGATTCTTATTAGCAATTGGAGCAATGTTTGGTGACTTAATTGAGAGTTTTATAAAAAGAAGATTAAATATCTTGCCTGGACAGAGATTCATTCCATGGGATCAATTAGATTTTGTTATTGGCGCTTTAATACTTTCATATTTTATAGTTCCTTTATCTTTTATAGACATAATATTAATCTTAATTATTTCATTTATCTTGCACATTATTTTTAATCATCTTGGATATTATTTAAAAGTTAATAAGAATAAATGGTAAGATTGCAATTATTAAAAACCAAATATAATACAAAAAGAATTTCTTAACATTTCCTCTTCTGTAATAAAATAATGTTCCTGTTGGCAATCCATAAAGAAATATTAATGTTGAAATGTAGATAAAGTAGATTTGTTTAAATGAAGAAATAAACAATATAATTGCTAATAAATTATACATTATAATGTTTTTCTTTAATTTGATAAATATTAAAAATATAACAAATAAAATAGATAATATTAAAATTATTATCCAATTTAATTTAAAGAAAAATAATAATAATAATAAAATAATAAATAAAAATAACTTCTGCAATAACATAAAATATTTCTTTCCTTGTTTAAGCTCTTCTTTTGTGTATTTAGCTATGATTATGCCTATAATCAAACCTAAGAATATAACTATTGTAGATAAGGAATAGTTAATTATTTCCATTCTGAATGGCCAAACTGAATCAATAGATCAACATCTAGCTTAGGAATATCACATGCACCAAAACATGAGTCTGCCCAAATTAAGATATCAGCATCTGTTTCTTTTTCTATTGCTTCCTGAATCTCTTTAGCTTTTGGCTTTAAACCATCTGCTAACTGAATGCAGACAGTCTTAGCTTTATTCTGTTTAATTTCTTCTATAACCTTGTTTAATTCTAGATCATACATAAGAACCAGCAATTATAATCTCTTTAAAATATTATCTATCTTTTGTCTAAAAAAACCTTTTTTTCTTCTTCTGATTTCATCTAAAAGTTGTCCTCTATCATTTAATAAATTATTATATCTATTGCTAGAAAAATCTCTTGTTATCTCTGTTCTATCACCCTTCATTTTTAAATTTTGTCTCATTCTTTATAGACTATCATCAAATAATGTATCTAATTCCCATTTATTCAACTTGCCTTTCTTATTCAATTTTTTCTTTACGTCATTAAGGTCTTTTAATTTATCTACATCCTCAAGGACTTCACAATCATCGTACATATTACCACCCAAATTATGGTTAATTATACCTAACAATATTTCACCCCTTTAATAAAATCTTGAAATTTTAGTATTTATAAATCTTTCTATATTGAGTATTTAGAAGTAGTTATTTTCCTTTTCCAGTAAGGAAATCTCATGAAATTTTTACACGATAAACAGTAATACACTACTTTCTTTCCTTGCAGTCTTATTCTTAAGTTTTTGCCAGGAACTAAATAACTATAACAGTGCTTGCAGAACCTTCTTTTTAACTCTCTAGGAATCTTTAATTTATACTTCATAGATAGATTCCTGGCTTTCCTTACATAATCATTAGCTCTTTTAGATTTAGAAGCTAGTTTAAAATATTCTATAATTTTCTTTTTAGCTTCTTTTGCTTCTCTCTTCTTTTTTAATAATCTCTTACGTTTTTTCATGTATATTTCTATTGTTATTAGTTATATAAATATTATTAATTTTAGAAATCTTACTGAAATTTAAATCAGCGTATGCTTGTATAGCCATCAGGCACTCCGTCTTTAGAATAAACAATCTGCCATAACTGATACTTCCTTGACCTAAAAACGCCGGCACATCTTAGAAGGTAATATGTCCACATTCTGTAGAATCTGTCATCATAATTTTCCTTTATCTTACCCCATTTGTTGATAAAATTCTCGTGCCATGCCATTGCTGTCCTATCGTAATCTGACCCAAAACTATGCCAGTCTTCAAGCACAAACAAGTTTTCAGCTGCTTTTCCAATTTGTTTTACTGACGGAAGCATGGCATTTGGAAATATATATTTGTTGAGCCAGGGATCTATTGCAGTTACAGACTTATTTCCGCCAATGGTGTGCAGCAAAAATAAACCACCATCCTTTAAGCGATCATATACAACCTGCATATACTTTCTATAATTTTTTTTTCCAACATGCTCAAACATACCAACTGAAACAACCCTATCAAATTTTTCCTTCACATCCCTATAATCCTGAAGCCTTATCTCTACAGGAAGATTTTTACATAATTTTTCAGCAAGTTTCACCTGCTCTTTTGAAATAGTGATCCCCACTACTCTTGCTTGGTATTTCTCAGCAGCATACTTTGCAAAACTTCCCCAACCACAGCCAATATCCAAAACAGTCATACCTTCTTCAATCTTTATCTTTTGACATATCAACTCCATCTTTGCCTCTTGCGCATCATCAAGATTCTGCGCATCTTTCCAATAGCCACAACTGTACACCATTCGTTTATCAAGCATCTCCTTAAAAAGATTATTACCAACATCATAATGCTGCTCACCCACAATACGGGCTCTCACTTTGTTCTGCAGGTTTAAGGCCTTGGATTTTAGAAGTCCTGGTAAAGCAGGTAATGAGCTAATCTTTTTATTTAACTTTGCGTCAAGAACTTTATAAAAGAATTTGTCTAATGCTTTCGCATCCCACCATCCATCCATGTAAGACTCCCCCAAAGCAAGGGAACCACCTAATAAGACCCTTCTATATAATCTATCATCATGCACCTGAATATCAGAATCTCTATCTCCATTAATCTTAATATCTGCAAGGTCAAGAAGATTTTGGATCTTTTTTTTCATAAGATTTTGAGTAGATTTTCTTATGCTTGCCATTAAGCTGATATAATCAGGTTGTTTTTAAAAATACTTCTGTTAAGAAAGCAAGAAAAAAGAAGTAACAGTTTCTAAATAATAATCTTTTTAAACTTACATACAATCCTTATCTTATGTTTGAATTTATAAAGAGAATATTCAAAGAAGAGCAGGTAACAGAGTCTGTTGTATTAGATTCTATAGATTCCTGGTTTGATAAAAAATCTAATATTGTTTTTTATAAACTAAATAATGAAGTTACAACCTTTAATATAAGATTAAAAAGTACTCTGATTAAGCTGAAAAGAGATCTAGAAAATTTAGAAAACGCTAAGTTAAAAAATCCAAATATTCCCCAGAAGATGATTGATATGATGACAGGTAATCGTGAATCTTATATAAAAAAAAACCAAATTTTTTTAGATTCCATAAATTTGTCAAAAGATTATACAGATGTTGACTATTTTCTTGATGAAATACAAGGTTCTTTAGATGACCTGCATAAATCAACACAAAAATCATATTATGTTCTTCATGAATTTTTTGAGCACGAAGCTTATAAAGTTGCTTCAAATATAAAAAAAATTGACTCATTGATTACTGAATTAAAAAATAGTTTAAGTAAGCATAGTTTAAGAAAAATAAATAAATTACAGCAAGATATATCAAACCTAAACTTAAAGATAAAGCTGGAAAAAGAAATCAAAGAGAAAATAAAGAAAGTTGAAGATTATTCTGAAGATTTAAATAAAGTAAAAGATAAAATAAGCCAAGATATTGAAAATTTTAAAGATACAGATGAATGTAAAGAATTGGGAAAAAAAAAAGAAAGAAGAGAGTTGTTATTGAAAAAAATAGAAGAAAATAATAATACAATATATTCCTTCTTTTCTAACATTGAGCATGCATTGAAAAAATATTCTAGACTAAGTTTAGATGAAAATTTGATTAAACTATATCTTCAAAATCCAGTTAAAGCACTTAAATCAGACTCCAATTTGAAAGTACTTGATATTTTGAAAAAAATGGAGATTGATATCAAAAAAAAAAAAATTGAATTAAAGTTAAAAAAAAAAGAGAAAACCTTAGAAAATATAGAAAAGATTAATATTACTTTCTTTAATAATTTCACAGAAAAATATAATGAATTGGAAGAGAAAAAAGAAAAAAATGATAAAGAGATTAAAGAGAGTAAAGCTGTAATAAAAATAAAAGAACTAAATGACAAACTAATTAAGGCTAAAGAAAACTTAAAAAGATTAGATGAAAATCTTGATTCTTTAAATAAAGAATACAATAAGATTGATATTAATGCTTTAAGAATTGAATTACAAAGTGAATTAAGCAGTACATTTGATACTACTGTTGTTTTGAAATAAAAAAAAATATAAATAACCTAAAAATATTCTATTAAATAATGCCATTCAAAACACTAAATGACTTTAATTTTGACAATAAAAAGACTTTAGTAAGGGTTGACTTTAATGTTCCTTTAGATGAACAAGGAAATATAACCAGCGACAAAAAGATTTCTGCTTCTGTTCCTACAATAAAATTTTTAGTTAAGCATAATGCTAAAGTTATAATTATCTCTCATTTAGGAAGGCCTAAAACTGTTGAAGAAAAATTAAAGACAAATAAAGTTGCTGAAAGATTAAGTAGTTTGTTAGGAAGGCCTGTAAAGAAGTTAGATGACTGTGTAGGAAAGATTATAGAAGATTATATTTCTGATATGTCTCCAGGAGATATTATTATGCTGGAAAATGTAAGGTTTTACCCCGAGGAAAAACATGTTGATGAACTAACAAGAGATAATTTTGCTAAAAAACTAAGTGAATTAGCAGATGTTTATGTTAATGATGCATTTGCTGTTAGCCACAGGAAACAAGCTTCAGTCTATGATATAACAAAATTCCTTCCTAGTTGTGCTGGATTATTAATGGAAAAAGAAATTAATATGTTAAACAAAATCCTTAATCCAGAAAAACCATTTTATGTAATAATTGGAGGGGTGAAGATTAGTGATAAGATTGCAGTTATTAATAATTTATTACACAAAGCTAATAAGATTCTTTTAGGGGGAGCAATGATATTTACTTTTTACAAAGCAAAAGGATATGAAACTGGAAGGAGTATTGTTGAAGATGATAAAGTAAATCTTGCAACAATATTAATGAAAAATCCTAATATTATCTTGCCAAAAGATATTGTTATTGCTCAGGACAATAGAGCAGATGCTAAATATACAATAGTTGATTATGATAAGATTATTTCAGGTTATATTGGATTAGATATTGGGCCAAAGAGTATAGAAGAATATAAAGAAATCTTAAAAGATGCAAAAACTATTGTTTGGAATGGGCCAATGGGAAAGTTTGAATTTAAGAATTTCTCTAAAGGAACAAATGAACTTGCTAAATTCTTAGCAACATTAAAAGCTGATATAATAATTGGTGGAGGAGATACTGGCTCTGCTATAGCTAAATTAGGAATAGCTGAGAAATTCTTTATCTCTACAGGCGGCGGAGCAACATTAGAATTCTTAGAAGGCGTTAAACTTCCTGGAATAAAAGCTTTAGAAGAAAATTATGAGAAGTTTAAAAAATAAATAACCTTTTAAAAATAAGACTATTTCTAACAGTTATATTATGAATAGGAGAAGAAAATGAAACCTGATGAATTAGCAAAAAAATTTGTTGAACTAATGGGAGAAGTAAATGCGCCAATTGAATCATATGTAATATTATCAAACTTAGGAACCACACCTAATTTTGTTGTAGCTAAAACTTCTAAGGAAGGGTTGGAAAGTTTAGCTGAAAAACATCATAAAGAAATAAAACCTGATCCTATTGGTCCTGTTGTTTTAAGAAATACTTTAAGAAATACTTTAAGTAATGAGGAAAGGAAAAATACAAAATCATATCCTACAGTTGGTTTTGAATTTGAAGATTATCAAGTGTGGGTATTCTATCTAAACGAGTAGTTTTTCTTTTTAAAATAAATAACTTTTTAAATAATTAAAATAATAATTAATTTATGAATAAAAGAGGCTTTGAGCTATCAGTTAACTTTATTGTAACTCTAATTCTTGCTATAGTTGTTCTTTCTTTTGGAATATACTTTGTTAGGCTGATTTATGAAGGGTCAACTGAAATGAAAATGGTTTTAGACCAGCAGACAGAAATGGAATTAGAAAGGCTAATGGATTCTGGAGAGAAAATAACTTTATATCCTGGAAGAAGAACTGTAGATAATGGCAAGATGGCTAGTTTTGGACTTGGAGTGTTGAATGTTGTTGGAGGTACTGAAACTTTTAAAGTTAAAATAACGTCTGGTATGGCTGGTTCTGATATAACCTGGGTTCAAACTTCAGAAGGACCTAATGAATTTCCATTGAATATAGCAAATAATGCTAAAAAAAAAATATTGATTGGAATTACTCCTACTAGTGGTTCAGGAACTTATGTTTTTAATGTTGATGTTGAGAAAAGTGATGGAACACCATATGATTTTACACATAAAATATATGTGGAAGTTAAGTGAATTCTAGTTATAATCAATAATCACGCTACAACTCTTTTTTCTAGTTTTTTGCCTTTATTTGGTCCATCTATAACTTCTATCTCGTAGTTCCATTCTTTTACGCTAAGAAAACCAGGTTCAGTGTAGGAGTATGTTTCATTGTGATAAATAACATTTCTTCCTAACAATTTATTTCTTTCTGTTATATGTATGTTCTCTGGAAATTCCATCCATTCAATCCTATCATCTGATTCAATAAATAACACTATTCCTTTTAATTCTTTATTCTCACACCTAGGACTAGGATTAGAAGCAGGATATGTTATATTACAATATTCTATTTTTTTAACTAAGCCAGTAACGTCTTGAGTTGTTTTCATAGGTATAGAAAATTCATAACTTTATTTATATGTAACTGTTTGGTTTGTTATTATAATTCTGGTAGCACGAAGTGCTTCAAGATATAGAATTAAGGGGTTGGGTAAGATGTAGTTACTAAATAGTAGTTATGAAAGGAAAGATTTATAAAGTAGTTAATTCTTCAATTAATCAATATGGCTCCAGAAATTGTTATTCAAAATGATGTAAGGTTAAGAGATTTTTTTAGAAGTTTTGTTGAAAATTATAATCCTTTATTTGCTATGGGTCTATTAGGTTTTGCTAGCCTAATGGAAAGAAAAAATGATTCTTCTACTAAAACAGCTATTTTATATGCTAAAAGTGATGGATTGATTTTTTACGGATTAGATTTACTCACAACATATCCTCATCTAAAAGCTGCTGAAGCAATTAATGGTAATAGAGTACAAGTTTTTCATGCTGCGACATCAAGTGATTTGGAAGAGGTTTTAGCAGATAATAGCTTTCAGAATCTTGTAATAAAAGGGCATGGGAATAAATATGGATGGGATGCAACAGATAGGTATTTTTCAGTTGATGATTTAGATGAAATAGATTTCCAACCTAAAACCGGAGAGGTTCTTAAATTAACCTGTTCTGGCATTGGACCAGACCAATTTGCATTAAGGATGGTATCAGACCCAAGCAATGCAACTTATTTTCAACAAGAACCAACCAATGGACAATTTCAAAAATTCATTAGGAGTAGGTTGTACAATAATGGAGCATAGTTCCTCTTCCCTTTCTATAATCAGGCGTTCTCGTGATTGAAACTAACTGTATATATACGAACTCCGCCAAATTTGGCTATTATAGGGGCTTGAAATACTAAATTTGAACTTCATAACTGAATTTTCTGTAACTTCTAGAAAATAATTAAACTTTTTTTTTTTTTTTTTAAAGCTAAAGAAGACTCTTGATATCTTTAATTATTTTGTCATCAATATCTAAATATCCTTTTTTTAAGCGAATGCGATATCTAAATCTAAAGGAGAAAAAAGTTTCGGGCGATATGTTTTTAAAGTCTACAATAATTCTAGCTAAATTAAAGAAGTAGTAGGGGGATAAAATGAAAGTTGCCATACCAGATGAGATTAGAGATAAAATAAGTTATGAAGCATGGACTGCTCTAAGTTGGACATTACATAAAGGCTGGGTTCAAGATTATAAATGGCTATTTTCTGAGAAATTAGGTAGGGATATTGGAACACCTGAAACGGTTGATAGGATGCTAGTACTAATGAATCCTCATGCTCTTAGTGACCTTTATCATGTAATATCAGCAATGGTTCCTTTTCGTGAAGGGGTATTTAATAAAAGAAATATATTAAAAAATATTGAAGAAGCTGAAAAAGAAATGTCTAATTATATGGGGAGAACAAGTAATCTTTTATCTCGTGGTAACCTGATTTTTGAAGATAGATTAAGGGTATCTGATTTGCATCATTTTAGAAACTTAATGATAGAAGGGTATCTTCTAGGTACAGACTTTGTAAGTGATTTATGGGTTCGTACGAATGGAAGTGAAGAACAAACCGGAATAATACCTGATCAAAATGGTTTGAACCAATTAGAAGGTGAAATTCAGAGATATTGGGCCATGAAAAATAGAAGCACTAAATCATTAACAGTACCTATAAATGAGACTATCCTTGATGAATATAGCAAAGCGAACTCTATCCCCTATCCTACAACTAGAAAATTTGCAGAAAGATTGGGATTATAATTTTATATTCAAGCCCGAAACTTTTTCTTTTTTTTCTTTCTTTCTTAAATAAAGTAAATTTTATAAATACTTTCTGTTAGGAATTAAGTATGGCTTTAGCTGATTATTTCATAAATCCATTTTATCTTTATGCTTTACTAAGCCTTATCCCCCTTATTCTTATTTATCTTATCAGACCAAAACCAATAAAAAAGACAATTCCTTCTTTAATGTTTTTTTTTAAAAATATTGAAAAATCAAAATTTAATGCATTTTTCAGGTACTTCACAAAAAACTTTCTCTTTCTGCTTCAGTTGTTATTTTTATCACTTTTATCTTTAGCTATAGCTACACCATATCTAATTACAGAAGGAAACATCAAAGCAGATAATACTGTTATTGTTTTAGACACTTCTGCTAGCATGCAGACTCACTCAGGATTATTAACAAGATTTAGTAAAGCAGTAAATATAGCTGAAAAAAATCTAGGAAAAAGAAATACATTAATCTTAATTAAAGACACTCCTGAACTGATTTTAAAAGAAGAATCCTCAGCAAAAATAAAAGCAGCTTTATCCAAGATTAATCCAACAGACACAACATCAAATATTGCAGAAGCAATTATGTTTGGAGCTGAGCAATTAGAAAAAGGAAGGATTGTTGTTGTTTCAGATTTTATAGCAACAGGAAATGATCCTTATTCAGCAAAAAAATTAATAGAAAGCAAGTGAATTCAAGTAGATTTTATTGATGTAAGCGATAAAGCAAAAAACATGGGAATAACAGAGTAGATAGTAAATGAGAAAAATACAATGGCTTATAGTAAAAATTTTAATGAG
>SDBV01013241.1_pt1 | contig 10520 bp, 8 predicted proteins | sample 2277081 | NCBI WGS metagenome assembly SDBV01 (sample SAMN10402039, study PRJNA504765) | marine sediment metagenome | isolation source: marine sediment core GS10_PC15, 223 cmbsf | place: Arctic Ocean: Southern Knipovich Ridge | collected 2010
TCTCCCGATGCGGCTTGGAAGGAGTCAATGGCGCGGGCCGTCCAGCCTTCCACTCTGGTCGAAATGTTGTACTTTTCGGGACGCAAACTCTTGAGCCGATATCGCCCGTGCTCATCCGTCTTGACGGTTGGCGTAACCCCTCTCAGAATGCTGTGACCGCAGACGGCAATGCCCACGGCAGGTTCGCTCGTTTCAGCGTAGACAACGCGTCCATCAATCACACCTGCCGGTTCCAAGTTGAAATGCGCTTCGCCGGGAACCGACTGGTATCTGGTCCACGTGTGTCCGAAACGAGGGTGTCGGCAGTAAACGGGCGGGGCGGACGAGACCGTGAAGCGTCCCGGTTTTCCTGGGACTGGCTTCGGTTCAGACCAGTCTTCCGTTCTCATCTCGGCGAGATCGCTGATTGCATAGTTGCCGTGTTCGTCGGTCAGCGCACACCGGACCCCTACCACTTTCTCGGGCAGGCCGTAAGAGAGTGAAACCTTGGCGCCCTCGATCGGTCTGCCTTCGGAATCTCTCACGCGGCCGCGAAGCACGCTCGCCTTAGGCATTGATAATCGAAGCTCGTCTGATCGTTGCCATGGATACGGAAGAAATTTCACCTGGCTGGCTCTATCTTCTGCCGTGGCAGTAATGCCGTATTGCTCGCTCTTTTCCGGATTGCCCGGGACCGGAGCAAACCGAAACCGGCCTTGGGCGTCGCTATGGATTCGCGCAACGACTTGCTGACGCCTTAGCGTCCAGTCAATTTGATACAGGACGATTTCGGCACCTTCCACTGCACCGCCGTCGCCATCATCGCAGATCCCTGCTGGCACAATGAATTCTTTAGCGGAAATCGATTTCGCGTCGTCTGCGTCTTTGTTGGAGGAATCCTGCTTATTGAGGCGTGGGTCGGCCTTCTGGGCCTCTTGTGCCGGCTCCTTGTCGGCTCCTGCTTCCGCTTCGCTTGCCGCGGCGACAGGTTCCTCCGGCTGTGACTCCGCCAGCGCGAATTGCAGCGAACTCAGCACCATCACCGCCAGCAGCGCGGCGAAGCCACAGCCGATCATACTCCGTCGACGCAGCGGCATCGCAAAGACCGTGTGCTGTAGCGCGGCAACGCGGCGACGCACATCACAGCTCCTGGCCATGGCCAGTCCGGCGGCGGGAAGGGAGGACGTGCCCTCTAGCGCGACCCGGGCAAGCATTCGACAATAGACCTGCACGTCGCCAAGATACGACGCTGAAACGGCGTCGCAAGTCGCATCGCACGCGGCACGGTGCGCCAAACCGATTCGCCATGCCAACGGGTGGAACCAGAGCAGGATCGACACCATCTGGAGGGCCACATTCCAGCCGAAATCCCGCGATCGGAGGTGAGTCAACTCGTGGGCAACGATTCCGGGCAACTGTGAACGATAGTCCGGCCGGCACATCCGCTCGGGCAGCACCAAGACGGGACGGCGCAGTCCGTAGAGAAACGGCACGGCAAATTGCTGCGAACTGCGAACCAGCACGGCTCGATGACAGGCAATCTCAGCGGCAATACGCTGCACCTCGGCGAGAACCCATTCGGGCGCGTTCTGCGAGGTTGGCGGCATGACCCGCGCCAGCCGCAGATACCCAGTCGCTAGGCGCACCAGAAGCAAGGCCGTCCCAAGGCCCCAGATACCCAAGAGGGCAGCGCGCCAAGACATCGATGCTTCGGATGGCTCGGCCCCGACTGCCAGCGCCGCGTTCTGCTCACTGTCGGTCGAGGATTGGTGAGCACTCGGCATGATCTCGACAGACGTAGGGACTTCTGTTGGGAGCAACGTGGCTTGCGGAAGACCGGCCGGAGCACGTTCGGGGATCACCGGTGGAGGAAAGGGCGAAGGCATCGTCGAGGCCGCTTCCGGGGCGAGAACAGAAACCTCCAGGTCCGGCACTCCAAGGGTCCAGAAAACCAGCAGTCCCAAACCGACCACGGCCCCGCGCCACAGCAAGACCCGCCATCGTGGGTTGACGCGAGCCAGGGTGAAGTGGATCGTCCAGATGATAGCCAGAAGCAGCGTTGCCTTGGACAGCAGGACCGCCCAGGTAGGCATCGAAGGGATTTGGGCAAGACTGCTCCACAGTGAATCGGGCAGATTCATCGCTTCCTCTCCTTTTTCGATGGTTTCGTCACAGAGACCTTCTCCTCGGAAAGCCGTTTGAGTTCGATCAGGTCTTCTGCTGAGAGCTTCTGCGAACGAATGAGACGACAAAGCAAGACTTCTACGGAGCCGTCGCAGCAGATGCGAGTCAAGTCGCCAAGCATGCTGCGGAACGCCGACTCGCGGCGGGTCTTGGCGCGGTAGTAGAACGCCTTTCCCACCCGCCGGCGCGACAAGTGGCCTTTTTCAAGGAGGATCGCCAGATAGGACCGCAACGACGAGTTCCTGATCTTCCATGGGAATCGGCCCTCGATTTCGGCCGGCTTCAACTCCCCGTGTTCCCACAGGATTCGCATAACCTCAAGTTCGCCCTTCGTAAACCGCGGCATGGTCGCCTCCCAGAGTCGGTTGGTCTCTTATGTGCGGATTATACCGCACTTCAATCTGACGCTCAATGCCAACTGCGGATAAATCCGCAGAAAAGCACGGGGAGAGACCCCAGACGGGAGCAGGAGAACAGTTGTCCCTCCCAAAAACTCCGTCCGCCAAGTCAGTCAAGGACTTACGTCGACCTTGAGTTTACCGTGGAATCGGCTGCTTTCCATGCTGCACGCAGCCGGCGGGCCCGGACGGGCTGCGGCTCTCAAGAAACCTTGAGAATTCGACGCATCCGAGGAACCCCGGTACGACGGCTTTACGGAACTACCATACCCCCCAGCAGCGAAGAGACTCCCGCCGCCACGAATTGCGTTCCAAAATGGGTCGTTTGATCGGACACACGGTCACTTCTCTTGTGTGGCCGCTGACTATTCAGGACTCCTCTTATACGGCGTCACCCTGAAAAGCCACCTTGGAACCTTGTCCCTGTGGTCAGCCCAGTCCTTGGGAAACAGTCTTTCCATCTCCGGTTCTTCATAAAGAACAACTCGAAGATGGAAGATGATTGGCACAACGATCGCATAGACATAGTGCCCAACATAGCCGAGCAACCCGTGAACGGTTCCAGATCTTGCTATCGAGCCAACTGGAAAAGGAACGTGTTTCTTAACTTCGTAGACTTACGTGTCACTTGACAACTGTAAGTCCCGGACCAAATCGCAGACCGGGACGGGGCGTTGGTACTTCTCTGGGAGATTGAATCTGTCGCCAATCATTTCGGCGTGGTGAATGTGTTGGAGGTCGAAGCTGCGCACCATCCGGTGCAGCGAAGATCGACCAATCAGATACCAGCCGCCTGGCGAAGCAACCATGCGGTAGGGGGCCACGGCGGTCTTGATCAACTGGCCGGATTCATCCCCGAGATGATAGGTAATCCGAACTCGCCGTCTCTGGCGAATCGCTGTGATGATCTCAACACATACACCGTCTTCGCCTGTTGGCCATAATGCGTAGGAGGATTCAACAACGCACGACTTCATCAGGCGAGAGACTTCTTCCTGGACATCTGCTGGAGCCTCCATGAGTAGTTTGCTTATGGACTGGGTTATGATGTGCTTGAGTTCCCGGCTGGAGGAGAGCAACGACGTGTGAGCTGCCATCAACAAAATGACGAGTTCGTCATGTGTCAACTTGGGGGCCTTCAGGTAGAAGTGGGGCACAATGATATGTCCCCCTCTTTGGGCATCGTAACGTACAGGTATTCCCGCGTCTTGCAGGACCCGAAAGTCCCGAAAAACCGTGCGTCTGGAAACGCCAAGCTCGCAGGCAAGCTCCGCGACACTTTGCGCAATACGGGACTGTAGTAGATTGAGCAGGCGGAGACAACGAGCAACTGGTCGCGCGATCATGTACGATCCCGGCCGTCAAGTCACACTGAGTCCAGCTTCGACTTGAAAGATTCCTCCTGAGGTGAGGAACCGCATGTGGTAGCTCGCGGACTTTGGCAACCCCACCCCCCTACCGTTCATATAGCGTCTACCCGCCATGGGTAATAGCTGACGAGCTTTACAGGCCAGTCTCGTCAGACGACAATACAGAAAGTTGAGGGACTTCGTAGACTAACTACCTCAGGCTGGCGATAGCCCGGGAGCGCCACCACTAGTCAATCAGGCTATGTGGCACAAGAGCCAGCAAAACCGAGTCAGTACTGAGCGGCCCAGATCCACAAGGAATCCACCGTCTATCTTTCTCTATTGAGATTCCACAACGAAAACGGGCACACATTTCGAGAAAAGGCATTTTGAGCCCCAAACCAGAAGATCGACCTTCCATGACGGACCACGACGACGATTTCCGGGAGCTGATGCGACGCATCCAGGAGGGGTCGGAAGATGCGGCCTGGGAACTGGTGGAGCAGTACGGGGAAGCGATTCGGCGAGCTGTCCGGCGGGCACTCAACAAGAGATTGCGTTCAAAGTTCGATTCGTTGGATTTCGTCCAACTCGTGTGGTCTTCATTTTTTCGAGCTCGTGACAAGCTTGACCGATTTAACCGCCGCGAAGAACTTGCGGCATTTCTTGTGACGATGGCTCGCAACAAAGTTGGCATGGAGGTCCGGCGTCTTTTGTCAACAGAAAAGTATAACCTCAACCGGGAACGTTCGTTGGATGAGTTGGATGTTAGCGCTGAGACGGTCGTACCTGGCCGCGCCCCCCCACCTATCGAGGTAGCAATAGCGCGCGAGCAATGGAACCGCCTACTCCAAGACCAGCCCAAACACTACGGGCAAATCATCCAGTTGCGATTACAAGGACACACGCACCTAGAAATCGCAGATTCCCTTCAACTCGCTGAAAGCACGGTGCGTCGTTTCTTCAAGAGACTACTCCGTGAAAGGGTCCCATGACAAACCCAGGGAATGCTTCCCCGTTCGCTTCAGCAGCCGAAGCTGGCGATGACAGTGGGGTGCTGGTGGCCAATCGGCTGGCGTCCGAGATTAGGAGGCGCTGGTGCAATGGCGAGGACCCTGACATCGCCGCGGTTCTCGCGGAACACCCGGAATTGAAACGTTACAAGTCGGTCGTTCTTGACCTCGCCCACGACGAATATCGTCTCCGACTGGAGATGGGCGAGTCGCTAAGTGCCGATGAGTTTTCCCGGCGATTCCCAACTCTGCAGAAATCCCTGTACTTGCTGATCGAAGTCCACCGGCTACTGAACCGGGACCCCCATTTCCGGATGCTCCAAGAGGACAGTTTTTGGCCCAAACCCGGGGAGTCGCTTCTGGGGTTCTCGTTAATCGTCGAACTTGGGCGGGGCACATTCGCACGGGTGTTCTTGGCTTCCGAACCAGCCCTGGGCAACCGGCTGGTGGCCCTGAAGGTTGCACTACAAGGCGCGGAAGAAGCTGAAATGCTGGGAAAGTTGCAGCATCCAAACATCGTGCCGGTCTATTCCGTCCAGGAAGACGCAGCCACAGGATTGACAGCCGTGTGCATGCCGTATCTGGGCCGGGCAACACTCGGTGACGTTCTCGATCGAGCATTTGCAGCAAACGCATCTCCTGTCACCAATGCTCAAGTGATTGTGGACGCGATCCGAGCTCTCAGCGATGACGACACCGTGCCTCCGGATGCCTCGTTCGACCGGATTCTCCGCAAGGGAACGTATGTTGACGGGGTGATTCATCTTGCCGTCCAACTCGCTGACGCCCTGGCGTATACGCATTCGCGTGGCATCTGCCATCGGGACCTGAAGCCGTCCAACGTGCTGATGTCTGTTGACGGTCGGCCGCTGCTGTTGGATTTCAATCTTTCCCTCGACGAGCAGGTCAACGCAAGCAGAATAGGCGGAACGCTGCCCTACATGGCACCCGAACACCTTGAGTCGGTGGTCCTTGAGAAATCGGAGCGTCGAGGTCACGCCGACCCGCGATCGGATTTGTTTTCGCTGGGAGTGATTCTCCGAGAACTGCTCTGTGGTTCGCTCCCCTTCGGGCCGATTCCCTGGGATCGCCCCGTAGAGCAGATCGCGGAGCACTTGCTCCAACTGCAACAGAAGGGGCCCCGGCCCATACGAGCTGAGAACACGCACGTAGACAAACGGTTGGCCCAAGTGATAGACGACTGTCTGGCATTCGATCCGGAACACCGTCCGGAAACGGCAAGTGCCCTGGCTGCCGCTTTCCGCAAGCAACTTACCCCTGTTCGTCGAGGAAAACGATGGGTCGGCAATCATCGTCGCCGCGTGTCGCTATTGGGCTTCTTGCTGGTGGTGCTTTTTCTCGCCGGGGGCAGCTTCTTGGCACTCCGTGACCCTTACAGCGTTCGCCAATTCAACCGCGGCCTGGACCATTATCAGCGGGGAGAGTACAAGCTGGCCGTGGACTGCCTCGGCGAATCGATCCGTTCCAACCCGGAAAATGCCGAAGCCTTCATTGCCCGCGGCCGGGCTCACCTGAAGCTGAAAAACTTCAATTGGGCGTTTGACGATTTCCACGCGGCATTTCAACTGGCGCCAAGTCCAAAGATCAGTGCCTACAAGGGATATTGTCTGAGCAAAGGAAAGCGCCACAAGGAAGCCATAGACTCCTACCGCAATGCATTGGACGAAGGGTATCGTTCGCCGGCAGTGCTTAACAACATGGGGTTCGGCTATATCCAACTGCGACGCCTGGACGATGCCGAAGAGTGCCTGAGGCACGCCGTCGAATTAGACCAGGACATGCACGCCGCACACCACAATCTGGTCGTTGTTTTCGTGAATCGTGCCGTCAATGGGCAATCCATTCCGAAGTCGGCCGTGGCCCATGCAAGAAAAGCTGTTGAAACGGGGCCACCCTCAGCCGAGCTTTATTATCACGTTGCTCTTTTGTACGCACTCGGCGCAAAGCAAGATGCCGGTCCTATGCGACCAGCCGTTGAGCACTTGAAAAAGGCCGTTGCCGAGGGTCTCGACCCGAGCGCGCTCGAGTCGATACCCGCCTTCTCATCTTTGCGCGAGCAGCGGGACTTCCAGAAGCTGCTGACTGCGCCCACACCGAGCGAGCCGGCGGCCCAGGCTGAGCACTTGGTGGAACCTCTTTAAGACGTGCCGCCCGCTTCAAGGGGGCCCCTCTCGTCGCCTGGGCACGTTAGCAATCCGGCGTGGTATTACCGTCTGGTCCGTGCCGCGTTGATCCGCGGTGCCTCTGGAAAACCCAGACGCTTCTTCAAGAAATGATGCCCCCTCTGAGCATCAGATCTCAATTCAATAAATGGTGCGGTTGTCCGTGCTGAATAACCTCAAGCGCGTCGCGTAAGCGGTCTTCACCAACTGCATGTTCCCCCACGCCGTCAAACGTGGTTGCACGATTCGGGAATGAGGTTGCCCGGCTGCCACGGCCACGCGGCATATACGCGGGCGTGGCCGCCCGGGCCAAACGACCGTCTGTTCTTGGAATCGCGAAACCGCGTCCAGTCGCAACTCATCCCGAACGAATGAGGTGCTGCCATGTCGCTCTATTCACGCCGACGGTTCCATCATCGGCCCCGCCGATCACGAAGACTTCGTCTGGAGCCGCTGGAAGTTCGGACGATGTTCTCCGTGATGTCCCCTGCGCCTTCGGACGTTGCGGACATTTCCGTGCATGACGACGTTGTCGGTGAAGTTGCCCCGCTGAGCGGCGCTCCGGAAGATGTCAGGGGCGTGGCCGCCCGGGCAGTCGACGACATCAAGGGCTTCAAGATCATAAACCCTGAGAGTTCCAGTAGCTACGGCGGCTGTTACGGCGGCCTTGCACCCACAACGTCGGGCATTTCGGATGTGAACGTCGACGAAGACGCTCCGAACGAGGTTATTGACCTATACGAGGCCTTTGACGACGCCGAAGAGGCGGACGAAGACTTGCTATACCAAGTAGTGGAGAATGACAACCCGGACCTGTTTAATTCCACCGACATCGATTCTTATGGTGGGCTGGTGCTGGACTTCGTGGACGACGCTTACGGAACGGCAGACATTACCGTCCGGGCGACCGACTGTGGCGGCCAATGGGTCGAGACGACGTTTACCGTGGACGTTGCGGAGGTCAACGACGCCCCGGTCATCTCCGATTTCGGCGGCACAGAAGGATGGGGTGACTACTGGACCTTCAGCGGGGTCGTTACCGACGTGGATGACGATGTTGAAGGGATGATAGTCACCTTCGGAGGGGTACTGGCAAGCTACAATGTGACCGCTACGGTTGACGCTGACGGCACGTTTTCTTTGACCGACGAATTCCCGGGACTGCAAGGCGGCATCGTGACTGCGCAGACGGAAGACGACGAAGGGCTGGAGTCCAACGTGGCTCAGTATTTGATTATCGTCACTTGATAATACCTGACGGGTCCTTGATCGGGGCAGGGGGCCCGTTTGGGGGCTGGACGTGGATCGCCGGAGATGCGAAAATGGCACGGTATGGGTGCCTCAAAAGAGAGCTACGAAAAGCCGGCGACCGTTGAGGTTGAAATTGTGTACGAGTCGTCGGGCCGCGTCGTCAAATTCCTCGGTCCGGCAACGGCAAAACTACTTGACTGGGTCCGAGAAATCGACGCGGCCGAAGACGTGATCGTCATTGTGAGGCCGGTTTCGGATCCGTCACGTTAGGCCACGGGCAGTGCCGCACACACTCTGATCCGAACCCCTGGATTCTCGGAGCCGTTGTCGCGGGATTTCCCGGCAACGTAGCCTGTCTCTGATCTGGCAAACCCAAGGTGAACGAATGGCCCGAGTCCTGCTTACCTGGGAACTTGGCGGTGGATTGGGCCATTTGGCAAGTCTGCTTCCCTTGGCCAGGGGCCTCCGCGAAAGAGGTCACCGCGTGTTTGTTGCACTGCGCGATTTGTCACGCGCCGCCAAGGTCTTTGCCGGGGTCGACCTATCATACCTCCAGGCACCGATCAAGACGCGAGCAGCCGGCCCGCGTATTTCGCCACCTCGAACGTTTGCTCACATTCTTCACAACATCGGCTTTGCCGAGCCTAAGGAACTGTGGGCGATGACTGAAGCGTGGCGGAATCTGTACGCCTGCGTGGAGCCCGACCTGATCGTCTTCGATCATAGCCCGACTGCTCTTTTGGCAGCGCGAGGGTGGGGGGCAAAACGGGCCTTGATCGGCACGGGCTTTTGTTGCCCGCTGGATGGTTATCCCCTTCCGGATCTTCGCCCGTGGCTTGGAGATGACTTAGCACAGTTGCGCGGGGATGAGGATCGAGTCTTGGATCATGCCAATCGAATACTCAATTCTTACGGCGAAGTGGGGCTAGAACGACTTTCGCAACTGTACCATGAGGTTGACGAGAACTTCTTGATGACCTTCAAAGAACTGGACCACTATCCGAGCAGAAAAGACGCCCAGTATTGGGGTGCCTGTCCAAATATCGGCGGTAAGATTCCGGTTTGGCCGGAAGGCCAGGGGAAGAGAATCTTCGCCTACCTCAGCGCCAAGCCGTTTCCGGGCATGCCAAGGTTGCTCACTCTGCTCAGTGAGTTGCGATTCCCCACGGTGATCTGCGGAGACGGAATCAATGCCAAGCTGAAAAAGCGATTTCAGTCCGCGACCCTCCGTTTTGAAAACGAGCGACTGGATCTGCATCAGGTCAGTAGTCAGTGTGAACTCGCCATCCTCAACGGCACCCACGGCACGACCGTCTCAATGCTTCTGGCAGGAAGGCCCATCTTGCAGTTGCCAGTTTTCTTGGAGCAAGCTCTGACCAGTGTTGCAGTAACCCGGCTTGGAGCTGGGTTGAGTGTCCCTCTGGCAAATCCGGAACGGATCGCGGGACAACTGTCTGCTCTTGTCAATTCAGAGGTTTATGCCGAAGCGGCCCGCCGCTTCGCCACACAATATGTCGATTTTGTTCCAGAGCGCCAAATCAAGAAGATGATACAGCGATGCCAGGAGCATTTGAACTAGTCGAGATTCATGTAAAGGATCGATTGAAATCGGCAACTGAGGTGCCCCACGGCTGGCGGACACTCGGGGGTTAGGTAATCAGGCGGCTTGGGTCATGGTGGTCTTGTGGCAACGTTGCTCGAAAGCTACCGGGCTGAGGTATTCCAACGCCTGGTGCTTCCGCTGGCGATTGTAGAACAACTCGATGTACTTCAAGAAATCCGCTTCCACCTGTCGGCGGGTCGCATAGGTTCTTCCGTGGATCCATTCCGTCTTCAACTTGCTGAAAAAGCTCTCCACCGGGGCGTTGTCTCAGCAGTTGCCCTTGTGGCTCATGCTGCACGCAAGGGCAGCCGACCGCATGTCCCAGAATACGTTCCTTTTCCGATGCAAACGCCGCAATCCCTTCTCCAGCACGTAAGTCCTGTCCAGGGTGTCCGAGATTGCCGTGTCAAAATCAAAACCCCGTAAACCCGTGCTGCCAGTAAGCGTCCGCCAAATCCATACTTGCCAGGTCGTGTATGCTTAAGTGCTGGGGCGCAGCACTCTTGGGAGACACGTAATGGGCCGGCCACCGAGCGATCTGGACGACTATTTGGACTGGC
>SDBV01013242.1_pt1 | contig 10520 bp, 8 predicted proteins | sample 2277081 | NCBI WGS metagenome assembly SDBV01 (sample SAMN10402039, study PRJNA504765) | marine sediment metagenome | isolation source: marine sediment core GS10_PC15, 223 cmbsf | place: Arctic Ocean: Southern Knipovich Ridge | collected 2010
TCCTTGACCTTCTCGAGTCCGTAATGGTCCTCGTCGAGGATTTTCTGCGCGTCCTCGAGATTGCGCTTGATGCGGCCTTTGACTCCCCACGGGATCTGCACCAGCCAATCGAGATAGTTCCGAACGACGGTAGCCTCAGCCGACATGGGGCTCATCTGGCGCAGCTTCTTCAGCTCGCCGACGGCCTTTTCGCGCGCCTCGCGGGATAGCTTGGTCTTCTCGATCTTGTGCTCGAGTTCGGCCAGATCGTCACGACCCTCCTCGCTGTCGCCAAGCTCCTTCTGGATCGCCTTCATCTGCTCGTTCAGGTAGTACTCGCGCTGCGTCTTCTCCATCTGACGCTTAACGCGGCTCCTGATCTTGCGCTCGACCTGAAGCACCGAGATCTCGCTCTCCATGAGGGTGAAGACGCTCTCCAGCCGCTCGGAGATCGTGGTGATCTCAAGGATCTGCTGCTTCTCGGCGATCTTGATGGCGAGATGCGAGGCGATGGTGTCGGCGAGCTTGGAATAATCCTCGATCTGGCTGGCGGTGCCGAGCACCTCGGGCGAGATCTTCTTATTCAGCTTCACATAGCGCTCGAACTGCGACACGACCGAACGGGCGAGCGCTTCGACTTCCTCTTCGGAGCCGACGGCCTCGTCGACGGGCTTGGTCTCCGCTTCGAAATAGTTCTCGTTGTCAGTGTAGCGCGCGATGGTGGCGCGGCGCGTTCCCTCAACCAGCACCTTCACGGTGCCGTCAGGCAATTTGAGCAGCTGCAGCACCGAGGCGAGCGTGCCCATCTCATAAATGCTGTCGGGGGTCGGATCGTCGTCGCTGGCATTCTTCTGGGCGACGAGCAGAATTTGCTTGTCCGTACGCATTACCTCCTCGAGCGCCGCGATCGACTTCTCGCGGCCGACGAAGAGCGGCACGATCATATAAGGGAACACAACAATGTCGCGCAGCGGCAGCACCGGATAAAGTTCGGGCGCGTCTGCGGTGGTCTCGGACGGGTTCGGCTCTGTCATGATTAAGTCCGTTGCTTTCTTTTGGGCGGCACCAATGGCCACAATCGCCTTATATCCCGCCCCAAAGGTCAACCACTAGCCAGCAGCAAAGTCCTGGCAAAACCAAGGCTCAGCACTGCGGCATGTTAGCCAACCAGTTAGGGTAAGTGGCAATCGGAAATGCCCCCGTCAAGCTGAATTCCCACCAATTTGAGTGGGATTCGGCTCTTCCTTCAAGCAGGAACGGCGGTTTTGCGTCAGGCGCTCGAACCGAGCTCCTCATTGCGCTCGGAGTAGATGCGCAAGGGACGGGCCTTGCCTTCCACCACTTCGGAGCTAATGACGACCTCTTCGACGCCCTGCATGCCAGGCAGCTCGAACATGGTGTCGAGCAAGATGCTCTCCATGATCGATCTGAGACCACGGGCACCGGTTTTGCGCTCAATGGCCTTCTTGGAGATGGTGTGGAGCGCCTCGTCGGCGAATGAGAGCTGCACGTCCTCCATCTCGAACAGGCGCTGATACTGCCTGACCAAGGCATTCTTGGGTTCCCCAAGGATGCGCATCAGGGACTCCTCATCGAGATCGTCGAGGGTCGCAATCACCGGGACACGGCCGATGAATTCGGGGATGAGACCGAATTTGAGCAGATCCTCGGGCTCGATACTCTTGAGGACATCGCCGGTGCGGCGCTCATCGACGGGTTCCACGTTGGCGCCAAAGCCGATCGAGGTCGACCGGCCACGGGCGGAGATGATCTTCTCCAAGCCAGCGAAAGCACCGCCGCACACGAACAGAATATTGGTGGTGTCGACCTGGAGGAATTCCTGCTGCGGGTGCTTGCGGCCGCCTTGCGGCGGCACCGAGGCAACGGTTCCTTCCATGATCTTGAGCAGAGCCTGCTGCACGCCCTCGCCCGACACGTCGCGGGTGATCGAGGGGTTGTCGGACTTGCGGCTGATCTTGTCGACTTCATCGATATAGACGATGCCGCGCTGGGCCCGCTCGACATTGTAGTCGGCGGCCTGGAGCAGCTTGAGAATGATGTTCTCCACATCCTCACCGACATAGCCCGCCTCGGTGAGCGTGGTGGCGTCGGCCATGGTGAAGGGCACGTCGAGGATGCGGGCAAGGGTCTGGGCGAGCAGCGTCTTGCCGCAACCCGTGGGCCCGATCAGCAGAATGTTCGACTTGGAGAGCTCGACGTCGGAGTTTTTGCTGGCGTGATGCAGCCGCTTATAGTGGTTGTGCACGGCGACCGAAAGCACGCGCTTGGCGTAATCCTGGCCGATCACGTAGTCGTCGAGGACAGCGCAAATCTCCATGGGCGTCGGGACACCGTCCCGCGACTTCACGAGTGAGCTTTTGTTCTCCTCGCGAATAATATCCATGCAGAGTTCGACGCATTCATCACAGATGAACACGGTCGGACCAGCGATAAGCTTGCGAACTTCGTGCTGACTCTTGCCGCAGAAAGAGCAGTAGAGGGTGTTCTTCGAATCAGTTCCGCTCACCTTGCTCATTCTCACTTCCAGTTTTTATTAGTTTCAGGTCATGCAGGTGGCTGTCCGCCTGCGTATTTTTGGCCCTTTTCCCCGACTTGCGAATGTCAGCCAGCCCTCTTGGCAACTGGCACACCGCGCAATTTCAGCATGCTATGGCGCCACTGATCAAGGATTGATTAAGCCCGAATTCTGGGCTGTGGACGCCTCCCCTGGAGCCTGGGATCGCAGCTGGCGCTGGTGCCTCAAGGCTTAGGCCTCAAGACGAGCCTTTTTCCGACTTGTCGGTTAGCGAGTGCCGTTTGGTGATGACTTCGTCCACCAGGCCGAATTTTTTTGCTTCGTTCGCCGTCAGGAAATAGTCGCGGTCGAGCGTCCTATCGATGGTGTCGTAGTCCTGACCGGTGTGGCGGACATAGACCTCATTGAGACGCCGCTTCATCTTGATGATGTCCTCGGCATGCCGCTCGATGTCGCTCGCCTGGCCCTGAAAGCCGCCGGACGGCTGATGCAGCAAGATCCGTGCATTCGGCAGGACGTAGCGCATGCCCTTCTCGCCGGCGCATAACAGCAGCGATGCCATGGAAGCGGCTTGGCCGAGGCATAGCGTGGCGACGGGAGGCCGGACGAATTGCATGGTGTCGTAGATCGCCATGCCCGAGGTCACCACGCCGCCGGGCGAGTTGATGTACATGGAGATCTCTTTCTTGGGGTTGTCCGCCTCCAAGAAGAGAAGTTGCGCGGTAATCAGCGAGGCCACGTTGTCCTCGATCGGGCCCGTGACAAAGATGATCCGCTCCTTGAGCAGACGGGAATAGATGTCATAGGCCCGCTCGCCGCGGTTGGTCTGCTCGACCACCATGGGCACGAGCGTGTTCATAAAGGTCTCGGCCGGATTGTTCATGGATGTCCTAAGCTTTGGCCTCTTTAGCGGGCTGGTGGTTAGCGAATCTTCTGCAGATTCCTACCACATATGGACTCGAACCCCGAAACGGAAGAGGCCAATTGCCGCTTCCTGGATCTTCGCGACGCTTACGCTCAAAAGCCGCCTAGTCGTGCTTATGGTCGTGCTTGTGATCGTGGTCATGGCTGTGATCGTGGCCATGATGGTCGTGATCGCGTTCGATATCGGGATCGTTATAGAGGTCCTCGAGGCTGACCTCTTTGTCGGTCACCTTCGCCAGCTCAAGGATGTAGTCCACGACTTTGTCCTCGAGGATCGGCGCTCTGATTTCCGCCAGCATCTCGGGGTTGTTGCGGTAGAAATCGTAGACCTGCCGCTCCTGACCCGGGAACTGCCGGATGCGCTCGAGCAGCGCCTTGTTCAGCTCTTCGTCGCTGATGGTAATTTTGTTGCGCGAACCGATCTCCGAGAGAAGGAGCCCGAGCCGGACACGACGCGCGGCGATGTCGCGATACTCCTCGCGTGCCTTCTCCTCTGTCGTGTCCTCGTCCTTAAAGGTCTTCTTGTTTTGCTCGAGGTCCTTGTTTACCTGAGTCCAGATGGCCTCGAACTCGTTATCCACGAGCGTTGGCGGTAGCTCGAACGAATGCCCCTTGTGGAGCGCGTCGAGCAAGGACCGCTTGACCTTGAGACGTGACGCCATGGCGCGATCTTCTTCGAGGCGGCCCTTGATGGTCTCACGCATCTGCGCGACCGACTCGACGCCGAGGCTCTTGGCGAACTCTTCATCGAGGGTCGGCGTCTCCGGTCCAGCCACCTCTTTCACCTTCACCGCGAAATGCGCCGTCTTGCCCGCAAGGCTGGCCTCCCCGTATTCCTCGGGGAAAGTGCCTTCGATGTCGCGTTCGTCGCCAGCTTTTGCGCCCGTCAGGCCCTCTTCGAAGCCGGGAATGAAGCCGCCGACGCCAAGAACGATTGGCGCGTCATCGGCGGTGCCGCCTTCGAAGGCCTTGCCGTCGATCTTGCCCACGAAGTCGATGACGACCCGGTCGCCCTTTTTGGCGGCGGTCTTCTTCGGCTTGAAATTTTGATTGGTGGCGAGGATCCGATCGATGGCCTCATCGATGTCTTTCTCGGTGATCGCCGTTACCGGCCGTTCCAGGGTGAGCGAGCTGAGATCCATGACCTCAACATCGGGCAACACCTCGAATGTGAGCGTGTAGGCGAGGTCCGCCGTGCCATCGAAGATCTTTTCGACCTCGGCCTCGTCCTCGGGCAGCGTGACCTTCGGCTGGAAGGCGGCGCGCTCGGCGCGCTCGGTCAATGCCTCGCGGCTGGTGTCGGCCACGACCTGCTGGACCACGTCGGCCATAACCGAGCGGCCATAGATCTTCCGCAAATGCGCTTTGGGCACATGGCCGGGCCGGAAGCCCTTGATCTGCGCTTTGCCCTTGAGCTCGTCGAGGCGTGTCGAGAGCCGTTTTTCGAGCTCATCGGCGCCGACGACGACCTTCAGCACGCGGCTCAGACCTTCTGCGTTCGTTTCAATGACGTTCATACCGTCTCAATCCATCACCGTTCGGCGCCGATGCGGCGCATCTGTCGAAATCAAACCATCCAACGAAGTTGGTTCCCAACGTGTTGGCTCCCAACCGGTTGGTTGGTGCGGGCGGAGGGACTTGAACCCCCACGGCCAAAGCCACCAGAACCTAAATCTGGCGTGTCTACCAATTCCACCACGCCCGCTTCTTAAAGAGGCGCCCGCGTCAGACGCGCCGGCACCTTAGTTCTGCCGGACTATATACACAGGGGATTCCTTGGCTGCTAGCCCGAGGAGACATGGTGAAGCAGCTTAGGGCTCTCTTGTGCCGGGCGGTCTTCGGCGATGGGGCGGCCGGGTGGCAACCCCCAATCCATGCTCGCTTTGCCAAAAGCCGTGGAACAGCATGCCTCTAGCGGCGCGTTTCCAGCAATTTCGGCGACTTGCGGCGGTTGATGGCGCTCAGTAGGGTGCGCAAGAATCGTAGATTTCGAAAGCTCCACCGTGTCCTACAACAATGGCATCATCGAAGCGATCGGCAACACACCGCTGATCAAGCTCAAGCGCGCGTCGGAAGAAACCGGCTGCACGATCCTTGGCAAGGCCGAATTTATGAACCCTGGGCAGTCCGTGAAGGACCGCACGGCGCTGTTCATCATCCGGGACGCCCTGAATTCCGGCAAGCTCAACCCTGGCGGTGTGGTGGTCGAAGGGACCGCCGGCAATACCGGCATCGGCTTGGCGCTGGTCGGCAACGCGCTCGGTCTCAAGACCGTTATCGTGATCCCGGAGACCCAGTCGGACGAGAAGAAGCAGATGCTGCGTCTGACGGGCGCCGAGCTGATCGAGGTGCCTGCCGTTCCCTATCGGAACGAAAACAACTACGTGAAATATTCCGGCCGTCTCGCTGAGAAACTTGCTCTGTCGGAGCCGAACGGCGCCGTCTGGGCCAACCAGTTCGACAACGTGGCCAACCGCCAGGGCCACATCGAGACGACCGCGCAGGAAATCTGGCGCGATCTCGATGGCAAGGTCGACGGCTTTGTCTGCGCCGTGGGCACCGGCGGGACATTGGCCGGCGTGTCCATGGGGCTGAAGGAGCACAATCCCGACGTGGTGATCGCCCTAGCCGATCCGATGGGCGCGGCGCTCTACAATTTCTACAAACACGGCGAGTTGAAATCCGAAGGCAGCTCCATCACCGAGGGAATCGGCCAGGGCCGCGTCACCGCCAATCTCGAAGGGGCCAAGATCGATACGGCCTTCCAGATCCCCGACACCGAGGCCCTGCCGGTCGTGTTCGACCTGTTGAGCGAGGAAGGTCTGTGCCTTGGCGGGTCGAGCGGCATTAATGTCGCCGGCGCCGTTAAGCTCGCCCGCGAGATGGGCCCCGGCCACACCATCGTCACGGTGCTCTGCGATTACGGCACGCGTTATCAAAGCAGGCTGTTCAACCCAGCATTCCTGCGCGAAAAGGGTTTGCCCGTGCCCGAATGGCTGGACCAAAGCCAGCCCGTGACGCCGGCCGTATTTGTCTAGCTAAGAATTGGAGAAGAGACTTTGTCGACGCCGAAGACATGGCTGATTGAGGCCGATGAGCTCGAACGCGAGCTCGATGCACCCGACTTTGTGATCATCGATGCCACCTGGTACATGCCGGGCGAAGACAAAGATGCGCGCGCGGAATATCTGGCGGAACATATTCCCGGTACGATCTTCTTCGACATCAATGAGATCGTCGACAGTGCGAGCGCCCTGCCCCATATGCTGCCGTCGCCGGAGAAATTCTCCTCGCGCATGCGGACCATGGGCATCGGCGATGGACAGCGCGTGGTGGTCTATGACCGCGCGGGCATGTTCAGCGCGCCGAGGGTGTGGTGGATGTTCCGGGTCATGGGCGTCGAGGATGTCAGTGTCTTGAATGGCGGCTTGCCGAAATGGAAGGCCGAGGGCCGTCCACTTATGACGGCGGAGCCGACGGAGCGCACCACGCGTCATTTCACGGCGCGGCTGAATTACGATCTCGTGCGTGACGTGGACGACATGAAGGCGCTGATCCACGACGAGTCGGCGATCCTCGTGGATGCGCGTTCGCCCGAAAGATTTGCCGGCAACGCGCCTGAGCCGCGTGAGGGTCTTCGCGCCGGTCACATTCCTGGCGCGCATAACGTCCCATTTGGGCAAGTCCTCAATGGGGACGGCACCCTCAAGTCGACGGCCGAGCTTAACGCGCTGTTCGAGGCGGCTGGCGTCGAGGCCCATAAGCCGGTGGTGGCGAGCTGCGGTTCGGGCATCACGGCTTGCGTGCTGGCGCTGGCGCTTTCGGAGACCGGTCATCGCCGTACGTCGGTTTATGATGGGTCCTGGTCGGAATGGGGCGCCGATGAAAATCTTCCCATCGCGACTGGTAGCTAGCGGCGGCTCCCCTGGCCTTGGCTAGAGGCTCACATGAGCAAACCCACCAAGACGACTCACAAACAGGATACGCGGCTCGCCCATGGGGGCCGTGATCCGGCGCGCCATCATGGCTTCGTCAATACGCCGATCTATCGCGGGTCGACGGTGCTTTATCCGACCTTGGCGTCTCTCGAAGCGAATGACCAAGACTACAGTTATGGGCGGCTTGGAACGCCCACGGTGCAGGCGCTGGAATCCACGCTGGCAGAGCTTGAAGGGGGGCACGCCACCCTGCTGACGCCGTCTGGTCTTTCGGCGGTCTCGGCGGCGCTGCTGGCGTTTGTCTCCGCCGGTGACCACATTCTCGTTTCGGATTCCGTCTACCGCCCGACCCGGCGCTTCTGCGACAATGTGCTGAAGCGGCTTGGAGTCAGAACCACATATTACGACCCGCTCATCGGAGACGGCATCGCTAAGCTTCTTACCGACAAGACGAAGGTGGTGTTCACCGAGTCCCCTGGGTCTCAGACCTTCGAAGTGCAGGACATTCCGGCCATCGCCGAAGCGGCCCACGCGCGCGGTGCCGTGGTGATCATGGACAACACCTGGGCGACGCCGCTCTACTTCAAACCGTTTGCCCACGGCGTCGATGTGTCGATCCAAGCCGCCACCAAATATATCGTCGGCCATGCCGATGCCATGCTGGGCGTCATCACCACCATCAAAGAGACGACGCAGGCGGTTTCCCGCGTGCATGACGAGCTTGGACTCTGTCCGGGGCCCGAGGACGTCTTTTTGGCTTTGCGGGGCTTGAGGAGCTTGAGCGTGCGGCTTGAGCGCCATCAGAGATCGGCGCTCGAACTCGCCGAATGGCTGGCTGCGCGCCCCGAAGTGGTGCGTGTGCTGCACCCGGCCCTCATCGACGATCCCGGTCATGCGCTATGGCAACGCGACTTCACCGGCGCTTCGGGTCTCTTCGCCATCGTCTTGAAGCCTCAAAGTCACGCGGCGCTTGCCGCCATGCTCGATGGCATGGAGCTGTTCGGCATGGGCTATTCCTGGGGCGGCTATGAGAGCCTGATCCTCCCCTTTAATCCTGCCAGCTATCGAAGCGTGACCAAATGGCAGGCGGAAGGCCCGGCCTTGCGTCTCCACGCGGGATTAGAGGATATCGACGATCTCAAAGCTGATCTCGAGGCGGGTTTTGCCAGGCTTGCCGCTGGCGCCTGATCGCTCAACTGAAGTGATAGAAGACGGCGAGCGTCATGGCGTAGACCACGAGCACGAGCGCCGAGTCCCGGCCCATCCCCAATATCGTTTTGGGTGAGCGGATGAGCAGACCCGCGAGATAGATGGACGTGACCAGAACGCCCGAGATCAGCGCAAACGCCGTGGCCTGGTCGATAGCGCCTAGGATCGGGGCGCCGATATAGACAAGATCCGCCGGCAGCACGAGCGCCACCATCAATAGATTGCTGCCGAAGATATTGGAGATCGCCATGCTGTAGGCGCCGATGCGCACCGCCGCGATGGTGGTGCTGACCTCTGGCAGAGAGGTGGCGGCGGCGAGCAGCGTTACGCCGATGAAGCTTGAACTGATGCCCGTCTGTTCGGCAATCGCCGCGGCGCTCGCCGTCAAGGCGAGACCGCAGACGAGAATGGCCGTGGCCAATAGGACGAAGCAGCGCACGAGGACTGGGAAAGCCACGTGATCGAGGGGTTTCGGAGCTTCTTCGCAGTTCGGCGCGTCCAGGTCCGAGCAGCATCCAACCGGAAGCCAGACTTCGTTTTTGTCGTATTCGCGCAGCACCATGACGATGCCCACATAGCCGAGCCCGAGTAACAACGTGCCGAGGCCGACGCCAATGGGCAGCATAAATTCGCCGACCGCGTGAAGCCCGAGCAGCAGCGCTAGCAGCGCAATGAGCATGGTCGCCTCAAGGGCTGAGGCGGGGCCGCGTGGATATGCGGTCAGGGCCATGCCGGCAAATGAGAGGTCGGCCACAGCGAGGATCGCCGTTTGCATGGTGATGCCGCCGAACATATTGCCGAGGACCAGTTCGGCGTAGCCGGCGAAGGCGCCGTAGATCGTCGTCACCATTTCCGGCAAGGACGTCACGGCGGCGACGAAGACCAGCCCCATGAAGGCGTGGCTGATCTTTTTGCGAACAGCAATGGCATCGGCATAGTGCGCCAGCCGTCCGCCCGCGAACCACACGCCTAAGGCCGCAATGAGGAAGAGTGCGACGTTAAGGAAGACTGGTTGTTGTGCGAGGGCCGTGATCAAGCAGGCATTCCTGTCATGTGTGCCGGAGGCGTTCCGGTTCCAGACCAAACGGTCATGGTGGGGGTCTCTGGCGAGGCCGCATCGGCCCCCTGATATATGTGGGGACTAGCGCGGTTCGCCAAGAGCGCACCCTATTGAAAAAGAGGGCAATTGCGAGACGCGGGATGCTGCATGTCGTCGCGGTGGCCAGGGGTAGAGGCTGTATTGGCTAGTTTAGCGTGTAGGCCGCCAAGGTGTTGTCCAGCATCATCGGGATTAAGACTGTCTTCGAGGCTGGAACGTACATCAGGTCGGCGCTGCCCTGATTGAGATTGATCAATTGATCGACCTTGCCTTTACGATCGATGCGATAGAGCGCGCCCGCTGCCCAATCGGTCACGAGATAGACGCCGTCCGCCACCTCTAGCAGGCCATCGAGATTGCCCACGGGCTTGCCCTTGCCGAGCGGCGCGACGGTCTGGTCCTCGATCGTCACGGTCATGAGACCCGCGAGGACTTGCTCCTGACCACTGCTCGGCATCTGGCCGAAAGACGCGACGATCAGCTTGTCGCCCTGGACGATGACACCGTTCGGTCCGGCCAAGTCGTCATTGGCGAGCCAGGGTTCGAACTTGCCGTCCTTCAGGCGCCAGATCGTATTCATGGGTGTGTCGGTTACATAGACCGTGCCGTCCTCGGCGATGGCCAGGTCGTTGAGAAAAATCGCGCCGTTGGCCTTATGGCGTTTGGGGACGCGTCCCTAGGGCGCGTTGAACTCTACAAGTTCGTCGTTGTCGGCGCTATAGAGCGGGCGGTGGCGATCCGGGTTGCCCGGGGGCGCAGTCAATGCCGTGCGCCATTTTCTGTCCATGATCGTGACGTCGGGCTTGAGCCGGGTGATAAATCCGTTGCCGTGTCT
>SDBV01013243.1_pt1 | contig 10519 bp, 6 predicted proteins | sample 2277081 | NCBI WGS metagenome assembly SDBV01 (sample SAMN10402039, study PRJNA504765) | marine sediment metagenome | isolation source: marine sediment core GS10_PC15, 223 cmbsf | place: Arctic Ocean: Southern Knipovich Ridge | collected 2010
GAAGAAGAAGGTGTGTTGATTGATAATTTTAAATTAGTGGATCAAGGCGACTTTTGTGAAACTGAATTAAAGACACTATTAACGACTGCAGCTTATCCCGTGCGTAATGTCGAACAAAATATTACTGATTTAAAAGCGCAAAACGGCGCGCATCAAAAAGACGTGCAAGAGCTGAATCATATGGTGGCGCATTACGGATGGGATGTCGTACAAGCGGATATGCAACATGTGCAAGATAACGCTGAAAATTGTGTGCGAGCCGTTATTGATCGTTTAAAAGAGAGCGCTTTTGCCTATGAAATGGATAACCGCCCTATTATTAAAGCTAAGTTTTCACTCGATCGCAAAAATCGTAGTGCAATCATCGATTTTACAGGCACCTCGAAATCTCAAAATAATAATTTTAATGCACCAAAAGCCGTTTGCTATGCGGCTGTGTTATATGTGTTTCGTTGTTTGGTCGCTGAAAAAATTCCCCTTAATCAAGGCTGTTTTAAACCTTTAAATATTGTGATTCCCGATGATTGCATGCTCAATCCTAAATATCCGGCGGCTGTTGTGGCAGGTAACGTTGAGACATCGCAAGCTATTGTGGATACCTTATTTGCCGCGTTAAATGTTATGGCGGCCTCGCAAGGTACAATGAACAATTTCACTTTTGGTAACCAAGAATATCAGTATTATGAAACGATTTGCGGTGGTGCAGGTGCAGGCCCAGGTTTTCATGGTGCTTCTGCGGTTCACACGCATATGACGAATACTTTGTTAACCGATCCCGAAGTGTTGGAGCAGCGTTTTCCTATTTTAGTCGACTCTTTTGAAATTCGTCAGGGCAGTGGTGGAGATGGGCTTTGGCGCGGAGGAGACGGAGTGATTAGGCGATTAGTTTTTAGGGAAAAAATGACAGCGACGATTGTTTCTAATCACAGAAAAATTGCGCCTTATGGCATGGCAGGTGGAAAACCTGCGCAATTAGGAAAAAATTGGGTGTTGCGTCGCAATGGCAGCGCTGTGGAATTAAATAGTGTGGCTGAGATTGTTATGAATCCAGGTGATATTTTTATTATTGAAACGCCAGGTGGTGGCGGTTACGGTCAGCGATGATTGCCTAGATGTCTGCAGCCCAGACCAGCACGTAAATTAGCCTCAATATTTTCAAGTGAAATGCCCTTGGTTTCAGGGATAAGAAAATAGACAAACAACCAACCTAAAATACTAATGCTCGCATAAATCATAAAAGTGCCTCTTGCGCCGAGTCCTTGGATTAGTGTTAAAAACGTTTGTGCGATAATAAAATTAAATCCCCAACTTAATGACACCATCAAACTTGTGCCAACACCGCGAATTTCAAGTGGAAAAACTTCAGTGATAATAAGCCACATAATCGGACCAAGACTGATTGCAAAAGAAGGGATGTAGAGCATCATGCTACCAAACGCGAGCCATTTTAAAGTCGGCGAATCAGTGCCGATATAAAAAGCGAGACTCATTGCAATTAAGCTGAGAATCATACCCGTTAAACCGAACAATAATAGTGGGCGACGCCCTAATCGATCGATCAATGGCAGCGCAATAATCGTAAAGAGCACGTTGACAAGTCCTACAATGGTGGTCGTTTGAATCGCGCCCGCAGCTGTTTTAAAGCCAGCCAATTGAAAAATTGTAGGTGCATAGTAAATAATGGTGTTAATACCGGTGCATTGTTGGAAAAAAGCAAGACCCGCTCCAATGATCACGGCAGGCCACACCCATTTTTGCAGCAGTAATTTCCAGTTGGTTCGTTTTAAGCTGCCTTTGATATCTGACAATTCAGAATCCACATTATCCACCTGACGGATACGTTTCAATGTATTGCGTGCTTTGTTTTCCCGGCCTTTGTGCATTAGCCAACGTGGGCTTTTTGGTAAAAATAACATTCCGACAAAAAGCATCAATGCAGGGATAACCCCCATTGCGAACATCCAACGCCAGTGAGCGTCGGTGGCAAAAAAATCATCGATAAGATAAGCCAGAAAAATGCCAACAGTGATAGCCAACTGATTAAGCGATACGAGTGCGCCGCGCCATTTAGCCGGAGAAATTTCCGATAAATAAAGCGGAGCCACATAAGAAGCAATGCCAATAGCCAGACCGACCACAAAACGACTCAGCACTAAATCGACTATATTTTGTGAGAAAGCAGAGCCTAGTGTGCCGAATAGAAAAACAATGGAAGCGATAATTAAAATATTACGCCGTCCGAAAAAATCAGCAAACCAACCACTGATCGCTGAGCTAAATAGGGCGCCTAACAAAACGGCGCTGATCGCAATCTCTGTGGCTACTGTGGACAAGTGAAATGATTTTCGGATAAATAAAATAGCGCCTGAAATAACGCCAGTATCAAAACCAAATAAAATACCTGCAACTGCAGCGATAGCCGCGATGGTGATCACAAAGGCATTGATTCTTGTATTAGAAGCATCGAGTGCAAAGTGATTAGACTGTTGCTTCATAACATTTATTCCAAAGCATTATTTCCTGAGAGTATACACCATTTTATGATGGCCATTCAATTTGTAATGGTTCAATAAAATCAAAATAAATCATCGCAAGCCAATTAATCGTTGAGGTAATCCAGGCTTGTCCAGCCTCACCTTGTGCATTGGCAGCATATTGGCTGCGTATAAAGTTGCCTAAAACGTAGGGTTCTGCTTTATATCGTTGCCAATCCTTTTTAAATGGAAGCATATTATTGAGTAACTCAAGAGCTTGTTCACAGCGTTTCTGTTTAAATAGCGCATAAACGACAAACATGGCAGCATGATTATAAATCCCCGCGTTTTCTGCAATGCCCGGCACTAATTGAGTAATTCGACCCACATGGGGGTTGGGTGACAGATAAGGGGGATTAAGTATCATTAAACCATCGCTGGTTTGCAAATGTTTTAATACGTTATCCAGTGCCGTTTGTGCATGTTCGGGAGCCTTAAGATGCATATCACTGATGGTATACCAGGCTTGCGGCAGTGAAAAAATGCGGTTTTTACCGCCGATAGTGATGCCGTCAGAAGTGATCGCTCTGTTAAACCATTGTCCATTCCATTGAGTGTTAACGGCGTCTAATAATGTTTTACAATGAGCTTCGATGTCGATGTTCAATTCAAGTTGAGTTTGCTTTGCCAGGTTATTCAGCATTAGCAGGCTTAAATAGGCTAATTGTGCTAAGACAATGCTTTCTCCTTGATCACCCAATCCTGACAGTGCATCATTCCAATCGCCTTCGTGGGCACAAATTAAATTGTTTTTTCCATACTCTAATGAATACTTGACCCCGGCTAATAAATGTTCCCACACGGTATTTTTTTTATTCCCATCATCAAAATAGCCGATGATGGTTTGTAATATCGAATAATCCCCGGTTATTTTACAATAGCGTTCAACGGCAAAAACCTGCCAGAATTGTAAATCACGAAAATCTCGATAATCATGTTTTAGCGTGTAGCAATAGTATTGACGCAAACACCGCCCACTTACATATTGCTGACTTAAAATAAATAGCAAAATTTTCCGAGCCTTTGCTGCATCAAAGTGACACAGTGCCATGCAATCTTGGCAAACATCGCGGACCCCTAAATAACCTTGCCTGACCAAACCTAGAGATTGTTGATAGATTTGATAAGGAAAAAATGTTTCTAGAAATCTAGTCGTATCCGATCGTTTCTTGGAAGGTGCTTTATTTTTAATAGTGATTCTTTTTTTCCAAGCAGCCTTGACCTTATTAAATTCATCGGCAACGTCATGAAGATCAGCGATGGGTGGTTGATGATCTGTAAAGCCAGCCCCACCAATTAAACAGGCGATGGATTCACTAGCCGATGCGGCAAGCTTGATATTATAATGGAAAATTCCAGCACTTGCTTCCCCACTCGTCACTTCTGAAGGTAATGCAACTTGCCTAGTTTGTTCGGGAGCAGCCAAGCCACCTGCACCAACGAATTGATCTAAGCTTGTTGAAAATGAGCTAATTGGGGATAGTGAGCGACAAAATCCTGTAAATTTTGGGTTTAAATTGGTTTTGAATGAAATCGTTTGCGATGGCTCATCGAAAAAAGCGGGCACGTGCCAAAAATGATAAGGTGCGCTGAGAAGATATTCATTATGCAGTAAAAATTCAGCACACGTGTAGAGCGATATTGTTCGTGTTGTTTTCGACAAATTAGCAATTTTAATCCACCATATTTCATAACAACCTTGCAAAGGCACAAAATGAATGCTTTCCACTTGAATGCCCTTAACAGTAGCCATAATGCGGGTATAGCCAGGTGCGTGTAAACATTGGTATTCATCGAGAGTCGTTCTGCAGGGCAAATAACTGGGAGACCAGAAAGTGTCTTGATCTTTCACATACAACCACCGCCCTTTACTTTGCTGCCAAGGGTCGTGCTGGGTTACATAATAATAAGGCTCCGACAAAGTACTGCTGTAACCATCGCCAAGGTGTGAGATTTTTAGACCATAACTGTCGTTAGCCAGATAATTGTACCAACTACGTAGCGTATGAGGTTCGGTAATGATGCATCCTTGATCGTCGATGTGATAAGCCATGAATGATCCTTTTACACGGCAGACTTTTATCCATTTGCAAACCATTCTATTGTAGTATTAAGCTTATAGCGAGTGCAATGATTAACTAAAAAAGGAATGGGGCATGATGCGTTTTCACAATCAGATTGTCGTGTTGGGAGGAGGCGCCAAAGGGATTGGATTAGCCACTGCAGAGGCTTTTTTAAAAGAGGGAGCCAAAGTGGTTATTCTCGATATAGAAAACCCTGAGCAGAAATGGCTAGCATCATTCGCTGATCAAGTTCATTTTTTTAATTGCAATATTGCTGATGCAAAATCGCTAAATCAAGTTTTTTCTGAGATTGAAAAACATCATGAGCGAGTCGATATATTAATTAATAACGCAGGCATACAACGTTATGGAAGCGTTACCGATACCAGCGAGCAAGAGTGGGACGAAGTGATGGGGGTTAATTTAAAGGGTGCATTTTTAACGGCAAAACAAGCTATTCCTTTAATGCAAAAAAATAATCAGGGTGTCATCATTAATATTTCGAGCACCCAAGCGTTTCAGACACAAAGGGGGGTCGCTGCCTATACCACCAGCAAAACGGCCTTATTAGGTTTAACTCGTAGTATTGCAGTAGATTATGCGCCAGAGATTCGTTGTGTTGCTGTCTGTCCTGGAACCATTGATACCCCCATGTTGCAATGGGCCATCCAACAATCCGATCAGCCCGAGCGAGTATTAGAAGAATGCAAACAGATGCACCTGGCACAGCGCATAGGCCAACCCGAAGAAGTCGCTAATTTCATTTTATATTTGTGCACTCGAGAAGCCAGTTTTATCACCGGACACAGCTTTCGAATTGACGGTGGCCAAGGCATCTTAATCGGAGGAGCGCCTCTTTATAATTAAGCCATCGTAATGGCCCCATCGTCATCCCCGCAAAAGAGAAGTCCGAGCGTCATCCCTGCGAACACACCACGTCATAGCCGTGGAGGCAGGAACCGAGCGTCATCCCTGCGAACACACCACGTCATAGCCGTGGAGGCAGGAACCGAGCGTCATCCTTGCGAGCGCACCACGTCATAGCTGCGGAGGCAGGAACCGAGCGTCATCCCTGCGAGCGCACCACGTCATCCCCGCGAAAGCGGGGATCCAGTTATCTATTGGAAAATGACTGGATCCCCGCCTTCGCGGGGATGACGGTGGGTTTTCGCCTTCGTGGGGATGACGGTGGGTTCCATCTTTCTCAAGGATGATGACACCTGCCAGCGATGATGGGCAATATTTAATCTTCTCTTAAGGAATTAATGTTAAACTGCTTGCCAATAGATGGTATTTTTTGAGTTTAAAAGCTATATGAGAAGTGAAGAAAGAGAAGCAGAAGAAGTAAATCCAGGGCCCGATGTTTCGGTTGGACAAGGTGAGTATGCCATTCGCCATCATGGGAAGAAATTTGGGTTGATCACACATGGTATCGCCACATGCAATGGTATTTTTATTCGCACCAAGGATTATGATTACTTCAGCCATATTGATGTAAGCACACTTTTTTCGTTCGTGCTAAAACTGAATAGTCCTATAGTGGAAGTCAAAGCATTTTATAATTCTGAGAATGCACCATCTAAGAAGCTTGCGGAAGACTTTGGAAAATATATCGAATTAATAGATGTATTCAAAAATATAGAGTTTTCGGCTATCGGACTTACAGAAAAGATCGCTCATAAGGGTTTTGCCATTGATCAAAATGGCAATTGGTCAAAAATTTTATCTGGTAGATTATATAAAGCCCTTATAGCTCGAAATATCACTTCGGTTCCTTTAAAACTGCCTTACCTTGGTCATTTATTCAGAGAAAATCTGCATATATTTGGAAATAACCTCCATCCGCGCAGGATAGGTGAACAAGTTGTTAATTTTAATTTATTATGTGCTGTGCTTCATTATGTAAAAAATAATACTATTTCGTCAGCGATGCAATTAAAATATTCTACTCAAGCAGGGAAAGCGACCGTTGTTTTATCTAAGAAGGCTTGTAATAAGTATATAGGAAAGTATCTCAATGACTTAACAAAACAACACGACAAATGCATCTACCCAACCCCAGATGAAAAAAAGAGTATTAAGCTTATTTCAGCTGCTCCGATTGATGGTACTCTAAAGTTAAAAAATCTCTTTAAAAATCATGATCTATTTTTAAAAATTAACAAGACTTTGCCAGCCTCTTGCAACTTAGAAAGCCTTGCTTTTGAACCTGACAACAAGCAGTACCCCTATTTTTCCTCATGGGCTAAGACTGATGATTTGAAGAATTCTATAAAAGAAATTGAAAACGATACCCCTACTTTAGCGAAAGCAATATTCTTTAGAAATTTAATCAATCTTACGGAACATGCCGAACCCAATGCTGAAGTGTTAACAGAATATATAAAAAGCGCTCTCATGCAAGAGGCCGGAAGTCCTGAAAATATCATACCGGAAGATATTGATATTCTGCGACATCTCGATAAGCCTAGTCGTTTTAAGGACGAGCTTATTTCACTAACCTCCGTTCTTGTAAACAAGATTGTAAGTGAAGAAGATCATATGAGATCTTGCTGGCAGTGTTTAGATAAATTATATGAATTTATAGATCACTCAGACTTTAAAGATGCGGTAAAGCCTTTGCTAGAACGTATGAAGGAAGAGTTTTCACTAGAAATTGATTTAGACTCTGAAGAATCATGTTTCAATAGTATTGAAGACGCGCTTCTCCTAACTGGCATGTTCGAAAAACATCCTTTTTTGATGAAATGTATGCAAGACGAGCTTAAAGCGCTTTTTAAAAATGTTAATTCAATTCCAGAGCGTTATCCTAAATTAAAGGCTGATTCGGCCTATAAAGAATTAAAAGAATTTGAAAATCGCTTTGAAACTATCATGAACAAGCAGGTGACAGTCAGCGATAAGCGTAGTGCGCTTTTTCGCACACCTTCACCTGAATCATCGGGATCCACAAAAGGAGACAATCCCGACATTCCTGCGAACGTTGGGGTTTTACTTTCGCGGGGATGACGCTGGGTTTTCGCTTTCGCGGGGATGACGGTGGGTCCCATCTTTCGCAAGGAGGATGACACCTACCAGCGAGGATGGGCAATATTTAATCTTTCCTTAAGGATCGCATGTTAAACTGCTTGCCAATAGATGGTATTTTTGGAGTTTTAAAGCCATATGAAAAGTGAAGGAAGAAAAGTAAATTCAGAGCCCTATACTCCGGTTTTGCAAGGTGAGTATGCCATTCGTCTTCCTGGAGAGCAATTTGAGCTGATGACATACGGCATTGCGACATGCAATGGTATTTTTATCCGCACCGAGAATTATGATTACTTCAGCCATATTGATGCAGGCACACGTTTTTCGTTCGTGCCAAAACTGGATAGTCCAATAAAGGAAGTCAAAGTTTTTTATAACTCTGAGAATGAATTATCTAAGAAGCTTGCGAAGAACTTCGAAAAATATATCAAATTAATAGATGTATTTAAAAATATAAAGTTTTCGGCTATTGGACTTACAAAAGAGATCGCTAATGGGGGTTTTGCCATTGATCAACACGGCAATTGGTCAAAAGCTCTACCTAGTAGAGTGCGAAAAGCCCTTAAGACTCGAGACTTAAAACTGCTTGACACTGATTCTTTATTCGGTGTATTCAGAGAAAATCTGCATATATTTGAAAATAACCTCCATCCGCGTAGGATAGGCGAACAAGTTGTTAATTTTAATTTATTATGTGCGGTGCTTCATTATGTAAAAAATAATACTATTTCGTCAGCGATGCGATTGGAATATTCTACTCAAACTCAAACAGGGAAAGAGACCGTTGTTTTATCTAAGGAAGCTTATAAGGGTGTACAAGAATATCTTAATGATTTAACAGAACAACCTGACAAACTCATCTACCCAACCCCAGATGAAGAAAATGGTATTGAGCTTATTTCAGCTGTTCCGATTGATGGTGTTCCAAAGTTAAAACATCTTTTAAAAAATCATGATCTATTTTTAAAAATTAACAAGACTTTACCAGCCCCTTGCAATTTAAAAAGCCTTGATTTCGAACCTGACAACGAGCAATACCCCTATTTTTCCTCATGGGCTAAGGCTAAGACTGATGATTTGAAGAAATCTATAGGAGAATTTAAAAACGATGCCCCCGCTACTTTAGCAAAAGCAATATTCCTTAGAAATTTAATCAATCTTACGGAACATACTGAATCCAATGCTAAAGTGTTAACAGAATATATAAAAAGGGCTCTCATGCAAGAGGTCAGAAGTCCTGAAGATATTATACCAAAAGGTATTGATATTCTGCGACATCCCGATAAGCCTAGTCGTTTTAAGGACGAGCTTATTTCACTAACCTCCGCTCTTGCAGACAAGATTGTGAATGAAGAAGAGTATAAAGAATCTTGCTGGCAGTGTTTAGATAAATTATATGAATTTATGGATCGCTCAGACTTTAGAAATAAGATAGAACCTTTGCTAGAACGTATGAAGGAAGAGTTTTCACTAGAAGTTGATTTGAGCTCTGAAAAGTTATGTTTGGCTAGTATTGAAGAAGTACTTGGTCAAATTGAGCTTCTCATGGAGCATCCTTTTTTGATGAAAGGCATGCAAGACGAGCTTAAAGCGCTTTTTAAAAATGTTGATTCAATTCCAGAGCGTTATCATAAATTAGAGACTGGTTCGACCTATAAAGAATTAAAAGAATTTGAAAATCGCTTTGAAACTATCATGAACGAGCAGCCGACAGTCAGCGATAAGCGTAGTGCGCTTTTTCACACACCTTCACCTGAATCATCGGGATCCACAAAAGGAGATTCTTCATTAAAAGGAGACCCTTCATTCAATCCCGACATCCCTGCGAACCCACCACGTCATCCCCGCGAAGGCGGGGATCCAGTCATTTCTCAATAGATAACTGGATCCCCGCTTTCGCGGGGATGACGCTAGGTTTTTGCTTTCGCGGGGATGGACGCTGGGTCCTAGCTTTCGCGAGGATGACATGGTGCATTGGCGTGGATGACGGCGCCTACCAACGATGATAAGCAGGATGCTCGGGCGTGACGGCGACGAAAGTGCCTAGGCAAATATCACAGACTTTATCGTTAGCGATTAAATAACCTTTGATAACTGCTCTTTTGCCTTTAATTTCTTGAAGTTCAGCTTTTAAAGTCAGCATAGTATCCATCGGTGTGGGCCGCAATAGTTCGATAGTATATTTTGCGGTAACCGTACAAGGGGGTTCATCTTTATGTTGAGATTGCATCAGATACCAAGCCGCAGCCCAGTTGCAGTGGCAATCCAGTAGTGTGCCAATGATGCCGCCATTTAGGACATTAGGAAAAGCGTGATGATAGGGTTTGGGTTTCCAGTGGGCAATGACCTGATCACCTTCAACAACACTTTGGATTTGCAGTCCTTGAGGATTAGCGGGCCCACAACCATAGCAAATGCTGCGTTTAGCGTATCGGTCTTGTAAACTTTGTGTTGTCATGTGAGGCCGAAAAACTCAGTGGTACTTAAGAGCAGTTTACTTAATATTATCGGATAAAAATAGATATTTCTCTAAGCTCGTCCTCCAGCTTAACCGGAGGACGGTATGTTAAAAATACCAAATTTCTAAAGGGATTTAATGAAATTTAGTCAAAGTTCCTGATCCGGCATAGCCTTCACTTATGTCGTTACCACGAAATGATACCTTTAACTGATTTGGGCTGATAAGTGTGGTGTTCACAGTTGCATTAAGCGAATAGTAATGTACAGCAAGATTCATTGTGACGGATCCATCCGGGTTTTGTATGCATTGACCTTTCAGCATCCCGAACCCTACACTTTCATTTGGGTTGGGGTGGAAGCTAATGCTGGCATCTTCCATACGATTGCCGCCGGTATCCTGAATGTGAAGATTAACGGCACTTAAACTCCCTAAGT
>SDBV01013244.1_pt1 | contig 10519 bp, 10 predicted proteins | sample 2277081 | NCBI WGS metagenome assembly SDBV01 (sample SAMN10402039, study PRJNA504765) | marine sediment metagenome | isolation source: marine sediment core GS10_PC15, 223 cmbsf | place: Arctic Ocean: Southern Knipovich Ridge | collected 2010
GATCGCTGACTCCACAATAGCCAAGGTGTCCAGGGAACAGCGTACAACAGGGTCAGATGCCCGGCACCGTAATGGGCAAAAAACTTGGGGAGTAAAGCAAAAGCTATCCCAGCAAACAATGCCGCTGCATGACCCAACCCCTCCTCATTCATCAGCTTATACATGCCCAAGCCACCCCAAATCAAGTGTACCCCAATCAGCAGGTTAAAACCCAAAGGTAAGGGAGTGATCAAAGCTATCCAGCCAAATGGATACCATAACCCTGAAAGAGGGTTTGCTACGAAAGGGTAACCGCTAAGTATGGTCGAAGACCACAACGGAATTTCTCGCCAGGTTGTAATACTACTCTTGAGAAATAAAGCGTTAGGATAATGTGTGATCGTCAGATCCGAGAATGGGGATCCAGAAGCCGGGTATGGAAACATGCGTATTGAAGGGAGCAGCAAGAATAAGGGCACACATAAGATCCAGATCGATAACCAGAATGTTGGTATACGGGCAATTCCAACCGATACCAGCTGCCAGATCTTGGACCCCTCATGTTCAATAATAATAATGGATTTTCCGCTCACCCAGGACTCCAGTCACAATGAGTCATATAATCAACGTCCCCTGCTTGTTGAGGACTAATGCAGATTATGAACTTCAAATATCTGTACATCGCCTGATGAATAAACAATCTTGTACCCTGGCTTGAATTCCTTCCCACCAATCTCCCGCTCCCGTGTCCCATAAAAGAGGTAAGACACCTCAAGATGAAAAGAGTCAACACCATTCCCATTTAGATCATTCAATAAATTTAGTACGATTTCCTCCATTTGTTTCGCGTTTACTGTCTCAAATGGATGTCCGTAAAGCACTCGCCTACCTGTATAAGCCGGGATAAATAAACCCATTTCAGGGCTTGCTAAAATCAAAGCATCTCGAGGTGCGTTTGCTTCGAGCCAATTCAATCCTCTCATCTCCTCCTGAGTCAAGATTATTTTCGGCTCCTTCGCTTTAACGGCCTGGATACCGCCCAGAATGATCATCAAATTGGTTGGCACAATGAGCAAGATCACCAGGTAGATTACCGCCAGGGCAAATACTCTGCTCCTGGAGAATAAATGATCTAAACCGATTGCGGCCAAGCCGGCCAAAGGGATCAAATAGCCCAGGATAAATCTTCGCTGCAGGCTCCAGGGGAAATACAGGAGCACCAAACCCAAGCCTGCCCAAAGTAGCAATGTCCTCGCTGCAACCTTTTTTTCACGCCAAACCCAATAACTCCCTGGAATTGCCAATAGAGCCACTGGTGAGAAGGAAATGATCAGATCCCAAATCATTGGTGAGACCGTTAAATTCTGTTCACTCCAGATGGCTAACACTGGATCATTTTGTGTGATCCACACTTCATATATCAGAATTGGCATCCCGCCCAGAAGAAGCAGGATTAATTTCCTGGATGAATCCGACCGGCGTATAATGCCCACTATCTTATTGATTCCCCGTGAATTCCTCCTGAGGGTAGAGAACTCAACCCAGAAATCCCAGAAAACGAGCCCCGCTAATACAATTCCCGCTACCACAACACCAAAAGGAAGTATGATAGATAGTACGAAAGCAGCACAGAATAGAAGGATATCATGCAGATATCCGGATTTATTATGCTTGCCATTTACAGCATTCAGCTCGGGTGTCAGGATCCAGAGAAGAATCGCCATCCCAATTGGGAAATGAGGGTTAGCATAAGCAGACAGGAATGGATATCCTTCGGCAACCCAAAAATCAGCGGTAAACAACCCAAACAATGCAGCTAACCAGCCCATTCCAGAACCAAATAACGCCAATCCGAATGCTAACCATTGCGATCTACTGGTTGCAAGCACCTTGCCGAAAAAATGCCACAAACTAATCACCAACCCCACAGCACCCAATAAGCGAGCCAGGTGGAAAGTGATTTGCAGTGTCCCCCCACTTAACCTGGTGATATGCCCAAGTGCCAGGTAAAACAAAAATAAGTAGCCTCCATCCCCAGGCTGAGCTGAGTAAGGCAGGTAAAATCTCCAACTCCCCTGCCACCCTTGATACATTTTTGCCAGATATGAATTGCCATCCTGTGGATTTAATAAAAATCCCCCAAACTGGTGATCACTGCCTGCACTTTGGAATGCCCACAGATAAGGTACCGAAATCAGCAAAATAAATAGGATCCCCATTGATAATAAGATCCAGAGATCGTCTTTTTGCCGCATAAAATTATTGTAACCTTATTCCCCAAGCAGCCAATCTTATTGACAAAACCGTTAGTTGCAGCTTCCTTGCCCGTCACCTTTTTTGTCAATTCTAGTGATTTGTTTTATTGCCTCTTGTGTATATCTAATTACCCCTCTATAATTTTCTTTATGAGTCATTCATTTAAACTTTTCCGCCTTCAGCAAATTAATACCTTGCTGGATAAAGGTCATGCACAATTGAAGGAAATCGATCGCCTGCTGGTTGACGACCACCAGGTGCAAATGTCCCAGCAGCGTCTCGAACAGGCGAAAAATGCACGCTATGAGGCTGATAAAAACCTTCGCATGGCAGAGCAGAATGTCAATGAACAACGCCTTAAGATTGAGAGATCCCAAGCCAGTCTATACGGTGGAAAAGTTGTGAATCCAAAGGAACTGCAAGACCTTCAACAAGAATCCGAGGCTCTCAAAAGGTATCTGATGACACTGGAAGACCTGCAGCTTGAAGCGATGCTCGCTTCCGACGAGGCGGAGGCGAACTTTATGGGGACCTCGGATCAGCATTCTGCTGTTTTAACTCGAGATATCAAACAAAAGGATGAATTAACTGCGAAGAAGGCCGAATTAATTCAGGATCTAGAACGACAAGAGAGTGAACGAGAAGCGGCAGCTGCCAACATCGATTCTCCGTATTTGCAGTTGTATGAGGCATTACGCCAGCAAAAGAACGGAATCGCAGTTGCAAGGGTACTCGAAAAAACTTGCGCTGCCTGCGGGTCAACTCTCTCTGCAACCACCTTCAGATCAGCACAGGTGCCCACGAAACTGACCCGTTGTACAACTTGTGGGCGGATTTTATATGTAGGTTGAAGATGTCGAGATTTTTTCAAAACCTGGCCTTTGATCAGGTCTCTTTTTGGATCGGATTTTTCGCTGGTGGATTAGGCTTATGGCTGATCAGCAAATTATTCCCTGCTCTACCCGGTCTTGTGCGAAATATCCGCACTCGCTCAGGAAAAGCACGGTCAAGCCTGATCCCAGGCAATGCAGAACGACTTCGCCAGGAAACACTCCGTTATGTTCAGGGGATCCATCTGGCATCACCCTTATTTGCCTTAGATGAGATTTTAGTCGAACCACGAGTTTTGGCTCCCCCACCGCAGGTTCATTCGAATGAAGATACCGCCACTGCAGATATTCTCAACCAGACCATCCCATATCTACCTGATTGGCCTGAACTAGCCGCACGATATTCAGCCCACACGCTTACCCTGCCTGAAGCTCTCAGTGCTGGTGCCAATTTAATCCTTACTGGCGGACCTGGTTCTGGCAAATCAATTGCTCTGGCCCATCTTGTATGCCAGATTGTTAGACGCGAGGATGTCGCTTCTGGGTTTTTGGATTACCTCCCGGTCTACGTCCACGTGGCAGATATGTTCCCAGAAGCTCATTTTTCAAATAATCCACTTGAGCATATACTCAATGCGGTTCACACTTATGCCGACACAATATCATCCAAGCGGCTCTATAGTTTGCTGCGCCAGACTTTCCAGGCAGAACGGGTTTTGTTATTACTTGATGGTCTTGATGAGGTCCCCCCAGAATTTCATCAGGAGGTGGTGGGTTTTATCAATGCCTTGCTGCAGGAATACCCGCGTGTTCGAATGGTGGTTACCTCCTCTTCAGAGGATTTTTCTGGCATGGTTGAATTGGGACTAGTTCCCGTGGCGATGGCAGACTGGAATGAGCACCAATATTTATTATTCATCCGCAAATGGTCCCGAAGTTGGTTTCGTCATATACGTCCTGGCATTCAGGAGGAGATTGAACAGATTGATCCACGCCTATTAAATGCTTGGCTGTTGGCAGAACACCCCGTAATCACACCTTTTGATGCCACTATGAAAGCCTGGGCTGTCTTCGCAGGTGATACGGTTGGCCCAGGTTACGTCGATGCAATTGAATCATATGTTTGGCGCCTTACCAATCATCTCGAAAATTCACGTCCGGGTCTTGAAGATTTTGCATTGCAGATGGTTGCCTCGCTTGAAATTGTTCTTGATCTGAAACGCGCCCGTGGCTGGGAGGCAGAGTTCGAAGCGGAACAGTCGGGTACCGGTTCTGAAGTAGATGCTCCACAAAGAATACCTTTGAAACGTGGCAAGAAATCGACCCGAAAACTGCCGGGTGTACTGCCGGATTTGCTAGAAAACGGTTTATTGGTACAGCGTGTGACAGGACGCCTAGCCTTCTCTCATCCATTGATAATGGCATACTTCGCCTCAGCTGCTCTGGCTGATGCTCCAATCTCCCATTTTCTCAGCAACCAGCCGGATTGGACTGGAAAATCATCGACAATGCTTTTCCTGGCCACTTCAAAAGTGATATCTCCAGAAGTTTCGGAAATGCTGACCCAAGATGACGATCCCTTACTGCGCAGTCTATTGATGATTGGTCGTTGGTTACGATATGCTCCGCAAACAGCAACTTGGCGGACGAAAGTTATGCGCTTCCTCGCCGCGGAACTTCAGCGCGAGAATATCGCCCTCGGGTTACGGGCTCGACTGCTATCCGCCTTACTGCAATCCGGAGACCCCGGGGTGAGCGTTTTATTGAGACAGATCTCCCATACCGGTATTGATGATTTAAGACATTTATCAACTCTTGGGATGGGTTATCTGCTTGACCCACAAGCACTCGTCAGGTTGAGTGAACTATTGGCCGAACCAGAACAGAATATTTATAAATCTGCTTGCTTAGCGCTGGTCAAAATTGGTAACAAGCAATCCTTCGAGGTCCTTGGCTCTACACTGCTTAATGGCAGCGACGAGATCCGCCGGTCAGTATCAGAATCTCTTGCACTCGATCCAACTGAAGGTCATGACATCCTCAAGGAAGCATCCCAAATGGAAGATCTTCTCGTTAGGCGATCCGCGGTTTATGGTTTGGCTCAAATTGATCAACCTTGGGCGAAAGAAATCCTGAAAAGACTCGCCCTCGAAGACGATGAATGGCTCGTTCGCTCTGCGGCTACACAAATCATTGAAGAGGATGGGACCACTAACCAAAGCATCCCCCAACCTATCTCACCTCTGCACGAGACTCCATGGCTGATTGCTTTCGCGAGTGAGCGAGGTATGGGTATCGCACCAGGTGAAGCAGCTGATAATCTCCTGCTGGCGGCATTGGGCGAAGGCTCCCCTGAACAGCAGCGTGCAGCTTTAGTTCACCTGCAGTTGAATCCAAACCCAGAAGCGTTGCCGCAAATTTATGAATTATTGGAGCATGGCATTGGAGACACCCAACAGGTAGCTTTTGAAACACTTTGGTACTACGCCGCTGAGGGGTTGGATATTCTTTCAGCTGTTTCCTACAACTGATTAAATTGCCCCTTTTATCTGCATTTCATCCCCTTATTGATAATGACTTTTTATTCTTCTGAGAGTTGTTTGTTCATCCAGTCCATTAATATGAACTCGCTTATTGCGACCCTTTAATCCAGAGACGAGCTCAATTCTAGAAGATGGAATCTCCAATATATCAGATAGGAAATCAACTAATGCCAAATTCGCTTTTCCATCTACTGGAGGAGCTGTCAAGCGAATCTTTATCGTTCCATCCTGCATCAGCTCTGAAATTTCACATTTCTTCGCCCGAGGAATAACTCTGATCGAAAGCATCGTACTTGCACCAGCATCCCGCTTCCCGTTAGTCATAGCTGCACTTTCAACTGGCTAGTGATAACAGCAAACTCTTCAAAATGGATTCGAGTACCTGCACCAGGATGATCGCTACTATAGGGCTGAAATCCATCATACCTGTTCGGGGAAGTAAACGCCGGATAGGATTCAAAATTGGATTCACCAATCGATTCACCGTGTTTCGAACTGGATGGTAAGGATCCATGAAGTAAGACAAGACCACGTATGCAATCAGCAGCAGGCTAAAAGCCAGTGATAGATAATTGATGAGAGCGATTAATAGACTAATCATGATATTCCTTCCTCCTCTATTTACGTTTACCCAAAATTGCTGTGCCAACCCTGACGATCGTCGCGCCCTCTTGAATCGCAACTTCGTAATCAGCGCTCATTCCCATCGATAATTCATTCCAATCATGATCTGGAAATTTCGCAGATAAATAATCTCTCAATTTTCGCAAACGGACGAAATATGGTCTGGCCTGTTCTGGATTCGAAAAAAATGGTGGCATGGTCATTAATCCCCGCAGAGTAAGATTGCTCATTTCCAGAATAGGAGAAATCTCATCGGCAAGATCGCCCCATTCAAGTTCATTCCAGGCGGTCCAGCCGTATTTTGTCTCTTCACCACTTACATTGCACTCGAGCAAGATGGGCAGATTCTTTCCCATTTCACTCGCAAAGCGATCCAGGCGAGTTGCCAATCTTATGCTATCCACAGATTGCACCCAATCAAAATGCTCACATACCTTTCGAGCCTTACGACTCTGGACATGCCCGATCATGTGCCATTCCACACCTTTTACCTTTTCCAATGTGGCGATTTTCGCAAGAGATTCTTCTAAATAATTTTCTCCCAGGTATTTTGCACCTGCCTCGATCACCCGTTGTACGATCTCTATTAGCTGCCCTTTGGTTACAACTACCAAGCGAACCTGTTCGCCTGTTCGACCAACAGATATAGCCGCAGCCTCGAGCCGATCGCTCACCCAATTGAAATTTTCTACAATCGAAACTTTCGCCATAATACAGTTATATTTTACCTGGTTATATTACGCACTTGAAGAATTTATCTTGGGAGTATTATATCCAGGTCTGGTTAATTTTCCAGGGCGATTAACGCTCCAAATCTGCCCGTCTGACCAAATTCGCCGCGATGAGAAAACCAGTCCTGCAGAAACACCGGGTTGAACAGATCCAAACCGGTATCAATGGCAAAAGGCTGGACCCTGAAAAGCTGTACTTGGCCAATTTCGAGACCGAGCAAAACGAGTAAGGCGTTCCCACCCACATCACCTGTCCCCAAGGACAAAGCGTGCCGGTCGAGCTGGGCAGTCGGAAGCGTAGTTACCGGGCGGACTTCGACCCGTCTGTCTGTCTGACCTGTCCGTTTTATCTCGCAGAACGCTGTCCGGCTCGCCCCGGGAAAAAGCGTCCCTCCTTCCGCTTGAGATTTACTCCCGCCCATATGGCCGTGGCCCAACGGCGACGCAAAATGCGGCTGAGCAAGCAAACAGGCAAGAACCCCCGGGCAGCCATCGAAGGCACGATCCGAGAAGTGAAACATCCCTTCCCGGCTGGCAAGCTGCCCGTGCGAGGTCTCTTCCGCATGACCTACTTGATGGTCGGATCGGCCGCCATGACCAATGTGCGCCGCATTCACCATTACTGGGAGGAGAAAAGAAAGGATGAGAGACGGAAAATGGCTGCTGAAAAGGGTGCAAAAGCCGCCCCCGTAAAGCAAGGCGTCTCTTTTTCCTCATTTCTGATGGCGCTTTTGACCGGCAAGAGATCGTTTATGCCGCTTCCGAAAGCCTACCTCGGTTGTTAAAGAACTGTAATTGCAGTGCGATCATCAATGAGTCCACTGAAAAAAGGGTAATCTACAAATTTGGCGAAGGTATTGAACACATAACACGGTATATCCATCCAGAATAAGGCCCTTTCTTTTGACTTTTGTTGGGCCGAAAAAATTGGAAGCCTTCTTGGAAGAACAACCAGGCTACATTTCTAGATAAGCCAAGTAGTCAAAGTAGAGTGAAAGAAGGATAAAGGGGAAAATCACCAGGCTAAGCAAAAAGTATCGGGTGCGCCAACTTGTGTACCACAGCCGATTTAAGTTGTAAAGAATTACGCCGAGTCCGAAAAATGTAACCGCCATGTTTACGGTGGGCGAAAAGGAATCCTGGATACTCAAAAGCGGTAGCACAACAGGTACCAGAATGTATTGAAGTGTACAGCGCACCGCAGTGAGCACGATTGGAACACCCACTACGGAACTACCGAAAATTAATTCTGGGGACATGCTATCAGAATCTTTGGTTGTGTCGATTTGGGCCATAACTAAATACTCCTTACCAAGAACACCAAGACCCAAAAAGCTAATGTTCGTGGTTGCAGTAGTCAAGTTGCAGAGCAACGCAAGCTGAATTCACTAAGAGGTCTTGGAGCCCTCAATCATAGCCTTGAACCTCTTGAAACCTTGCTCAGCCCATCGCTCACCAACGAGGGTTCGGAGGAGAAAAACCAGCAGGCGCAGCAGAAGGAAGTTAACCCTGACGTTATTAATGACCGTGACATTGGTAGCTCCATTCTCAGGGTCGAAACGGAATTCAACGTCATCGGTCCACAAGCTGGGGCGTGTTTCCTCATGGATGCGAAGACGGCGCCCACGCTCATGCGCCGCGATGCTTTGCTTTACCTTTACCGTCCACGGACCGAACCCCAAGCTAATGACGATGGACGAATCCTGTTTTGGCCAATTTGGGTCCACTGATTCAAGCCCTCGATAACCCCTGAAGAACGTAAACCACTTGTCTGGAGCGAAGCCCACTGCATAGATGGCCTCCACTGGAGCCTCTACCCGAAACCGGTACATCCGCGGCGGTCTCACCTACCTATCCAGCGACCTAGCAGTTTTTCGGAGAGAACCCTACACATAAGCGCGAATGAGCGAAAATTAGACATAATGTTACCGAAAGGAAAAAAACACTCCGAAAGTATAATTTCCCAGACATCGAGTCGATTTCGGTTAGTAGAGGCTTCGACGTAAGTCCACACCCGGCGAGAACAGACAGCCCAATAGTCATTAAGGCTATGATTATTTTCTTAATCTTGAGCCTTCTTAGCCACGCATCCTTTGGCTTATCCAGTCTACTATCGAGGGTCAAAAACGCGAAAGTCATGGAAATTAGACGTAATGTTACCGCAAGGACAGGAAAAACGCTCCAAAAGTATAATTTCCTATACATGCACATTACCTTCGCTATTTTTTAGATTAGCTACGTATTGGTCACCAGAGGTAGAGTTTTTCAATTCTCTCTACTGTCAAAAGCTACCAGAGAGGCGTTTTACATATATCTCTATCATTTTGGCGAAGGTATTATTCTATTATATATCATTTTTATCCAAATTTTAACATTGTTCCATTACGCACAATATCCCCCAAAATCAATCGCTACGCTCGAATCACGCATTTCAACTCTCTTAATCTCACCGCATTACCCAAATTTTATTTGAGAATCCAATGTTTGGAAAATAAGGTACTTGACCGGAAACGTGTTCTCAAAGGCTTCTCTCAATCAAACTGGCAAAATATTGTTCTGCTGAACTTTCTAGTCTAAATGAGCTACCTGAGGATCAGAGAGGGTTTAAGCACCATTCGTAGGCTTGCAAAGGTGTAATCTTAAAACGGTAATCGAGTGGTAATTCCATCGCTATAAATAGCAATTGGTTCGGTATTATATCCAGGTCTGGTTAATTTTCCAGGGCGATTAACGCTCCAAATCTTCCCGTCTGACCGAATTCACCGCGATGAGAAAACCAGTCCTGCAGATTACAAGCAGTACATATTCCCGCCGTCTCGATATTTCTAATCCCCGTTTTTTCCAAAAGGAGCTCGTTGGCTCGCCACAGATCAAAGTGCGTCGACTCCGCACTTCGCACTAACAGGTCTTCCGCATCTTGACCAAATGCAGATTTAACCTGATCCACCACCTCCGGTCCAATTTCGTAATGGTCAACTGCGATGGATGGACCGACAGCTGCCAATATATTTCTAGGATCGCTGCGATAAACAGATTGCATGGTCATGATTGTCTCTGTGACGATTCCATTTACTGTCCCCATCCAGCCTGCATGTACAACGCCTACTACTCGACGTATTGGATCATGCAGCAAGATTGGGACGCAATCTCCAAATCGCATAAACAGAGTTACCTCCGGTCTGTCCGTGAGGATGGCGTCTGCCTTGCGGTGCCGTACGCTCGCTGGCCTGCTGCCTGTTGTCCAGATTACGTCTGTACTGTGGACCTGCCAAACATCGTAGACTGATTCAGGTTTGCGGTCCAACACCTTAAAAGAACGAACTCGATTCAGATATACCTTTTCGGGATCATCCCCCCTCAATCCACCAACATTCAATGAAGCCCAAGGCTCTGGGCTGAACCCGCCACGGCGGGTGAAGATAGCTTGCTTGATTTTTTCAGATTCAAGGGAACCGAAAGAATAGTAGCGGATCGCATCAGGTTGGTGGAAGGGCATTACCTTTTTACCTGGCCTCCTCTTGTGATCGCGCCCGAGCCATTTTTTGCTCGTAAAACC
>SDBV01013245.1_pt1 | contig 10518 bp, 10 predicted proteins | sample 2277081 | NCBI WGS metagenome assembly SDBV01 (sample SAMN10402039, study PRJNA504765) | marine sediment metagenome | isolation source: marine sediment core GS10_PC15, 223 cmbsf | place: Arctic Ocean: Southern Knipovich Ridge | collected 2010
GCCGGTAAAGGCTCTCTCCGCTCGATTCGAAATTCTGTATCGGTATCTACCGCCAAAATCAGGCTGACGGCTGTCACTTCATCAAAATGAGCGCTGCCGGGGTGAGTGATGATCAGTTGTGTACTCATTATTACCTTCAATTATTCTGCTGATTCTTCAATTTGGGGATCCTTTTGCATTGAGAGGATAATACGTTTGCGTTGCCGATCAATTTCCAGGACAGTGACCTCAACTTTTTGCTGAATCTTGACCACATCGCCGGGTCTTCTAACAAAATGGTCGGCCAGTTTACTGATATGTACCAGCCCATCCTGATGGACCCCAATATCCACAAAAGCTCCGAAGTTGGTGACATTGGTGACAATCCCGGGGAGCTTCATCCCCGGTTTCAGATGATCGATACTGCTGATTCCGGCAGCGAAGTTAAAAACTTCAAATTGGGCCCGGGGGTCTCGACCCGGTTTGTTAAGCTCTTGAAGAATATCCGAAAGAGTCGGCAATCCAACGGCATCACTAACATAATTCTCCAGGATGATTTTCCGCCGCAACTCTTCGTTTTGCATCAGTTCCCAAACCGAGCAATTCAAGTCCCTGGCCATACGGCCGACAAGAGCGTAGTTCTCAGGATGAATGGCACTGGAATCCAGCGGATTTTCAGAATCGCGGAAACGGAGGAATCCGGCCGCTTGTTCAAAGGCCTTCGGCCCCAGGCGGGATACTTTTTTTAATTCCTGGCGACTCTTGAACGGCCCGTTCTGGTTGCGGTATTCAATAATGTTTTGCCCCAGGGCAGGCCCAATCCCGGAAACATAGGTCAATATCTGCTTGCTGGCGGTATTAACCTCTACCCCCACTCTATTAACGCAACTCATCACCACGTCATCCAGGCTTTGTTTGAGCTTGCCCTGGTCCACATCGTGCTGGTACTGACCGACACCGATAGACTTGGGATCAATCTTTACCAGTTCTGCCAGAGGGTCCATCAATCTCCGTCCTATCGAGATGGCCCCCCTTACGGTTATATCGTAATCGGGAAATTCCTCTCGCGCCACTTCTGAAGCAGAGTAGATGGACGCCCCGCTCTCATTTACCATTACCACGGTGATTGGACCGGGCAGGTTGAGCCCCCGGACAAAAGCTTCCGTCTCACGGCCGGCGGTGCCGTTGCCGATGGCAATAGCTTCGACCTTGAATTGCCGCACAATATCGGAGAGGGCTTTTCCGGCTTCCTCGGCTTGCCTGGCTGAAAGAGTGGGATAAATGGTGGTATTGTAGAGCAATGTACCCTGCGGGTCCAGGCAGACTACTTTGCATCCGGTGCGGTAGCCGGGGTCGATCGCCAGTACGGTTTTGGAGCCCAAAGGCGGCGACATGAGCAACTCATACAGGTTCTGAGTGAATACCCGGATAGCCTCAACGTCGGCACGCACCTTGACCTCCTGGCGGATATCGGTCTCCAAAGATGGCATTAGTAATCTCTGATAGCTATCCTCCATAGCCATAATAACCTGGTCTGAGGCAGGATTCTGACCCTTCACAAAATGCCGGAACAATATCGATAAAGCCTTCTCCTCAGACGGATGGATGGCGAGTTGAAGGTATTTTTCAGCCTCACCTCTGAATACTGCCAGTACACGGTGACCCGGCATCCGGGATACCAGTTCCCGGAGCTCGAAATAGTCGCGGTACTTGGCACCTGCCTCCTCCTTCCCCTTGACTAAGGTGGATTGAAGCAGGCCTTCCCGGGTAAGAAGCTGGCGCAGGGATTGCCGAACATCAGCGTTTTCATTGACTAGTTCCGCGATAATATCCCGTGCCCCGGCCAGGGCTTCTTCGACGGAGGTGACTCCTTTTTCCTCATTGATAAAGACCAGAGCTTCCTGCACCGGGTCGGTCATTTCATCCTGAGCCAGCACCAAAACAGCCAGCGGCTCCAATCCCTTCTCCCGGGCGATGGTAGCTCGAGTGCGCCGCTTAGGGCGGTAAGGTAAATAGATGTCCTCCAATGCGGTCAAGGTTTCAGCCGCCACGATGGCCTTCTGCAACTCTTCCGTCAGCAGTTCTCGTTCTTCCAGCGACTTTAGAATAGCCTGGCGGCGTTTATCCATCTCGGCCAATTGGGCCAGGCGATCACGCACCCGGGTGATTACTACTTCGTCTAGAGAGCCGGTCTGTTCCTTCCGGTAGCGAGCGACAAAAGGAACCGTAGCACCTTCAGCTAAAAGCGACTCAATAGAACGTATTTGCCAGAGCTTCACCCCTAGTTCATCAGCAACTCGTGTAGTATTTAATTCAGCCATAGATGTTTAGCTTCTGCCTGGAAACTGATTATTTACCAATGTTCTCCTGTCCATTGAAACATTATAGACGACTAATAATCAAGCAATGCACCCGGTGCATGTGTATTTACTCCCTGAAAGGCTCCAAATTAACATAGATAGTCGATACCGGCAAGGTTTCACTTTCTCAAAATGGTATGATGGTAGAAAAGGTGGCATCAGCAGCATGAGCGGTACGAATCTTAGCAATATCAGACCGGGACTGAGGGTTTCGATACTTTTGAAGATAGACCAACGCTCCGGAGAATTAACCGAAGGAGTCGTTAAAGATATTTTGACCAGTTCTCCTTTCCACCCCCATGGTATTAAAGTCCGTTTGGAAAGCGGCCAGGTTGGCAGAGTAAAAGAGATAAAATAGCCTGTTAGTTGTTAGCTGTCAGAAGACGGCTGAACACTCAAAGTTGAAGGCAAATCGATTATGTTTAAGATACTGGTTGATGCTGATGCTGTTCCTGTCAAGCAGGAGGTTTACCGTGTGGCCAGGCGTTACGGCATTGAAGTTGTATTGGTGGCCAACTCTCCGATCAATGTTCCTGCCGAGGACTGGCTGGAATTAGTGGTAGTAAGTAGCCGGTTTGACGCTGCAGATGACTGGATTGTTGATCATGTTAACCAGAATGATATCGTGGTCACCGGAGATATTCCGCTGGCAGCGCGGTGCTTGAAAAAAGGCGCCCGGGTGTTAGGCCATCAGGGCCTCGTTTTCACGGAGAGTTCCATCGGTGATGCGTTGGCAACCCGCGATTTAATGGCTCATCTGCGTAATATCGGGATCAATACCAGTGGCCCGGCAGTCTTCGATAAAAAAGACCGCTCCCGGTTTCTCCAGGCTCTGGATGGAATTATCCAGGCAATTCGTAATGGCAAGTAGCCGGGCATAGATAGGAGGTCATTCCCGTTAATGGCATTTATTAGCATACAAAGTATCGGCCTGGCCTTTGCCAGTACCCTGGGTTTTGATAAAAAGCTGGAGGGGGAGGAACGCTGGATTCGGGACGGCATCAAGGCGCGGTGCACGCGTAATGAAAGCCGTGTCCGGGGACTGATGAAGGGCTAATACATACTCGCTTTACAAAACACGCTGAACCTTGACAACGTTAGTACTACCGGGTGTTCCCATTGGAATGCCGGCGGTGATAACCACGAGTTTACCTCTGGTGGCAATACCAGTTTTAAGTGCCAGTTCTGCAGCTTCTTGAAACATCATATCCACATTTACCGGCTCAGTGATAAGATGAGGCTCTATACCCCAGCTAAGGGCGAGTCTCCTTACTATACTGACATGAGGCGTAATGGCTATGATTGGCACTTTGGGTCGATATTTCGATACGCGCAGAGCCGTATACCCTGAACTGGTATAAGCTACGATACATGTTGCCCCAAGCCGCTGGGACATGTGGCAGGCCGCATAGCTGATGGCATCATCTGTTTCAGCGACAACCTGTTGGCTCTTTTCGAGTAAGATACGCTCATAGGGCACTATTTTCTCAGCCTCAGCAACAATACCTGCCATCATATTAATGGTTCGCACGGGATATTTACCAATAGCTGTTTCACCTGACAGCATGACGGCATCAGCGCCGTCGAGCACGGCATTGGCAACATCACTAACCTCAGCACGAGTAGGTCGCCTGGCGCCTACCATTGATTCCAGCATCTGGGTGGCAACAATAACAGGCTTACCAGCCTGATTACATTTACGTATAATCTCTTTCTGTACTATCGGTACTCTTCTTAAAGATATTTCAATCCCAAGATCGCCACGAGCCACCATTATACCATCAGCCTCCGCAATGATCCTCTCGATGTCATTGACGCCTTCGTGTCTCTCGATCTTGGCAATAAGCGGAATATGGGCTCGCTTCTCCTCTAGGAATTGCCTTACCCTAAGTATATCGGCCGCTGAGCGAACAAAGGAGACAGCAACAAAATCCACGTCCTGCTCCACTCCAAAAGCAAGGTGGTTCAGGTCTTCGGTAGTAACAGAAGGGATATTGAGTTTGACTCCCGGTACGTTGATACCGCTATTGGCAGTGAGCGTTCCGCCAACAACTATTTTGCATTTAACCTCATTATTGATAGCCAACACTACCTTAAGTTGAATAGCTCCATCTTTTAGAAAAATGGCGTCACCCGTCTTAATATCATCGAAAAATGATGGAAAGCCTACTGAGACCCTGTGTTCATCGCCTAAAACTGTCTCACTGGTAAGCAAAAAGTCACTGCCCTCTTCTAGATGTACCTCTCGTTTCACTAGTCTACCTGTTCTGGATTTTGGGCCGGGCAAGTCTAATAAAATAGCCACCGGTACGTCCAATGCAGTTGAAATACCACGTATCGTCCTGATGACCTCGGCATGTTCTTCCTGGGTACCATGCGAGAAATTAAGGCGAGCCACACTCATCCCGGCTCGCACCAATTTCTCTATTGTCTGGCTCGAACGGCTGGCAGGGCCAATCGTACAGACCAATTTAGTTTTTCGAAGCATTACACACCTCAATACCGTTGATCAACATTCGAACTCTGGATATCGCTTAAATAGTAGCACTGACATTCGCCAACAGCAAGGACGATTCAAAGCGTTGGCCAGTTTCTTACTGGTCTGGAGTAGCCCGTGAGCAGGTGCTGGAGTCTCGACTATAGGAGAATCTATAATGGTGGAGTCGCAACTAGGGTTTGCCAAGAATATGATGTATAATCTGTTTGGGGACAAGTAGGAGGTGGAATTATGGAAGCTAAAGCCGGGTATGAGGAAAGACCATGGTTGAAGTTCTACCGCGAAGGGGTTCCGCCTGATGTCGATATTCCAGAACAATCTGTGGTCGAAACGTTTGATGAAGCCACGGATAAATGGGCTAACAGGACCGCTCTGATTTTTTACGGGAGGAAGATAAGTTATCGTGAGTTAAGAGACCAGACTGATAGATTTGCCGCCGCCCTCTATGGTTTAGGAGTGAGGAAAGGAGACAGGGTTGCCTTGCTCCTGCTGAACTCTCCCCAGTTTGTCATTGCCTATTTCGGAACGCTAAAAGCCGGGGCTATCGTGACGGCGATTAGCCCGGTTTATGTCAGTCCTGAAATCAAGCATCAAATTGAAGACAGCGGGGCAAAGACTATTATCTGCCAGGATATTCTCTATGACCATGTGGAAAAGGCAGAGGTTGAGCTCGACAGGGTCATCTTAACCAACATCGCCGAGTACTTACCCCGCCTGAAAAAATTCCTGGGGCAAAGCGTGCTCCGCGCCGTATATCAAAGAATGTCAGCACCTCCCCCTGAGATCTTCGAAAGAGAAGGATTTTATCAGTTTCAGGACTTGATTAGGAAGTATCCGCCGACTCCGCCCAAAATCGAGTTCAATCCTAGAGAAGATTTAGTGACCCTGCCCTATACCGGAGGGACGACGGGATTACCGAAAGGGGCGATGATAACCCACTATAACATTGTGGCCGCCCAATATCTGGGCCGAATCTTTTGGGGAGATGTTGTTGAGGAAGGCAAAGAGGTATTGTTAGCCTATTTACCCTTCTACCACATCTATGGCCAGTCGGTAGTCATGCTGGGCGGGCTGTCTCAGGGTTATACCCTGGTGATATTTACTACCCCTGACCTTGATGATATCTTGAATGCCATCGAGAGCTATCGGGCAACGATACTCTATAGTGTGCCAGCGCTATATGAAGCCCTCCGAGATTATGCCCGTACGGACCGGGTGAATTGGAAGCGAATCAAGGTTCTTGTCTCCGGTGCCGACGCCCTTCTTGAGGATACTGCCCGGGGATGGGAGAAGCGGACCGGCGCCAGAATCCACGAGGGTTGGGGAATGACTGAAACCAGCTCGGCAGGCATTCTTAGCCCCTATGGCCGGCCCAAGGTTGGTTCGTTCGGGATACCTCTACCTAACACTGTAGCCGCGATAGTTGACCCGGAAAGTAATGAGTTCCTGCCTGTTGGTGAGACCGGCGAGCTTGTGGTCAAGGGACCACAAATGACTAAGGGATATTGGAATAACCCGGAAGATACCAAGAATATGCTGGTGGAGATAGATGGCGAAACATGGCTGAGAACCAGTGACCTGGCCAGCATGGACAACGAAGGCTATTTCTATTACTACGATAGAAAGAGGGACATGATTAAATACAAGGGCCTGGCTGTATTTGCCCGGGAAGTAGAGGAGGTCTTAGCCAGTCATCCCCAAATTAAAGAGACCGGGGTCATTGGCGTTCCAGACGCAACTGTGGGGGAGATAGTTAAAGCAGTGGTAGTTTTGGAGACAGAGGCAAGGGGGAAATTACTGGAAGGGGAAATTATCGAGTATTGTCAGGAAAGATTGGCCCATTATAAAGTGCCTAAGATCATTGAGTTCAGGGGTGAAGTTCCCAAAACGGATGTCGGTAAGGTATCTCGTCGAGAGCTAAGGGATGAAGAGGAGGTTTGAAATGGCGCCATTTTTTGAAGTGGAAAATTTGACCAAGCGTTTCGGTGGCCTCCTGGCAGTTAAAGAGGTTAGCTTCCGAGTGGAAAGAGATGAAATCGTTGGCCTTATTGGCCCCAATGGTGCCGGAAAGACTACCCTGATACGATGCATACTCGGCATATTGAAACCTGATTCCGGGAAAGTCAGCTTTAAAGGGGAAGATATTACCAGACACCGTCCCTGGGATGTTGTGCAGCGGGGGATAGTGGGCACTTTCCAGGTAGTTAAGCCATTTCGCCGTCTGCCGATTATCGCCAATGTCATGGTCGGCTGCCTTTCACCACGGGTAAAGAAACGGGGAGAATGGGTCAAAAGAGTGGAAATAAAAGCCCGAGATGCCCTGGAGTTTGTCGGCATTGCCGATCTGGCTATGGAGCCGGCTTCGGTCTTGTCCCACGGTGATTTGAAACGGTTGGAGGTAGCCAGGGCAATTGCTACTGATCCGGAATTGCTCATGCTCGATGAGCCCTTTGGCGGATTGAACCCGGCAGAAACGGAACTTATGGCTAAATCCATAAAAAGATTGCACCGGGGGGGCAGGTTTGGCAGACTGCATAGCGAAGGACCGGCTATGCTTATCATCGAACACAAACTGCCCGAGCTGATGAAAATAGTCGATAGAATAATTGTGCTTAACTTTGGCGAACTTATTGCCCAGGGCACTCCGGAGGAGATTGCCAGGAACCCGGTGGTAATCGAAGCCTATACCGGAAAGGAGGTGATCATTGCTTGAAGTAACCAATGTCACCGTTCGTTACGATACGGCCACGGTATTGGATGAAGCCAGTCTGAAAGTTGATAAGGGAGAATTAGTTGGTCTGGTTGGTCCTAATGGCGCCGGAAAGAGCACCCTGCTTCGGGCTATAGCCGGCTTGATAAACCGGGAAAAAGAGGTACTCAGGGGGACAAGGCAGGCAGACATAACCTTCGAGGGCAGTATAGAATTTGAAGGCGAGAGAATTGAAAAACTGTCGGCATCAGAAATAGCCAGGAGAGGATTGGTGCTTTGTCCCGAGAGGGGCAGACCGTTTGCCGAAATGACGGTCAGAGATAACTTGCTGGCGGGGGCCTATCTCTGTAAAGATAACCGGGAAGTGGACAATAATCTAGCCAAGGTTTGTGAATTATTCCCCAGGTTGAAAGAGAGGGAAAAACAAATAGCGGGCACACTGTCCGGTGGGGAACGCCAGATGCTTTGCATTGGCCGGGCGCTGATGCATCAACCCAAGTTTCTATTAGTCGATGAACCATCCAGTGGACTGGCTCCCAAGCTGAAAGCAGACCTGTTTGAACGGGTAAAAGAGATTTATCACGAGCTGGGGGTTACTATCCTTCTGGCTGAGCAGGATGTTAGTTTCGCCTTCGACCTGGCGGTCAGGAGCTATGTCATGTCACGAGGGCACATCATTGCCCACGGGACAGCTCAAGAATTACTCGCTGACGAGACCATCCGAAAGACCTACCTTGGCCTATAGACTGCCTTCATTTGGCCTGAAAAGACGTACTCGGGATCAGTTACTTTCGTTTGGCATAAAAAGGCATACCCCGGCTGATAGATTACCTTGGCTCAGTACAGACGAGTCTCACAGGCTCTGCAGGTGTGACGGAATGCCATATTGGACAGCTTGCAGCGAGGGCACTCTCTTTCAAGTTTGTCACGCACCCAGACAGCAATCCCTTCCGGCATGAAAAGAAGAATCAATACCACGATAGCGGCGAAGATCAAGATTCGTACCTCAGGCACAACGCGCAGGAACTCCATCAGAGGATGGAGCGTGTAAACCCCGGCTACCGCCCCATAGATACTGGTGATACCACCAAAAACCGTCCAGATTATGGCTTGAAATGAGAGGAGGAGGTCTAAGTTTGCCGGGCCGGCGATTCTCATAAAATGGGCATGGAAGGCGCCGGCAACGCCAGCGAAAAAGCCACCTACGGCAAAAGCCAGCGCCTTATATCTTACCGTATTAATGCCACTGGCACGGGTGGTAATCTCATCTTCACGGATAGCGTGCAGAATAATTCCGGTTCTAATGATGCTACTTTTAGCATCGGTGAGCTTCCACATGATAAGCACCGAGACGAGCATAACCAGTGCCGAAATATAGAAATCAACCGTACGAGAGTCTGAAATACGAGCCAGACCAGAGACACCCAGCTCACCACCGGTGAAATCGGTAAAAGTGAAAATGACCCCAAGCAGGATGAACGGAAAGGCTAGAGTGACCAGAGACAGGTAAGGGCCCCTCAGCCTTAAGGCTGGTAAAGAGACGACCAGCCCGGCTACCATCCCGGCCAAAGCCCCCAGGGGTATTGTCGCCCAGGGCTGCAACCCCAGACGTAAGTTCAGCAGAGCCGATGTATAGGCGGCAACCCCGAAGAAAAGGGCATGCCCGAAGTTTATCTGACCGGTGTAACCAGACAGAAGGTCCCAGCTAACGGCGAAGATGACAAAGATATTGGCAAAGATAAGGGTACGGAGAATATAAGGCTCCTGGGTAATAAGGGGGACAAGAAACAGGGTCACAAAGAAGATTAAAGCTATCAATCTCCCCGGAATAGCCAGCACGTCCCCCCGGAAGTCCTTGAGCAGCCGTCGAATCAATTACAGCCTCTCCTCTTCAAAAACTACGCCAAATAGACCTTCCGGCCTGACCAGAAGTATTATCACCATAACCAGCAGGGCAACCGCTCCTTTTAGAAAAGCACCGGACGGTACCAGGAAAACGACCAGAACCTCAACGAAGCCGATGATAAAAGCGCCGATAAAGCTCCCTTTGACACTGCCCAGTCCCCCCAGGATGACGATTGCCATGACCATGACCAGCGGGGGCGTCCACATATGGGGTTCCAGAACCAGCGTTGGGGCGACCACGATACCGGCCACTGCCGCCAGTGCCGACGCTATGCCCATGGTTATCAAGAGTATTCTGGGAACATTTATTCCCATCAGGCTGGCAATTTCGGGGTCTTGGGCGGTAGCTCTGATGGCAATTCCCAGCCGTGTCTTAGATAAAAGTACCCACACACCGAGGAGAACAACTAGGGCGGTAGCGAATGTCAATAGATGCTGATAAGAAACTTTAACGCCGATTACTTCCCAGTATCCGGACACAAAGCTCGGTGCCCCAAGATAGTGGCTGCCAAAGGCCAAAAGCATTAGTTCCTGAAAAACCATGGCCAGGGCAAGGGTTATCAGCAATACGGTTACCTGGTGCTCACGTATGCGGTCAATGAATAACTTATAGGTGCCGAGGCCGATAAGAGTGGTCAGGAGCAACGACAGCGGAATTGACACAACCAGGGGAAAGCCAAGCTCCCTGGCAAAATAATATATGCCATAAGCGGCCAGCATGTAAAAACAGGTATGAGCCAGGTTTATCATGCGGGCTACACCAAAGATAAGAGAAAAGCCAACCGCCAGCAGGGCATATACCCCGCCCCTTACCAGCCCGATAATCAGAATCCCTTCAAACATAGCTTGGCTGACTCAGACCCCCATAAAAATCTACCGGTTCCTTTCCCCGAGGACCCCAGGATTTCCGCAGCCACCCCGGGGTCCTCACCAGCATCTCTCATAGGAAAACAATTACGCCCCTTTTGTTTATGGCGCGTACTTCTTAATCACCCGGTCCGGTATCTGCCACATTACGGTGCCCTCGTAGGTTATGCCTTCCCAGTCCCAGGGCCAGATTGCTTTCA
>SDBV01013246.1_pt1 | contig 10517 bp, 6 predicted proteins | sample 2277081 | NCBI WGS metagenome assembly SDBV01 (sample SAMN10402039, study PRJNA504765) | marine sediment metagenome | isolation source: marine sediment core GS10_PC15, 223 cmbsf | place: Arctic Ocean: Southern Knipovich Ridge | collected 2010
TTCAAGCGCGAAACTTGATTTTAGCGAGCCGGAATGGGTGGTTGCTTCAGAAATGCCGTATCCTTCGCTTGTTATATTAGGAGTAGATACGAAAATAGAGAACGACGGAAAAATACGGGTGACCGGGATGGTGAGAAACGAGTCGCCGGTTATTGCTCAAAACGTGAACATCGTGGCTGTTCTTTTGGATAATGTGATTGGAGCAGAGCTCTTTGCATCGCAGACAGTTATTGAGAGAATTAGCGGATTTGAAGAAACGTTATTTGTTGTTTCCTTTCCAGCAGATGCTCGTTTTAGTCAGCAGGCTGACGAGGAGGCAACAAAAGTATTTTTTAATGTTCAATGACGGGTACGTTACGTAATTTTGATTGGGTTTTGTTTGCCTGTTTTCTAGTGCTTGCAGCCGCGAGCCTAGTTTCTCTTGCAAGTTCCGGTATAGTTTTTTTTTGGCGGCAATTAATCTGGTACATCTTAGGTTTTACTATTATTTTAGGGGGTAGTCGCCTGGATTGGAGAGGAATGATTAACCAGCCGCTTTTCCGCTACGGTTTATATTGGTTTAGCGTCTTACTTCTTGTCCTGTCTAATCTGCAGACGGGAACGATTCGTGGAGTAAAAAGCTGGCTTCATTTTGGCAGTTTTCAGTTTGAACCCGCGGAACTTGCGAAGCTGGCGCTCATTTTGGTTTTAGCGGGTTTTTTTTCGCGCCGGTACATCGCGGCTTGGTTGGGGAAAAATATATTTCTCTCTTTTTTTTATGCGTTTATCCCGACCGCGCTTGTTGCTATACAGCCTGATTTTGGTTCAGCTTTGGTAATTTTGGGTATTTGGATTGGTTTTTTGCTTATGAGCGGCATTAACAAAAAAAGACTGGTTTTAGGTTTTATTGTTGCCGTTCTTATAGTAACTCTGCTTTGGATGTTTTTTCTTAAACCATACCAAAAAGATCGTCTTGTAGGTTTTATCTTTCCCGAATCTGATCCATTAGGCGTTAATTACAATGTTATCCAATCTAAAATTGCCATAGGATCAGCCGGTTTTTGGGGTAAAGGATTTGGTGAAGGTACTCAGACTCAGCTTAATTTTTTACCGGAGACTCAGACTGATTTTTTATTCGCTGCTTTTGTTGAAGAATGGGGTTTGTTTGGGGGAATTCTCATTATATTGACATTTGTTTTGATTATTTTTAGAATGGTGGGTATTGGTATAAGGGCTAGGAATAATGATTCTAAGTTTATTGTCCTAGGTGTTGGGTTAGTGCTGGTTATTCATTTTTTTGTTAATATTGGCTCAAATCTGGGGGTTTTGCCCGTAACCGGGATCAATTTCCTTTTTTTGAGTTACGGCGGGTCGAGTATATTGACAATTGCAATCCTTGTAAGTATAGTTGAGAAAATTAAGCTTGAATCCTCATACTAAACAAAGAGGTTTATTAAATTTGCGTTTCCTAACCGGCTTAGGAGCGGTTTTATTTTTAATACTAATAACAGCTTATTTTTTTTACGGCCTGCAACCAAATATAGCGGAGGAGGTCGCGGGGGACGCGGTCTTACATAAAGAGCCCGCTATTTTTAAAATTTCTAAAGGGGATGGTCTTAAAGAAATCAGCGCTCATCTTTCCAGTCAATCACTTATAAAATCTATTGCTGTGTTTAAATTATATTCATTATTAAGCGGTAAAGCTCAAAGGTTTCAACCCGGAGTTCACGAACTTAAAGCAACCATGAGCGTGCCTCAGATTATTAATTCGTTAACAACAATAGGCAAGAATGAGGTTACTGTAACCATACCTGAAGGAATGGCTATTAAAGATATTAATGATATATTAAGGGCGGCTGGAGTGATTGAAAAAGATGCCTTAATTAATTATTCTTTTGATGAACTTATAAGCGATTACCCGTTTCTTACCCAAGCAAAGTCTTTAGAGGGATTTCTTTTTCCTGACACTTATCGATTTGACGTTGATTCTGGAATAAACAGGGTTGTGGAACGCTTTCTTGATAATTTCGAAATTAAAGCTTGGTCGCTCCTTCAAGCAGAAAAAAATTGGTACGATTTTCTTATTCTTGCATCGCTTTTAGAAAGAGAGGTTCCCGACTTTAATGATCGACAGGTGGTAGCCGGTATTTTGCTTAAGCGTTTACGTCTTGGTATCCCTTTACAAATAGATGCAACGATCAGCTATCTTAAGTGTGGGGGCAGACTTAAAGGGTGTTCCCAAGCAATAGTGGCTAAGAAAGATTTAACTCTCTCTTCCCCCTTTAATACCTATCAGCGGCTAGGCTGGACGCCAACACCTATTTCAAACCCCGGTCAGTCTGCAATCTCAGCCGCTCTTAATCCTCAATCAAGCCCTTATTTATATTATTTATCAGCAAAAGATACAAAAGAAACAATATTTTCTAAAACATTAGAAGAACATAATCGCAATCGAGCGAGATATTTATAAGGGCTTTCTCTCCGACGTTGCGTCGGAGTAAGAAAACCTTACCGAGCACATAAATTTTATGTGCTCGGTGCTCAAGTTTTTAGATAAATTTAACTTCACCTGTGGCTCGTAAATTTATAAAAACATGACAAATACCAAAGTTTTTTCATCTTATAAAGGCCCTGCTTTTAAAGGATCTAACCTTATTGAGATTCAACTTAACTCCTTTAAATGGTTCCGTGAAAAAGGATTAAAAGAGCTTTTCAATGAAGTATCTCCTATTAAAGACCATACTGGCAGTGAGTTGGAACTTCACTTTTTAGATTATAAATTTGATTTGCCTAAATATACCGAGAGCCAAACTAAAGAAAAAGACCAAACTTATGAGGCTGCTCTAAGAGTCAAACTTAAGTTAGTTGATAAAACGACAAAAAAAGTCAGTGCTCAAGAAGTTTATCTTGGGGACTTTCCAATAATGACAGAGCGGGGAACGTTTATTATTAACGGTGTTGAACGCGTAGTGATTTCCCAACTTATTCGCTCAGCCGGCGCTTATTTCATGGTCAATATTTTTAAGGGAAGAAAGCTTTTCGGCGCAAAAATTATTCCGAATCGCGGTTCGTGGATTGAGTTTGAAACAGATGCAAGTGGAGTTATCAGCGTTAAAATTGATCGAAAACGCAAGGCGCCTGTAACTCAACTCCTTAGAATTTTCGGACTCGAAACGGATGAAGAAATAATCGATACCTTTAAAGATATTGATACCGGTAAAGTTAGGTATGTTGAAGCGACGCTTGAGCAAGATGAAGCGAAAACGGTAGACGAATCATTTATTGAGGTTTATAAACGACTTAGACCCGGGGATCTCGCGACTGCTGATAACGCTAGGTCTCTTATTGAACCAATGTTTCAACGCTCTGATCGTTATGATTTAGGCGCGGTGGGCCGGTTTAAGTTTAATCAGCGGCTTGGTTTTAAAAATAAGAAGAGTGAGATTTTGGATTTAGAAGACGTAGTGGCGGTGGTGAAAGAAATTATCCGTTTAAATGAAGACAAATATGCCGAAGCGGATGATATTGATCATTTGGGGAATCGCCGTATTCGAGCCGTCGGTGAATTAATTCAAGCAAGATTAAGGGTGGGATTTGCAAGAATGCGACGGGGCGTTCAGGATAGGATGTCAACATTAGATAAGAAGAATTTTCAACCGACCCAATTGATTAATTATAGGGTGCTGACAGCCGTCGTGAGGGATCTCTTTACTTCTTCGCAACTTTCCCAGTTTATGGACCAGGTAAATCCATTGGCTGAACTCGAGCATAAAAGGCGTTTATCGGCAATGGGTCCGGGTGGACTTACTCGCGAGAGAGCGGGTTTTGAAGTTAGGGACGTTCACTCTTCTTATTACGGCCGTATTTGCCCGATTCAAACCCCTGAGGGCGCGAACATAGGGTTAGTTAATTACTTAGCAACTTATGCGAGGGTGAATGAGTTAGGGTTTTTAGAAGCGCCGTATTTCGAGGTTAAAAAGGGGAAGGTGACGTCTAAAGTAGTATGGTTTGATGCGGTAGATGAGCAAAAACATAATGTTGGGCAGGCTGATATTGGAACTAACGAAAAAGGATTTATTTTAAAGAAACAGGTTCCGGCAAGAATTAAAGGGAAGCCCGGAAATTGTTCACGGGAGGACCTTGATTTTATTGACGTATCACCTAATCAGTTTATTAGTATCGCCACTTCTCTCATACCGTTTTTGGAACACAATGATGCAAATAGGGCTCTAATGGGTTCGAATATGCAGCGCCAATCTGTGCCGTCTGTTTTACCTCGGGCACCGCTTGTCGGAACGGGCCAGGAGGAAAAAGCCGCTCACGACTCTAAGCAAGTGATAATATCTGATATTGAAGGGGTTGTTAGCAAAGTAGACGGAAATTCAATAGCCGTTAAAAATAATTCCGAAGAAAAAACTTTCCCGGTTTCAAAGTTTAGGCGTTCTAATCAATCTACGTGCCTTTCCCAAAAACCAGTAGTCAGGATTGGAGATAAAATTAAAAAAGGAACTTTATTGGCTGATGGTCCCGCCACGGAAGGGGGTTCGCTTGCGTTGGGCCAGAACTTACTGGTTGCTTTTATGCCTTGGCATGGGGGAAATTTTGAAGACGCGATAATTCTTTCTGAACGTGTTCAGAAAGACGATTTATTTACGTCTATTCATATTGAAACTTCAATTTGTTCGGTTCGGGACACAAAATTAGGGCCGGAACTCACCACACCAGATATTCCTAATGTTGCTGAAGAGAAACTCAGGAATTTGGATGAAGAGGGGATTATCCGGATTGGCGCCGAAGTTCGCGCAGATGATATTTTAGTCGGAAAAATTTCACCAAAAGGTGAATCAGAACTTACGTCCGAGGAAAGGCTGCTTCGGGCTATTTTCGGCGAGAAAGCCCGTGATGTTAAAGATACATCACTTACTTTACCCCACGGCAAGCAAGGCCGGGTTATCGGCATAAAAATTTTCTTAAGAGAGAAAGGAGATAAATTAGAGCCGGGTATTATCAAAAAGATACAAATTGAAGTGGCTCAAATTAGAAAGGTTATGGCCGGTGACAAGTTAACCGGCCGCCACGGAAATAAAGGAGTTATTTCTCAAATTCGCCCCGTTGAAGACATGCCTTACTTAGAGGACGGGACGCCGGTTGATATTATTTTAAATCCTTTAGGGGTAGTTTCCCGAATGAACCTCGGTCAAATTTTAGAGACTCATTTGGGTTTCGCCGCTAAGCGCCTCGGTTTCAGGGCTATTGTCCCCAGCTTTGTTGGAGCATCTGAAGACGATATTAAGCAAGAACTTATAAACGCCGGCTTACCGCCAAGCGGTAAGATTACTCTTCACGACGGTTTAACCGGTAAGCCGTTTAAACAGCCTATTACGGTTGGTTATATGTATATAATGAAACTCAGCCATTTAGTTGAAGATAAAATTCACATGCGTTCAACCGGCCCTTATTCTTTAATTACTCAACAGCCGCTTGGCGGCAAGGCTCAGCTTGGCGGTCAGCGTTTTGGAGAGATGGAGGTTTGGGCGCTTGAAGGTTATGGTGCCGCCCATATTCTACAGGAAATGTTAACTATTAAATCCGATGATATACTCGGCCGGTCGGCTGCTTTTGAATCAATTATTCGCGGTCAAGACATCAAGAAACCGAACATCCCGGCTTCATTCAACGTTCTCGTTAGCGAATTGAAATCCTTAGGATTGAGTGTTGATTATGGCAGGGAGGATGATAATGAGAGTTTAATTCAAGAATCAGACACAGATGATAAATAGAAGCCAGAACATAAAATCTATTTCTATACGGGTGGCATCACCTGAGGAAATTCTAAAGTGGTCTAACGGCGAAGTTATAAAGCCGGAGACTCTAAATTATCGGACTCAGAGACCGGAAAAGGACGGCTTATTTTCTGAACGTATTTTCGGTCCTACCAAAGATTATGAATGTTACTGCGGTAAGTATAAAAAAGTTAGGTATAAAGGGGTTATTTGTGAAAAATGCGGAGTTGAGGTAACCCGTTCGGTTGTTCGCCGCGAGCGAATGGGTCACGTAACGCTCGCAACGCCGGTTACTCATATTTGGTTTTTAAAAACAGTTCCCTCAAAACTCAGCCTGCTTTTTAATATCTCTGTTCCCAAACTTGAAAAAGTGATTTATTATGCCGCGTTTATTGTCACTTCGGTTAATGAAGAAAGTAAGGTTAGGGCTCTAGAAAAGCTTAAACAAGAATTCAAAGTCTTAAAAAAAGAAAAAAGAAACATTCAAGATTTAGAAGACGTAAGAGGACAGCACGAAGAAATTTTATCCGTGCTGAAACCGGGACTTATTTTAACCGAGCAAGAATATTATTCTCTAGCCAATTTATTTGGCGACGTTTTTGAAGCCGATCGGGGAGCCGGAGCTCTAAGAAAGATTTTAGAAAAGATGGATCTACAGAAAATTATAAAAGAGCTTCATCAGGAATTAAAAAAACTAAAAGACGTTAATAAAATAAAGCGCATCCTGCAGCGGATTAGGCTTGCCCGCTCTTTGGTAAAATCTGGCATCAGGCCGGAATGGATGATTGTTACAGTTTTACCAATTTTACCCCCGGAACTCAGGCCGATGGTAGCCTTAGACGGCGGCAGATATGCCACTGCAGACTTAAATGATCTTTACCGTCGTGTTATTAATCGCAACAACCGCTTAAAAAAACTTACCGACCTTAAAGCGCCGGAAGTGATTATTACTAATGAAAAAAGGATGCTGCAGGAGGCGGTCGACGCGCTTATTGATAATTCGTCCAGTTTAGGAACGCAAATACTCTCTACCAGAAGACGTCCATTAAAATCTTTAGCAGATATGTTGAAGGGTAAACAGGGCCGTTTTCGCCAAAACTTACTTGGTAAAAGGGTAGATTATTCAGGCCGGTCAGTGATTGTAGTTGGACCGCAACTCAGGTTAAATGAGTGCGGCTTGCCCAAAAACTTAGCTCTTGAGCTTTTTAAACCGTTTGTCATTAATAAAATTATTGAGCGGGGTTTGGCTTATAATATTAAGCAAGCCAACCGTTTAATTGAACAAAGAACATCTGATATTTGGGCTATTCTTGAAGAGGTTATTGACAACAAGAAGATACTTTTGAATCGTGCTCCGACTCTTCACCGGCTTGGTATCCAAGCCTTTACACCTCTTTTGATTGAAGATTTAGCTATTAGAATACCTCCTTTAGTTTGCGCTGCTTTTAACGCTGATTTTGACGGAGATCAAATGGCCGTCCATTTGCCGCTTACAGTAGAATCCCAATATGAAGCCAGGAATTTAATGGATGCAACTCAGAATCTTTTAAAACCGGCAAACGGCGATCCGATTGTTTCTCCTACCCAGGATATAGTGCTTGGTTGTTACTATTTAACCCAGATAAAAGAGGGTAGTCTGGGGGAAGGAATGTTTCTTTCAAGTTTTACCGAAGCCACTCTCGCTTATGAGATGGAACTTTTAGATTTGAATGCTAAGATAAAAATTTTCCAAGACGGGAAGCTTGTGGAAACCTCTTACGGCCGCCTCGTTTTTAATAAATCTTTGCCTGAAGGGTTTGGTTTTGTTAATGAGCATCTCAATAAAAGTCTGCTTTCATCGGTGGTTGCTCAAGTTATTGACAGGTATGGCACTGATTTTGCACACGAGTATCTTGATCGGGTAAAAAACCTCGGGTTTCTTTATTCTACTCTTTCTCCAACCAGTTGGGGCATAGATGATACCGTTGTTCCTAAAGAAAAAGAAAGTATAGTATTGCAGGGAGACAAAGAAGTATCTTTAATTGAAAGCCAGTTTAATGAAGGTCTTTTAACCGAAAAAGAGAGAAAGGAAAATATTATTAGCGTTTGGACTAAAGTTAAGAGAGAAATAGGAGATATTGTTGTGAAAATGGATCCCTACAACCCTATATACACTATTATTGATTCCGGCGCCCGGGGCAGCTGGGTTCAGTTGCATCAGGTAATGGGGATGAAAGGGCTCATGAGCAACCCTAAAAATGAGACGATTGAGTTGCCGGTCAAGTCATCATATAAAGAAGGATTTAATATTTTAGAATATTTCATCTCGACTCACGGTGCCCGAAAGGGATCAACCGATACTGCCCTAAAGACAGCTTCGGCGGGGTATTTGACTCGCCGTTTAGTGGATGTTGCCCAAGACGTGGTTACTAAGGAAGTTGATTGTAAAACCCGTCAGGGAATGGAAATTGTGAGAAGTGAAGGAAATGAGTACAGCTACTCTTTCAAAGAACGTCTCTATTCGCGGACCAGTTTAGAAGATGTAAAAGTTGGCCGCAAGATTATTGTTAAGGCCGGTGAGATTATTAACCGAAAGAAGGCCAAAGAAATAAAAGATTCGAAAATAGAAAGCGTAAAAGTTCGTTCCCCTATAACCTGTAAGACTTTCTATGGTATTTGTTCGGCGTGTTACGGCTTGGATCTCTCTACAGAAAAATTAATTAATGTAGGTGAAGCCGTTGGTATTGTTGCTGCTCAATCAATTGGTGAGCCGGGAACGCAACTTACTCTCAGAACTTTCCATATTGGCGGTGTAGCCGGCGTTGATATCACTGCCGGTTTACCCCGGATCGAGGAGGTGTTTGAAGCAAGGCCTCCTAAAGGAAAAGCCGTTCTTGCTAAATCTGATGGTCGCGTGGAATCCATTGGGTATCAGGACCTTACTCGAGTTATTAAAATTAAAGAAACTTCTTCGAAAAATGGGAGTAGTAAAAAACTAGTTACTGAGTATTTGGTTCCTGCCGGCGTCAACTTAAATGTTAAGGAGGGTGACGCGGTTAAAAAAGGACAATCGCTTAGTGAGGGACCTCTGGATTTAAAAGAACTTTTAATGTATCGAGACATTGAAACGGTGAAACATTATATTATAAACGAGGTTCAGAAAATTTACGTTCCGGAAGGCACTCCTATTAATGATAAGCATATAGAAATTATGGTTCGTCAAATGCTGTCGCGAGTACTTATTAAGGATCCGGGGGATACTGATTTTATGGTCGGCGATGTGATTGATAAATCCAGATTTAGGCAAACTAATAAAGAGATTAAGAAAGGTAAAGCCGTTGCTAAGGCCACCCAGTTAATTTTAGGAATCACAAGAGCAGCTCTTACAACCGAGAGTTTCCTTTCGGCAGCGTCTTTTCAAGAAACAAGCAGGGTGTTGGTGAACGCTGCGGTTGACGGTAAGGTTGATATTCTCCGGGGCCTCAAAGAAAACGTTATTATTGGAAAGCTTATTCCTGTCGGTACGGGGTGGCGGGGAATCCCTAAAGATAAGCTGGAAGCGCTTAAAAGAACGTTTTATCCGCCAATAGTTGATAGTGAGAGCGAAGATGATTTAGTCTCCGAAACTCAGGAAACACAGTAATATTTCTCTAATTGACTTTAAGATAAAGCCTTGATAGATTGTAGGAGTTATGTATGAGATTACGTTCATTTTAAGGCAGGAAGATTTATCTGAGGTAAAGAAAATTTTAGAAAAGAATAAAGCGGACATCACAAGCGAAGAAGAGCTTAAGAAAATCCGTTTATCATACCCCATTAAGAAGCAGAATTATGGTTTTTTAGGAATTATCAGATTTAGAGTTGATCCCGAATCTGTAGAGAGTATTTTTTCTGATATGAAATTGTCAGAGAATATTATCCGTTATATGGTTAATAAAATTAAGGCCAGCGGGGAGGGAAAAAGAGCGGAACAAAGATCAATTCCAATAAGGCCGATTGACACTAGAAAAGAACCGTTAGGAATAGGAGCAAGGAAATCTATCGAGCCTGCATTAACAAATAAGGATATTGAGAAAAAAATTGAAGAGATATCACAATAAAAATTGTTATGAATCCCGTTAGAAGCCGCGATCGCTTACGGGATAATCAAAATAAGTTAATGAATAGTCGTTGTGATACACTAAATAAACTAGCAGATTGAGAGAGATCGCGATCTGCTTCTAACGGGATGAATTTAAATAAAGTATTTATTATAGGGCGTCTCACAGGAGATCCACAGCTACGAACTACCCCGGCAGGTCAGTCGGTTACGACTATATCGCTTGCCACAAATAGGGTTTGGACTAATAAGACAGGCCAACGCCAAGAAGACGTTCAATTTCATAACGTGGTGATATGGGGGCGTCAGGCGGAAATTGTTAATCAGTTTTTAAAAAAAGGCAGTTTGGCGATGGTTGAGGGGCGATTACAGACTAGGGTCTGGCAGGATAACCAGAATCAAAACAGAAGAACTACAGAAATTATCTGTGAACGGATTCAGTTCGGCCCGCGGTCGGCCGGTGCGGGGATTGCTTCTCAAGGAACTCCTTCTCCCCAAAATCAAGGTGGAGAAAAAGATAGTTTACCCGAGATTAATATTGATGATAACGATATAAAACCCGAGGATATAAAGTTCTAAATGAAACAGTGCAATTTTTGTTCTAAAAATGTAACAGGGATAAATTATCAGGATATTGATGTTTTAAAGAGGTATGTTTCAAGTCAAGCAAAGATTAT
>SDBV01013247.1_pt1 | contig 10516 bp, 8 predicted proteins | sample 2277081 | NCBI WGS metagenome assembly SDBV01 (sample SAMN10402039, study PRJNA504765) | marine sediment metagenome | isolation source: marine sediment core GS10_PC15, 223 cmbsf | place: Arctic Ocean: Southern Knipovich Ridge | collected 2010
ACATTTACCAATACGGAGAGGCGGGTGCAGCGGGGGCGCAAGGCGGTGGAGCCGCCGGGAGAAGCGCGGGAGGACTGGGATATCATCTGCGACCTCGCCGGGCGGTTGGGCTACCAGATGAGCTACCCCGCTGTGGGAGCGATCCAGGACGAGATAGCCACGCTCACCCCCATTTACGGCGGCATCACTTACGATCGGTTGGGCGGAGTCGGGCTGCAGTGGCCCTGCCCCACCGGGGACCATCCAGGGACGAAGTTCCTGCACGAGGGGAAGTTCACCCGGGGGAAGGGGAAGTTCCACCCGGTCCGCTTTCTGCCGCCCCAGGAGCTGCCTGATGAAGAGTATCCTTTCGTTTTCACCACCGGACGCTTGCTGGAACATTGGCACACCGGCACCATGACCCGCAGGTGCGAAGTCCTTCACGATCTCGTGCCCCACGGCAACCTGGAGCTCCACCCCCGGGATGCCGTAGACATACGGGTGAGGGCCGGAGACACGGTGGTGGTAAAATCCAGGCGCGGCCGGATAGAAGTCCCTGTCGGCATTACCGAGCGGGTGGCGCCGGGCACGGTCTTTCTTACCTTCCACTTTAAGGAGCATCCAGCCAATGCCCTCACCATCGCCGCCCTGGACCCGATAGCTAAAATTCCGGAGTTCAAGGCCTGCGCCGTCAACGTAGAGAAGCTTTAACCATTATCGATTCGTTGGGATTTGCTTCTATATCCAAGTTTGACACTTCCAAAAACTAATTCATTATACTGAAAGAAATAATGAATTTCAATTTGTTCACGTTGTATCTACATTGTTCTTTTTTTCGAAATATCGAACATATTTTTCCTGATTCCAATCTAATTCAGATACTCAACCCCTAAGTCCAATACTAACTGCTCTTTATCTGTTTTTTTAGAAGGCGTTTACCGTGATTCAGGAACTTGATTTCAACTCCACAACGCCGCAGTTCATCCACCAGCAGAACCTGGTAGAGCATACTGGCGAGCTAGCCGATCAGGTGAATGCACGTACAATCGGTCAATGCAACCGGCCGCCACCATATCGCGCAACCGCTCCAACGCCGGGTGCACCAACGTCGCCCCGCTGCACCCTTCATCAACGAACTCAAGCTCCGCTTCAATGCACAGCCCGTCTTCGGCAATCATAACTCCAGTTCCACAGAACTGAACCGAAATTACACCGCTGCCATCGACATCTGCCCGTGGCCGTCCGCCTCCCCGAAATCCGGCTGAACAGCCCTCTCCAAACCACCTAAACAGCTCCTGCCACCCACCGGAAATCCCCTCGCTTTGGCACGTTTCCTGCTCTCTCCCTTGCAGGAGACAGGCAGGGGTGTCGCTATCTGCGCTATAGGAACGTACGCACATCCCCCGATCCGCAACCGGCAGGGCGGGTACGCATCGCCTATACCAACGGCTACGGCGAGTCTTCGATCCGGGTCATCGAGCCCCTGCGCATCTACCAGGGCTGCATCGGCTACACCTACTTCAGGGCGTACTGCCATCTCAGGGAGGAGGAGCGCACCTTCCGTCTGGACCTCATCCGGTCCAGGGAACAGATAGGGTGGGAACAGACCGGGGCGTCGGGTGGAGACAAACGTGGAGACAAACCAACTTATACCGCTCCACAATCCCCGCTGAAACCGTTTCCTCAACCTCCCCGATCCATCCCGTAAGCGGTCGTTTCAGGCGGGACAGCTCCTAGGACCAGCCCTCGGAACGCAGCGGTGAGCCAGGTGGGAGCGATGGGCACCGCTACCGCCGCCGTGAGATACCCTGTGACTATGGACGAATCTCTAAAACCTTCTCTCAGGCAATATATATTGGAAAGTTCGGTATACTTTGGATCGCCCTGGGTGTTATCCTCAGCCAGTTCGGGGATGTCTCGCCTCCGCATGGAATCGTGGTAATTCTCACTTGTGTGTATTTTCCGGCCATGCTGGCCCTGTCCGTATATTTCTTTCCGGGTCAGATTCTGCGGGCCAAGCTTCTGCCCCATTTTTCACGGCCTTTGGTCGTCAAGTCACCCAGACTGTAGGAGTCAGCTGGGAGGATTTAATCGGTCTGAGCCTGATTGGATTGCCGATCGGCAGGCTTCTCTACCGCTGTGACCGGTGTGCCGGCCGACCGCTTCGCCAGTCGGCTGCTCTTATTTTTGTCCACCACCTACCTCCGGGAGGCGAGCGAGCAGAGGCATCTCCCAATATACCTGGCCAGCGGAAACCCGGTTCGCCTCGCTCCTGTGCTCTTCGTTCCCCTCCTCGGCATTACCGCTGATATCACTGGTTTGCAGGTTGTTCTCTTTATCCTCGGTCTGTTGCCCACGGGCTTGACCCGCGTTTTTTGAGAACGAAAGAGTCGACAACCCCCAGATTATCCGCCGGATTCGCGACGTTGGTATAGGGCAACGGTGGTCAGAGATGGAGCAATCTCCAACCACCCCCAAGTGGTCATAGATTCTTGATAAGGCTCAGTTTACCTTCAGTCGCCGCCTCCAATATCGATCCCATGTATTCATCGATCAGCGAACTGTTCAGAGGCACAGGCATGGCCTTCAGCTTCATCTCCAATTGTGGGTTCCTGGCTGCGGTCAGGGCACGGGCGATATGGGCTTCCGAGAATCCTTCCACATCGGCCAATTTTGTGGGAAATCCTACCGATACCGAAAAGGCGATCATCCCCTCAGCCACGGCGATTCCCAGATCCCGGCCGCTAAGCCTGGATGGATCACCGTGGATGAAGCCCTGTCTCTCGTAAATCGCGGCGATCTTGTGCAGTTTGTTCTCGATGGCTGGAGCGAAGAACACCGTGTAATAGGGATTGAGTAGCGCACAAGCCCGGCCGTGGCTTAGTAGATCGACAAGTGAAAAACTGGTGAGATGACCGCCGTTGGTGCCGCCTACCATAATGGCGTATCCTCCCAGATCTGTGGCCAGCCCGAGCATCTCTCGGGCCTCTGCACTGCCGGGATTCTCGGCAAAAAGCTTCAACCCCGCTACGGACAGCTCGATGCCGCATAGTGCGATTTCTTCGATCAGATCTTGATTCTTTTTGGCTCCGTAGTACACCTCCAAACTGTGGGCGATCCCGTCCATTCCGCCATCCATGGTCAGGTCGGCGGGGCTGGAAGCGGTCACACTGTAGTCGAACAGCGCCCGGTTCGGAACGATGATCTCATCTACAATCAGTTTTTTCTGCCCTAGCGCCGGATCGGTGATATTGGAGTACTTGGTGAGATGAGCAGCTGAGCTGGCCGCAGTCATCACTGCCAGGAGGGGACGAAGCTTCAATCCTGATTGATCGGCGATCCCCGTGACCTTGGAGACACCAAAGTAGTCCTCCAGATTATTGGTAACCTTCCCAAGGCACCTTAGAGCATTGGCCGCTTTGGCTGCATCGATTGTGCTTCCGGAACCGACTACCGTGATGAATTCGGGATCGGAATGTAGTATCTCGGCTTCCATCCGGTACACGTCTTCCCGGGGGGCGTTGGGCCGGGCGCCTTCGATGATCTTGTCCGATGCCAGGCTGATTCGGGAGCGTTTCAAAGCAGAACTAACGGTGTACAATATATCTGCCTTCCACTGCTTGTTCGGATGGTTGGCTACGATCACTGTGGTTGATCCAAGCTCTCCGTCAAGCTCCTCGACCCTCTCCAAACAACCACTGCCATGGATGTATCGCTCCCCCTTGAAGCGATGCAGCAGATCGGTAGCTTTGGTTCGTAATTTCTCTAGCATACGTCCTCCTCCTGGGATGCTAATACCATAATAGATAGTCGGGGATGTGTATAGATGACCGTATACGGGATACGAAATTTTTTGAAGATAGAACAGATTTTCAAGAGGGCTTCATGAAGAAAAGGGCAGTCAAAATACTTCTTTCCAGTGCGCCAGATGTCATGTTTCTTAGCCAATAGCACGCCGATCACCGCTGTACACACGCCTCGTTTGGGAATATCCGGATAACCCGCTCTCTGCGACGGATCTCCTGGATCAAACGTTCCCGCATATTTGCCGATTTCAACCTCCGCCGGTACATCTCCGGCAGCCCCAGGACAGCCAAGGTATCTTCAAGACCCTCTTGCAGCACCCTCAGACCATGATCTGCCTTGCCTGTGAGCTGCTCCGCGACCCTGGCCGCCTTCCTCGTCGATTTCAAGTTCATTGCTGCAGCCGTCAAAAAGCGTGAAACAATACGATCTTGTCGCGGGTCGAGCTCACGCGCGGCTAGCGGCGGTTGTACTCCGCCACAGCGTCGAACATAGCGGTGATGTTCTCAGGGGGTACGTTTGCCATAATGTTGTGCACCTGTTGGAACACGAAGCCGCCGCCCGGAGAGAGAATCTCCAGGCGATCCAGGACATGCCGCCGGATTTTTTCCGGTGTTGCTGAGGGAAGAACCGTCTGGGTGTCACACCCGCCGCCCCACAGGCAGATACGATCCCCGAAATCTCTTTTCAATCCTTCGGCGTCCATTCCCGCGGCGCTGGTCTGTACGGGGTTTACCGCATCGAGACCCGCTTCAATCAGATCGTCGAGAAGCGGGCGAAGACCCCCGCAGGAGTGGAGCATCACCTTCACGTCGGCCAGTTGCTTGGCATGTTGCCACAAGGTTTTGTGGCGAGGTTTGAAGTACTGCCGGTACATGGCAGGGGAAATCTGCGGTCCCGACTGCATGCCTAGATCGTCTCCGAATAGCACTATATCCACATAGGGACCGATCAAGGGCAGGTACCGGTCGAGATTTTCAAGGTGCATCTCTACCAACCGGTCCAGCAGCCGGTGTGTGGCGGGTGGATCGGCGGCCATGAGCATCATGAAGGTCTCGATGCTGCACAGGAAAGAGGCAATCTCGATCATATTGCCGCCGAACAGATACAGAACGGCCCGATCGCTTCGACTCCGCAGCTCTTGCACCCCTGCCTGCAGCTGTTCCTGTTCGAAGACGGCCAGGTTGGGAGGGCTGGGGACGGACCACATCACATCCGCCAGATCTTCGGGCAGCCGGGACAGGTCTTTGGGGATGGCCTCCCTGTACGGCCAGTAGATCTGATCGAAGTAGATCATGCCCTCCCGTTGAATCCCGCTGGGTTTTCCCGACCGACTGTACAGGATCCAGGCGTTTTCGGTGCCGCTTCTTCGCACGTCCACGTAATGGGGGATCAGGCAGGGGCTGCCGTCGGGAAGCTCCCACTCTTTCCAGTCTGTATCTTCTTTGCCGAATCCACGACCCAGCTCCACGGTGTCCACGCCGAAGCGTTCCAGCACGTCTTCGTCGATAACCGCGAGCTGTTGGACCATATCGTATACCTTGATCGGACGATCCGGTAGATCCAAATGCCGGCGAAGCTCTTTGTAGGCCAGAGCCATGATGCCGCTGCTTCGATGCCCGCCGAAATCAACGGCTACCTGATCGGGCTGTACATGATCGATCGAGGCCAGGACGCGCTCTCTTGAAGTCATCTATCCACTCCTTCCGCTCCCCGACTGCGGCGACTGCAGCCGGATTCGCTTTTCGATCATCCGGCCCATCTCCCGATACTGTTCGATGAATTGCTTCATTGTTTCGGCAACCGGCTGCCAGCGCAGGAGTTCCTGCGAATCAACGGCATTCAACGATAAGGGGCGGTTCGGCCGGTCTGCCGGTGGACCGCTGGGTCCGAACCAGGCCTGTTTGAAAATTTCACTCTTCTTGAGCACCGCGAGGGCCTCAGACGGGGTACTGTTGTGCACTGTGCGCGGGCTCAGCTCGCGCCGCTGGATGTCGAAGGCTCTCCGCACGTTGGGAAAAATCGTGATTACCGGGCTGCCCCACAGCTCGGAAATATCCGGTATCCGGTCGTCATAGATCCGCAGAGAAGCGATCAGGAGTTTTACTCTTCCAGGATCCAGACCAAGGCCCCCGTTTTCACGGGAAGCGTAAAGCCGGCGATATGATTTACGAGCAACTTCCACACCGGCCCACCGTGCGGCTTGCTCCCCGTCCCTGATGTCGTTTCGAATCAGCTCGTCTCGAACCGGGAAGGCCAGCCGGCCGTTCATCAAAGCGATGTATGAAACCAACGCTCTGCTTTCTTTGAGAACCGCGCCGAAACCGGCGCTCTGGAACACGGAGAAATTGACGGTAACGGTCACCCCGATTCCCTTCGATGTGAGCAGCTCCGCCGCCTTCAGTCCCGCATGCGTGGCGGGTATCTTGATCACAATGTTGGGTATTCCGTTGAAATGTCTGGTCAATTCCTCATAGATCGACTCTGCTTCCCGTACCATAAGCTCTGCGTCGTTGTGGTTGCCCGGATTGACCTGCAGGCTTACGTATCCTCTCTGTCCGCCGGTTGCCAGGAATATGTCCCGCAACAGCCGGCAGTTCTCCTTGACGACTTCCATGGTAAGAAGCGAGCTGATCAATTGGATGCGGTGCTGCAGAGACTGCGCCTGGCCATCCTGCGGCGTCTTTGTCCCGTCGCCCTGCTGGTTGCTGATGAGCCTGTCCACCACGCCGTTCCAGTAATCCGGATCCAGTTCCCAGGCCAGTTTGATCAACACCGGATTGGTGGTCACAAACGAGCCCCCAAGCCAGATAACCTGCTGCAGAAAGGCGGCATAGTCGTTTCCTAACTCGGTGAAATCCCGATCTCCGAACGTTCTTTCAGCCATGGCGCGGAGATTGCTGCGGCGTAGCTCGTCGATCAACCGGGCCGAATATTCCATAAGCGATTTCTCGGCGAGCTTTTGCGCTGCCTCTCGCGCCGTATCACCATCACAACCTTCCACTTTGAAGCGCAGCGCATGCTCTCTGAAAATCTGCGCAATGATCTCAGCGCTCGTGCCGCGATCGATCCTTTCCAGCTGACCAAGAAGCTCGCTTGTGTGAGCATGAGCCCGCTTGACTCCTTCCGCCCCAATGCTGTCATCGAGATGCCATGTCGACAGAAAGCTTCCCAGGTCGATGCACAGCTTCAGCACAAACCGAAGCAGGGATTTCTTGTTCTCCGAAGTGCTGCGCGAATATTCGTTTCGCACTCTCGAGATCAGCTGGTGCAGATTGAAAGGAAACTCCGCAGGGTCGGTGTGAAAGAGCAAACACCCCGCTGCTCCAACGGCATCATTTTCGAGTATCATCTCATAGACGGCTTGAATTGGAGTGTTACGAAGCAGCAGGGATTCCGCTTCGATAGCCCGTCGTGTGGTTGCTACTATATCAGTCGGCATGCTGTATGGTTCAAGGTGAAATCAGCGGTCGGCCATCCTTTGTTCGAACTTTTCCAGGGTACGTTGCTCGCCCCGGCGCAGATGCTCGTCCATCAGGTTGCCGGCGCCTTCGCAGTCATGATTTTCAATGCATTTCAGTATTTTGGAATGCTCGTCTATCGTTCTCGACTCGACATATTCAACCAGTTCGGGCAGGAACAGCCAGCGCCTGACGTGCCAGGTCTGATCCTGTAGTACGTCCAGAAGTTGACCGAGGCGTCGGTTTTCCGACCAGGCGGCGATATATTCGTGGAAGCGGATATCTGATGAAATCAGTTCCTCCGTGTCCTTCTGCCTGTAGAACTCGTCGCTCTCCTTCAACAGCCGGCGCAGCGTCTCGGTGTTTTCCTTGTTGATTTTCAAAGCGGCACTCGAGGCGGCCACGATCTCCAGCGTGCGTCGCAGGGTAAACAACTCTTCAATGTCTTGTCGGACATACGTGGTTACCACGTAGCTCTTGCCGTCGTACGTGATGAGTCCACGAACTGTGAGCTCTTTGAGTCCTTCTCGAACCGGGGTTCGGCTCACACCCAGTTCTTCAGCCAGCGTGTCGACTACCAGACGCGATCCAGGCGGCAGATCGAGATTGAGTATTTGCTCCTTGATCCTGTCGATTACCTGCTGGCTGAGAGAAATGCGTTGAATCCTGGACATTGTGATTCCTTGTATAACGGCACCATCAGCGGCTCGCTTCCTGGGTTATTTTGTGATTGAAGTCGATGAAGGATAGTCAGCTGTCAAAATCCAATTATACCGTATACGAAATACAGAGTTTCGTCAAGAACGTAAAGACAAAAATGTGCAGAATTCTCCGCCGGAAGCTTGACAAGTTCTATTAATATGTTAAAATACGAAATACCGTATACAGTATGTGGTAAATTAATGCCGGAAAGGAGGTGGATATCGGGATGAAGTAGCGAATGTCATCGTGTCGAAATCCAATACATTCATTCAAGGAGAACGAAAAATGAAAAAGATCATATTCCTATTGGTTAGTGGTAGGCCTTATAGAGCGGAATCAGATAGATGTGTATCGGAAAGATCATGCCGCTCCACAGGAGTACGAAAAAGAAAAACGCGCCCTTTATCTTCAGTTTGGTGATCGCATAGGCTGCGAGCGATGATATCAAAATGGCGAAGCTCGCTCCCGATAAGGCGTAGCCGATGCTGTTGATGACCGGAATACCCAAATGGGTCTTGACCCAGACAAACTTGATATTTTTCAGGAGTGCGAAGGTTTTCGGGAGCTGCCACAGCTCGGACTGAAAGTAGTCAGGGGAGGTCTTCATGGAAATCAGAATGAGAAAGCCAATAGGAACGATCCACACGAGCGCCACCACCGCCATACAGATGAACAGAATCGTTCTGCGAATCGCCAGCGGAGCGTTCATCGATCCATCTCAACGTGAAAGCCGAAGGCCATTGTTTTGACAGTCATCGATATACCGTATACGAAATACGAATATGTGTCAAGAATAACCGATGACAGGACGACCGGCCAGAGACGAATATTGTGCTTCGTCCCAAAGAGCTGGCGCCCACACTGGAAACAATAACTCCAGTTCCACAGAACTGAACCGAAGTTACCCGCTGCCGCCTGCATCCGCTGGCAACCGGTCGCCTACCTGAAATCCGGCTGAACAGCTCTCGTCAAACCGCCTTAGCAGCTCCTGCCACCCACCAGCAATTCCCTTGCTTTGGCACGCTTCCTGTTTTTTCCCTTGAAGTAGGCAGGCAGAATTGTCGTTAGCTGCGCTACAGGAACCTACGCACATCCCTCGATCCGCAATCGGCAGGCAGGTGCGCATCGCCTATACCAACGGTTAGGGCGAGTCTTCGATCCGGGTCATCAAGCCCCGGCGCATCTACCAGGGCCGCAACGGCCACACCTACCTCAGGGCGTACTGCCATCTCAGGGAGGAGGAGCGCACCTTTCACCTGGACTGCATCGGGTCCTGGGAGCAGATCGGGTGGGAACAGGCTGGGTCGGCGGGTGTGTACAAAAACCAGCGGTGATCGCGACAGGCGCGGTGAGTGCCGCTACCGCTGCCTCCAGGAAGATCCCGGCCGCCTCCCGTACTGTGCCTGCAACTCCGGAGGAAAAAGCCGCCACGACGCCCGAAGCACTTCCCCAACCGGTCAAGCGGTTCTCCTATCGCGGTGTCGACATTATTGCTACCCCGCGGAGGAACACCTACCTTTACACAGCCACCTGCCTATTCCCTCAGTGCAGCCAGTCAGCGTGCCCTGCACCTGCAGATCAACGCTCGGCTGTTCCGCCGGGCTACCGGCATCGTCGACTCCGGTCTGGAGGAGCTGTACGCCGGAGCGGACACGGGCCGGGACGGCTACCTGTGCTGGAAGGGGTACGTGGTCACTTTCTTTCCGCCCGGTGGAGGGGACGGGCATACCCTCTGTATGGTGCGCTAGACGGATCTGCCCCGGGGGTTCGACTACTACAGGGTGGATAAGGGGGTATACGCCTGGGATGGAGAGCCGGTCCGCCCGGGCTACTACGTTCCCATCGACTACGCGGTAGTGGGCGGAAGCTCCAGCGAGGTGAAGCGGGGCTGGCTCCTGAGGCATTTCTACACCCCAGAGAGGATCTACGGAGCGGTGATGTAGGGGTGAAGTAGGGTCAGGAAAATGGAATGTCAAGATGGGGATTTTCAGTATCGGGATATGGCACGAAAGACCCTAAGATGGTAGCTGAGGAGAACCCGATGCATCAGTATTTTTCCTGGGAGGTCGTGGAGCAGAGCCTCCGGGACCCACAGCTTGAACAACACCACGGCGTGAAACAGGAATACCTGGTCGAAGCGAGATTCTGTCCTAAGTGCGAGGCTCCGCCGGTACAGCCTGGCTTCCTCTATGATCTTTCGAAATGAAGCGATATTCCTATCCCGCTTCCTCCCTGTTTTCTTGGCTACTTCCTTATTATATCCGGCTATGAATCGAACCTCTTTCCGATATTTCTTCTGAAGCACAGGTGACAAATCAGAATAGCCAAACTCCTGAAGCGGCTCGTCAGGTTTTTTGAGCACTTTCCCAAGCAGATGATCAACTACTTTGCGATTCCGCTTCTGCAAGCCCAAGATGTACTCGTATTCCTGCCCTTTGATCATTTCCATATTTTTAACAGTTATCATTCCCCGATCACCCACAATAATGGCCTTCTTGATTCCAAATCGCTCCTTCAAATCCTCTACCACTTCTTGCACCGTGGTCTTGTCTAATCGATTGCCTTCAAAC
>SDBV01013248.1_pt1 | contig 10516 bp, 11 predicted proteins | sample 2277081 | NCBI WGS metagenome assembly SDBV01 (sample SAMN10402039, study PRJNA504765) | marine sediment metagenome | isolation source: marine sediment core GS10_PC15, 223 cmbsf | place: Arctic Ocean: Southern Knipovich Ridge | collected 2010
CTCTTTTGCTGTAATTTCATTATTTTCATATTTAAAAAGACAAAGATCTTGCTCTTTTGGATATAAAAAAACATTGGAATTATTTTGATTTTTTTCAAAAACAGCTCTATTTGAAAATATATTCAACTTTTCATCTATTGATAAAACCACATTATTTATAAATGCAATAGAATAAATATCTTCGATGTTTAAATTTTTAATAGCGCTTTTAGTGTTTAAAAAACACTCAACCTCTGATGAGGTAATTTTTAACTCTTTTTGTTTTATTTTATCTACATATGTTGTTCGATCATCTGAAAAAAAGCTGATTTTAGATGTATTTGAGTCAAATTTTGCCCGGTCACTTATAAGCGTGCCTCTCATATTAGTTATTAGCTTAACACCATCAGAGAGCTCAAAATCAAAGAGCTTATTTACCTTTTTTACATTAAAAAATTTAGCGCTATTAGCGAATATTTTACCAAAGCTATGCTCTAGATAAAAACCCTTTTCAAAATGTAAATTATTTTTATTAAAAGTTAATTGATCAGCTGAGATTTGATAACTCTCATCAGAGAACAAAATTAAAGGAAAAAAATATAATAAAAATATTATTTTTCGCATTTTGATTCCTTTTTCGGATCAAAAGAGCCGATAAAATTTAGAGCTTCTATTTTAGGTTTTTTTTCATGAATAGAAAGTAAAAGTTTATTGGCTTTACCTTTAAAATAGGGCTCAATATCTAAACCCTTCATTGTATTTACAAAAGATAAATTTACATCTGATAGCTCAAATTTATGAGTTGGAAAAAAATACACACCACTTTGAGCGGTGATATGTTTTATGTGCTCTAATTTATTATCCATTGAGTTTTCAAAACATATAAGGGTAATTTTATCTAAATTTTCTTTGAGTATATAGCGATCATTTTTGCGATTTATAAAAATCGTTGATAAATCTGATTTAATCGAATAGTGTTTTCGAGTGAAATTATCTACAATATATAGATCCTTTTTAACATTTGTTCTTTTTTGATAAACTGTTTTTGAATCTATCCCTGAACTTCGATTTTGGATTTTTTGATATTCAAGCAAATCTTTTTTGGTGGTGATAAGTAGATTTGTTATAAAAAGACCAACAAAAAGAGCTAAAAAAATAGATGAATAAACAAAAGTTTTTCTTAACATAAAACAAGCTCTTCTCTTGTGGCTTTATATATTTCTTGCATCTCTTTTAATAAAATTTCTAAATCCTCAAACGCCATAACAGTTGCGCTATCGCTTTTAGCTTTTTTCGGATCAGGGTGAGACTCAATAAAAATTACATCAGCGCCAAAAATAATAGAAGCTTTGGCAAGAGGGGAAATAAACTCTTTTTGTCCAGAAGATGTAGTGCCGCTTCCCCCTGGTAATTGTGTGCTATGAGATGCATCAAAACAAATTGGGTAACCCCATTTTTTCATGATTGCAATAGCTCTAAAATCAGTCACTAAATTGTTATAGCCAAAAGATGTTCCACGGTCAGTTAAGATAATATTTTCATTTCCAGTTGATAGTAGTTTATCTAAAACATTTTTCATTTCAAAGGGAGACATGAATTGACCCTTTTTGACATTAACAGGTTTTTGAGTTTTACCCGCCTCTACTAAAAGATCCGTTTGACGACATAAAAAAGCTGGAATCTGAATTATATCTAAAACATCGGCGACCTCTTTTGCTTGAGACGGCAGATGAATATCACTAGTTATCGCTAAATCAAGCTTTTCTTTTACTTTTTCTAAAATTTTTAAACCTTTATCAAGGCCTGGACCTCGAAATGAATTTATAGAAGATCTGTTCGCTTTATCAAAGCTCGCTTTGAAAATAAAATTAAAATCAAATTTAGAAAAAATTTCCTTTAGTTTTTCAGCTGAGAAAAGAGTATGTTCTTCATCTTCAATTACGCAAGGTCCAGAGATAAAGGTTAATTTCTTATCAGAAATCAAAAAATCTTTAACTTTTATTTTTTTCATTATTTATTAAATGCTCCCAAATAGATCTTTAATAGAATAGAGACCTGTTTTTTTATTATATATAAAATAAGCTGCCCTTAATGCGCCATTGGCAAAAACAGCTCTTGAATCTGCAGTGTGTTTAATTTCAATTGTTTCATCAGGATTTGCAAAAATAATTGAATGTTCAAAAGCTGTATTTGGGACTCTTATCGAATGAATATTTATTTTATTTTTTAAAACCTTTTTTAAATCTTTTTCAATAGTTAAAGCCGTTCCAGAAGGTTTGTCTTTTTTCAAAATATGATGTTTTTCGATGATGTCAACAGAGCTTTTTGGAAAAATTTTTAAACTTTTTTCACATAAAGATCTAAGTAGCGCAATTCCAATAGAAAAATTAGAACTATAAAAAATAGCAATCTTTTTAGATGCTATTTTTATTTTCTCAAAATCCTCATCTCTATAACCAGTTGTTCCAATAACCAAAGGGGTTGAAGTCTTTATCGCATATTGTAGAATAGTATCTAAAGCTTCTCTAGACGAAAAATCTATCGCAACATCTGCCTTTTTAAAAATCTTTTTTAAATTATCAATATCATCTTTTCCAACGCCACCTATGATTTCAAGAGGATGGTTTTTAGCAGCTTTTTTTATCTCTTTTCCCATCTTACCATTGTATCCAATGATGCTTGCAAAAATTTTCATAAACTTAAATCGTCCTTTTTGCTAACATTTTAACAAAAAAGAAAGATAAGGGGCAAAAACTTTTAAACATACTTGCAAAATACCCCTTTGAATTTTTAATATAAACCTATACGGATTGATAGCTCAATTGGATAGAGCACCCGCCTTCTAAGCGGGCGGTTGCAGGTTCGAGTCCTGCTCAGTCCATTTTCATCTATTCTTTAAATTCAAAAAAAAACTGTTTTTAGATCAGTTTTTTATGGCATTTATTTTTTCTTTTTTCAACAATACTCAAAAATATTTTTTAAAACTTAAATAGGAGACAAACACCATGTCAGCCAGAGGCGTTTCAGATGAAGAAGCAGCTGGACGTATTTTGCTTTTTCAACAAATGCAAGAAGATTTAAATGCGATGTCTGCTCAAATTAGTGTTGTATCAAAAGAGAAGAAACCAAAAACAAGAACAAGTTTAACTCAAGATACAGATCTAAAAATTCAAGCCCTTCAAAGCCGTTTAAAGAATCTTGAAACTACAATAATTAAAAGAGAAAAAGAATATCTCAAAATGCAAAACAAATTAAAAGAAAAGGAAGCAAAACAAGATAATCTCAAATTATGGGCAAGTACACTTATCGCTGAATTGAAAGAAGACAAGGGCTTATTGGGAGAACAAGTTTCTGCTCTTGAGAGAATAATTGCTAAAAAGATAGAAGAAATGGCAAGCAATTTGTTTGATACTGGGGGGCCAACTAGAATAACAGAACCCCACATAACAACAACACAGGCTACAAGAAGTTTAGATTCTATTTTTAGGGTGCTTTCATCAAGCTCACTAGCAATCTTAGTAAAAAGTGCTAATAATATTGATCCATCCTCTGAAGAGTAATTCATTTATTACAGACTCGGATTTTTAAGAACTCTATCTTTCTATAAGCCAATAGAAATAAATGATTTATGTGGATGTAAAAGCATGTAAAAAATAAGATTAAATATTAAAAAAGAAATGATAAAAGGAGCTTAAAAAAGCTCCTTTATTTTTTTTAAGACTCAGTGCTTTCAGTGCTTTCAGTGCTTTCAGTGCTCTCAACGCTCTCTGTTCTAGGAACTTTTCCTTCTTCGATAATTTCAAGGTTAACTCTAATGCCATTTCTAGATGCTACAGACATCAATAGAGTTCTAATAGCATTGATAGTTTTACCTTTCTTACCAATAATTTTTCCAATATCGGATTTTTCGACTGATAACTCAATAATTAAAGTATGAGTTCCTCCGATTTCGTTGATTACGACTTTATCAGGATTATCAACTAAATTCTTCACGATGTATTCTACAAATTCTTTCATAGGTCCACTTCCTTTGTTAAGTTACAAACAATTATAGATTTCAACTGCCAAGATTTTATCTTAAAAATAAAAAAAAATCCAGGGATTTCAAAAATTAAAAATGATTTTTACTATATTTGCTCTATAAATTTTTTTAAATTTAGCGGGGGAGGGGCTTGGATTTTAATTTTTTTATTTGTGATGGGATGGGTGAGCTCTATTAGATAGGCATGCAAAAGTTGAGTGGAGAAGTTGAATTTATTATTTACATTTTTACTGCCATAGATAGGGTCGCCTAAAATAGGACAATTTATATGTTTTAGATGAACCCTTATTTGATGGGTTCGACCGGTTTTAGGAGTAGCTAAAATATAAGAGAACTTATCATTATATTTTATAACTTCAATTTCTGTAATAGCTTCTTTGCCTCCATCTATTATTGACATCTCTTTTCTTTTGATGGGATGTCTTGCGATTGGAGCGTTAATTATTTGATTTTCAGGTTTATTAATAGTTATGGCTAAATACTTTTTATTTATTTGTCTTAACTTAAATTGCTCTATTAAATTTTGATGAGCTTTGATAGTTTTAGCAGCGAGTAATACTCCGGTTGTATCTTTATCTAATCTATGTACAATACCCGGTCTTATCTGATCATCTATTTCAATTTTGTTTTTTAAATGATATAAAAGGGCATTAACAAAAGTTTTTGACCAGTTGCCACTTGCTGGATGAACCACCATATTAGCGGGTTTATTAATAGCTATTATGTGCTCATCTTCGTATAAAATATCTAAGGGGATGTTTTCAGCTTTTAGAGTAATATCAGGCAATGCTTGAAAAAAGATGTCTATCTCATCACCAGCCTTGCAAACAAATCTTTTTTTTACCTTTTGTTTATTGACTAAAACAGATCCTTTATCAATTAAATATTGAAAATAAGATCTAGACTTTGCTTCAAATTTTTCTGCTAAAAACTTGTCAAGTCTTTGAGATTCATCTTCATGAGTTATTAAAAAATTGTTTTTATCCATAAATTTCAAGCAAAATATTTTAGATGATTATAGCATATGAAAATAGGATTAATCAACACCAATCTAAAGAGGAAATTTCAAGTAAATATTATTAATAATATCTATGAGTTTAGCAAGATATCTCTTAACCTTGATCTTCACGCATTTTTTTAAGAGCTTTGATCATCTGCTCATTTTCTCTTTTTATTTGTTGAATCATCATATTGGCCATTTGAGCTAGAAATTTGTACTTGAATGTTTCATAGGCTTTTTTAGAGGTGAAGCTAAATCCCAAATATTCAAATTGACCATCACCTGAAAGATCTTTAGGTAGGGGTTCAAGATTTTTTGCTTTTTTAGACTTGTCTATTGGTAGAGGTTTTGGAGGTTTGCCGCCAGGGGGAGGTGCGCTAGGTGGTATCTCACTCATGTTTTTCTCCTATTCTTATTATTTAATTAACATATATTAATTTGAGATTCAAATTAAAAGTCTGCAATGCCTGTAGCTCTATAAAAAGGTATAACATCTCTTATGTTTTCAATTCCTGTGATGAATTGAACAAGTCTTTCAAAACCGACCCCAAATCCTGCATGGGGGACTGTCCCATATTTTCTTAAATCTAAGTACCATTTATAAGTATCTAGATCTAATTTTTTCATCTCGATTTTCTTTTTTAATAGATCGTAGCTATCTTCTCTTTGAGCTCCACCAACTATTTCACCAATCTTAGGGACTAATATATCCATAGCAGCGACAGTTTTGCCATCAGAGTTATCTTTCATATAAAAAGCTTTGATCTCTTTTGGATAATCGATTACAACTACCGGTTTTTTGAAATGTTCTTCTGATAAATATCTTTCATGCTCGGATTGTAGATCATTGCCCCATTTAACAGGGTATTGAAACTTTTTGTTGGATTTTTCTAAGATTTTAATGGCATCTGTATAGGTGATAACCTCAAAAGGGGATTCTATAACATGTTTTAATCTCTCAATTAAACCTTTTTCAATAAATTTATCAAAGAAAGCAATATCTTCTTCATTTTCATCGAGCGCAACTTTTGCCATATATTTTATGTAATCGCTAGCGAGAGCAACATTATCTTTAAGATCTGCAAAAGCAAACTCCGGCTCTAACATCCAAAATTCGGCAAGATGTCTAGAAGTGTGAGAATTTTCAGCCCTAAAAGCTGGGGAAAATACATAAACATCAGACATGCCACAAGCAAAAGCCTCAGCATTTAGCTGTCCTGAGACTGTTAAAAACGTTTTCTTTTTGAAAAAATCTTCTTTGGGATCTTTTCTTAAATCTTCTAGAGTAGTAACTCTAAATAGATCTCCGGCGCCCTCTGTATCTGAAGCTGTAATAATCGGAGTTTGAATATATAAAAAGTCTCTATCTTGAAAAAACTTGTGAGAGTGATAAATGAGTGAGTTTCTAACCCTTGTAACAGCTCCTCCCATATTTGTTCTGCATCTAAGATGTGAAATTGTTCTAAGATACTCAAAAGAATGTCTTTTTTTCTGAAGAGGATAGTCTTCTTGAGATGTGCCGATTATTTGAATTTTATCAATCTTGATTTCATACTTTTGATTTTTACCAGGGCTTTTAACAACCTCTCCGTCTATTGCAATAGAGGCTCCAATAGATATCTCTAAAATTTTTCTATATTCATCATTTGTACTATCGATAATAGCTTGAAGATTTGAAAGGGTAGAGCCATCGCTTATCTCAATAAAAGCAAAACTTTTTTGATCTCTAATAGTTTTTACCCAACCACATATTTTTACTTTTTTACCGATTATTTTATCATCGGCTTTAAGGATTTTTTTTATTTTTAGTCTCATATTTTAATCCGCATATTTTTTTAATAGTTCAATCTCTTTTTTCCAAAGATCATCATCTGGAGTCTCTAGGATTTTTGGTAGATCTCTAAACTTTTCTTCTTTCATTAAAAATTTAAAACACTCTAGTCCTATTTTGCCTTTTCCTAAATTCTCATGTCTATCTTTTCTAGAACCTAAATCTACTTTTGAATCATTTACATGAAAAGCATAGAGGTTGTTTAAGCCTATGTTTTTTGAAAAATCAGAGAGCGTTTTTTTCCAACCATCTTTAGTTCTAATATCGTAGCCTGCTGCAAAGATATGGCAGGTATCTAAACAAACTCCAATAGGGATAGAGCTCTTTACCTTTTTTATGATGTAACCCAAATGCTCAAACTTATAGCCGACATTGGTGCCTTGGCCTGCTGTTGTTTCTAATAAAAGACGAGTCTTGCCTTTTTTAAGCTCTGTTTTAAAGGATAAAAGATTTTTAACTATAGTATCTAAACAATCTTTTTCCAAAGATCCTACAGCAGAGCCAGGATGAAAAACTAAATAATCAATCTCAAGCTTGTGACATCTTTCAATTTCTTCTAAAAAGGCTATTTTAGAAATATGTTGGTTGCTTTTTTTAGGGGAGCCTAAATTAATCAAATAATTATTGTGACTAACGGTAGTTTTTATACCAGTCTCTTTTTTAGCTTTAATAAATTTTTTAGCGTCGGTGTCGCTTATCGGTTTAGCTTTCCATTGTCTTTGATTGGCAGTAAAAATCTGAATCGCATTAGCGATAAGTTTTTCACCTTGATAAAGAGAGTTAAAAACGCCTTTAGCAATTGATGTATGAGCTCCGATAGAAGTCTCTTTTTGTGTCATTTGAAAAACCGATTTAGTATTTTTAGCTAACCGAGCAACTCTAAATTTTAAACTTTTTTTATTTTTTCATAAAGCCTATCATAGCATATTGGGGCATTTTATGAGCACGGATACTTCATTTTCAATTGCAAGATCTTTTAAAAGTTTTTTTATCGGAACTTTTTTTAGTCGTATATCTGGTCTATTAAGAGATATCTTAATGGCTTTTTTCTTCGGGACAAGCCCTCATATTGCAGCGTTTATGGTAGCTTATAGATTTGCTAATTTGTTTAGACGTCTTTTAGGTGAAGCTTCTTTCCAAGCCGGTTTTGTGCCGCACTATGAAAATCTAAGATTAGAAGATAAAAAAAAGGCTTCTATTTTTTATAGAGATCTGTTTTTTTCTATTACCTTTTTATTAGCTATAATTATCCTTCTCACTGAGATGTTTTTGTTTTCTAGCTCAAGTCTGTTTAAAAATAATGAAACAATAAATTTAACTAAGATCATGCTAGTAGGTCTTGTTTTTATCTGCCTATATGCTCTAAACAGTTCATTTTTACAGTGTCATCAAAGTTATTTTTTGCCCTCTGTGGCTCCTGCCATTTTTAATGTTGTCTGGATCGGGTGCGCTATTTTTTTTAGGAATGTAGAAACAGAAAAATTTATTTTTATTTTGGCCTTTTTCATAGTCGTAGCTTTTTTCTTTCAATATCTGACAACAGCTTTTTCAAGTTTTAGAATTGTACGTCAAGATTTAAATCTTAAAGAGCTAATAAAGTTTAAGCTATTTACTAAAGATATAAAGAAACTTGTAAAACCAATTCTCTTATCAATAATAGGTATTTCAGCTGTTCAAATAAATAGCGCCCTGGATGCTGTTTTTGCAACTTTAGCTGAGAAAGAAGGACCCGCGTATCTTTGGTATGCTATAAGACTATATCAACTCCCTTTAGCTCTTTTTGCTATAGCAATATCCTCTGCAATACTGCCACCTTTGAGTAGAGCCTTTAAGTTAGATGATTTCTTAAATTTTAAAAGATTTTTTAGTTTTGGTATGGCTAAAAGTTTCGCTTTTATGCTGCCGAGCTCCATAGCTTTAATTATTCTAGGACCATCTATAATTAATCTGATCTTTGCAAGGGGAGCATTTGATACATTTGCTCTAATAAATACCAGTAACTGCCTTTTTGGATATGCTATAGGTCTCTGTTTTGCTACATTTGTTATGATTATCTCAACTGCATTTTATGCTAAAAAAGAATATTTTATTCCGACCATTGCAGCTATCATCTCAGTTATAGCTAACATTTTTTTGAATTTGATTTTTATTTACTACTTTCATCTAAAATCCACATCGATTGCAATTGCAACATCTTTTAGTGCTATTTTGAACTTTGCTATCTTAAGTTTCTTTTTGAAAAAAAGAATTAAAGAGATCTTTTCAAAAAATCTAATATATAGCTGTGTTAATACTTTTTTTTGTACGGCCTTTGCAGCTTTTGTTACGATCTTTATTGGTTACTTACTTCAAGATCCAACAATCAATTTTCTTTTAAGCAAAAATTTTGTTTTTCCGAAGTTTTTTTTAGATAAAGCTCTTAGTTTTTTAAAAATATCTTCAATCTATGTAATTGCTCTTTTTGTTTCAGCTTACTTTCTGAAAAATAAAGAAATTTTAGAAATAGTTGCAAAATATAGAAAACCAACTTTATAGACTTTAGTGGATTTTTGAATAAATAATTTTAAATATAAAATTTTTTAAAATTAAGTCGTGTGCGCTAAAAATTCACAAACTAAAGCTACATCTACAACTAGTGGCAGTGGTATTTGATCAAATAGTGGAATAGATCCCAATGATCCTGTGCTTTTATCTGATTCTAAAGTTAAGTACTCAGGCATTTCTCTCGCCGATTCTTGAGCTTCTTTAACGATTATCATCTTTTTGGCTTTTTCTTTTATAGAAATTACCATGCCTTGTTTCACATTAAAGGATCTGATATCAACTTTTTTACCATTAACTAAAACATGTCCATGAGCTACAAGTTGCTGCGCAGCAAAGATAGTAGGGGCAAATTTTAACCTATAGACAATATTATCTAATCTACACTCTAATCTTTGTAAAAAGTTATGAGATGTATTGCCCGCTGATTTACTAGCTTTTTGATAGGTTATTATTAATTGCTTGTTTGTTAGAAGTCCATAAGCAGCTCTCAGCTTTTGTTTTTCTTCTAACTGAAAACCAAAATCAGATTTTTTTCTTCTTTTTGCTCCGTGAACGCCCGGGGGATTAGGTTTATGAATTAAGGGGTTGCGGTTTCGTCCAAAAATATTACAACCAAATTTTCTTGCTATACGGTTTTTAGGACCAGTGTATCTCATTTTATCTCCAAAATAAATTAAATATTTCTATTGACACACGAGTATATATAATCTTTTGATTTTTGTCCAAGGTATATTAAAAAGCTAATAAGAGTATCTTGTTTGCATAGAATGGTTTTTTTTAAAAAAGAACAATAAAATATTTTAATAGTTGATATATTCAAAAAAAAACCTACAATTTATCCTCATTTAAAATTTAAATTAGGTAAAACATGGCAACAAATTCACGATACTCATCGCCAGCTAATAGACTTACCTACACTTCTACTATTGCTTCGAATTTTTTGAAACTTGCAACGGAAGATAAAGAAACTTTTTTAGATATTTTTCAGAGAATAGAAAATGGTTCAGATATATCAGCTGTAGCAGCATTTTGTATAGATGAAATGAAAAAAAACAAAGCAAAGAATTCAAAAAAAGTTCTAAAGGCTTTAGAAATTATTGGAGCTTCCAATGGTTTTGAA
>SDBV01013249.1_pt1 | contig 10515 bp, 7 predicted proteins | sample 2277081 | NCBI WGS metagenome assembly SDBV01 (sample SAMN10402039, study PRJNA504765) | marine sediment metagenome | isolation source: marine sediment core GS10_PC15, 223 cmbsf | place: Arctic Ocean: Southern Knipovich Ridge | collected 2010
CCTCATGGAAGCTCAATTTTGATGTTTATGGGTTATGAAGGTACAGGTTCAGGTTCAGCTACAGGAGGCACACTAATTTACTACTCAGTAGATTCCTATGCAGAAGGCCCTGCAGGCTCACAATCAAGGGTTTACGGTATTTACCAATATATTACACACTAATGATTTAGGAGTACGGCTATGAAAAAAATTATTTGCATAACAGTTTTATTAATTGCAGTAACAATGTGGTGCAGTGTTGGTTTTGCCCAGGACACTCTGGATTCAGAGTGGCGGGAAGGAATAATAACAGGAAAAACAGAAACAACAATTGAAATTGACGGTAAAACTTACGATATTACAGATTATTCCGTTATAACTGATCACAATGACGATGCACTGGACTTCTACTTATTGCCAACATGCTGTGAAAGCGTAAAATTCACAGTATTGGGAGATGACATAGAAAAAATCATTTTTGATACAAGAGCGGGGTGGTAAATAATGAAAAAACGTTTTGTTTTTATTGCCATATTTTTAATTGCACTGGCTTTTATTATTGTATCGGATAAGTCTGTGGAATCACAGGGCACGTGCCCTACTCCTAATATAATTGATTACACTACTTATCCTCCTTTTATTACCTCCACCTCTGTTAACCCAAGTGTAATGCTCGTTATTGACAATTCAGGAAGTATGTTCCGCTTTGCATACCCTGACGGGTGGGCTACAACTATAGATAACTACTGCACTGACTCTGGTGATCCCTGCGACGACTTTGTTCCCGGTTTTGATTACTACGGTTATTTTGACTATGATTGGTATTATACGTATGGTGGTAACAAGTTTAGTCCATCACGTGCAAAGACTGAGACAAAAGTTACTGCTGATTGGGACGGCAATTTCCTTAACTGGCTTACAATGAGAAGAGTAGATATTATAAGATTAGCCCTTACAGGTGGAAAACCAATAGGCGCAGGAGCTAATACACGCCTGCAGGCTGAATTAGCTGACTGTAATGCCAGGGGCAGGTTTAAGGATGTAGCTAATCCTGATCTCTACACCCCATATGCAGCCTTAACTAATTTTGAGGTAATAGTAAAAGGCGGTGCGGACTGCGCAGGTGAGCTGGGCGGAGGACGATCAGACTTTAAAGTCAATGGAGTTTCAGGGACTCCAACTTACAGGATAGAGGTTGTTGTGCCGCCAGACCCCGTAGGGATTCTCCAAAATACGTGGACAAGCATCAGATGGGGCATCAGTGTCTATAATGCAAATAGAAGCGCTAACGAGGAAGGCGGAGAAGTCATTAGACACATCACAAATAATGTCAGCAGAAACGACTATGTAAATGATTTAAATGGCAACGCAGTTTTACCGGACGGCAACACCCCTCTTGCAGAAATGCTCTGGACAGATGTCGGCTATTTTGCGAATACTTCAAGCTGGTCAAGTATTGGAAGCCCTGGCCCTGATTATAATACTACCCCAAGCTATAGTACTACTACCTCGAATGACCCGTGGAATTACGGTACTGGTGGTCAGCCTCTCTACGTCCCGTGCGCCAAGTGCGCCATAATCTACCTCACAGATGGTGAGCCTTGCGCTGACGGTTATCTGCCGGCTACTCTGAGTGATTATGCAGGCGTCGAGGGGTCACCTTTTAACTGTACTGGCTCTAATTGTCCTTCTGTGTCGAATTTTGCTGCACAGACCCTTCCCTCCTGCGGTGTAGGCGGCTATTCTGCCGGCATAGAGGATGTTGCCTTGTTCATGCGCACAAATGACATAAGAACAGCTGAAACAAGTGACTTAGATGGCGTGCAGAATCTGCGTCTTTATACTGTTTTTGCCTTTGCAGGTTCAGATTCAACACTACTGCAATATGCCTCTATTAATGGTTGGTTCAATGATCTTGACGGAGACGGCTTGCCATATTCGGATCCAAGCTGCCGGGCGGCTGGCGCTGACCCCACTCCTTCCAATCCTGATGCCTTCTGTAAAGAATGGGATGAAAATAGTGACGGAGAGCCTGATAACTATTTTAAGGCAAACGCCGATGGCATAGAAACTGCTATTGAATCTGCTCTTCAGGATATTCTTAACAGGTCATCTTCAGGAGGTGCAGCCTCTGTGCTTGCAACAACAGGAGAAGGTGAAGGCACTGTTTATCAGGCATACTTTATTCCCGGAACTCCGGGTTCAACAGCCACCGAGGCAAACTGGCGCGGATACGTTCACGGACTTTGGCTGGATAAATACGGCAATCTGAGGGAAGACACCGTCACCGATGCCACACTTGATTATGCTGCCGATTATATTCTTGTAATGAGGTATGATTCGGATCTCCAGAAGACTATGGTAAGGCGGTGGGAGGACACTGACGACGACGGTGAGGGCGACATTGACAAAGGAGAAGTAGAATTAAAGAACATAAGCCCCATATGGGAAGCAGGCAAGGTTTTGTGGAACACTACACCTTCTGCAAGGAAAATATACACAACAATAGATGGGTCAGCCATCCTTGATATAAATGTTCCATCTGTGTACGATTCTACTGATAGTTTTGTAGCCTCAAATGCTTCTACATTAAAACCTTATCTCGGGGCATCAGACACCACCGAGGCTGAAAATATTATTAATTATATCCGTGGAAATAACATCTCAGACTACAGGACAAGGTCGTTCACTATAGGAGCAACTACAAAGAATTGGAAACTTGGAGACGTTATTTACGCCACGCCTACTTTAGTTTCAAAACCAGCTGAAAGGCTTAATTTGATTTATGGCGATAGCACCTATGCAGACTTCGTTAAAAAATGGATAGATAGACGGCACATGCTTTATGTAGGTGCTAATGACGGAATGCTCCATGCCTTTAACGCAGGAAAGTTTACTGCTGGTCCACCTACTAGCTTTTTAGGAGATGGCTATACCCTTGGTGAGGAAATGTGGGCGTTTATACCAAGAGAGCTCCTGCCCCATCTTAAATGGTTGACAGACCCCGATTATACTCATGTCAATTATGTTGACCTCAAGCCAAAAATCGTTGATGCAAGGATTTTCGATGTTGATGATGATCACCCATACGGCTGGGGTACAATTTTAATAGGTGGTATGCGTTATGGAGGAAAAGAAATCTGTGTAACCGATGATTTTGGCTCAGGTGAAGAAGATAGAACCTTCAGGTCATCGTATTTCGCTCTTGATATAACTAATCCTGAAGAACCTCCAAAGCTTCTCTGGACATTCACCCATTCCGACCTTCCGCTTACAACCTCTTATCCTGCTGTTCTAAGAGTGGGCGACCGAAGTGCTGAAGGAACATACTTTGTTGTTTTTGGTTCAGGACCAACAGACTACGATGCAACAAGCACACAAACCGGCAGGATTTTTACTCTAAAAATCTCAGGAGGTTCAGACGGTGTAATAAGTACATGGACTGCCGGAACCAACTACTGGGAGAGCGGCGTTGACTTCTTCACTGGCGCAGGCGATGCAGTAATTGATGATTATGCATTTATGGCTGACCCTGCAACTGTTGATGTTGATTTGGATTACGAGGCTGATATTATATATGTTGGAGATACATACTGTGACAATCCTATTGCTGGAGGTACTCCTGAAATGTGCTCAAGCTCAAACTGGAACGGGAAAATGTATAGAATTGCAACAAAGCTAAATGCTGCCTCAGCGCCAAGCTCAAGCCCGACTGACTGGAGCCTGTCAGTACTGTTTGACTCCGGACTACCTACAAATCCCCAGGCTACAAACGACCCTCCAGGACAGCCAATAACCAGTTCAGTTAATGCAGCAATGGACGCAATAGGTAATTTATGGGTATTTTTCGGCACAGGCAGGTTCTGGCATACAAATGACAGGGCAGCTGATGGAGAAGAACGCTGGAGCTTCTATGGCATTAAAGATACATGCAAACCATGGCTGGATCCAACAGCTTCAGAATGTGACACTCCAATAGATATTGATGACCTTTATAATTCCACATCTGTTGATGTATGCTTAGATGGAACTACTGATACCTGTCCATCTGTTTACGGAACACCAAATCTGTGGACGAATATTATAGCTAATGCAGGCCTGAAGAAAGGTTGGTACTTAGAGTTTCCTGACCAAGGGGAAAGGGCTTTGTCAAGACCGCTTGTGATCGGTGGTTTAGTTGCGTGGACAACTTATACACCGAACCCTGACGATCCGTGCGAATTTGAAGGTAATAGCCGGCTATACGCTACATACTACACAACCGGTACTGCATATTATAAGTATGTTTTTGACCAGACAGGAGATACAGTGCTCCGTTATATGGACCTTGGAGTAGGTGTCCCATCAGCTGTCGGGGGTGTGGTTACAGGTGAAAACACATTAAAGGGTTTTGTGCAGCAGAGCACAGGTACAATTGTAGAAATAGAACAGATTACTCCTTTTGGTTTAAGAAGCAGACTCGTGGGCTGGAGGCTGGGTGGTCCATAAACATGATAAAAAATCAGGATACAGGATACAGGATGCAAGGTCTTAAGATATTAACATTTTTGATATGTATATTTTTGTTTTCATCATGCTCAAAAGAGGAAAAAACTCTACAGACGGTTAGTCCCCAGAAGACAGGTCTGTACAAAATTGAATTATCTCCTTCTTATGTAACAAAAAACAGTTCTATTACGACAGACGTAAGAGGCGCAGGTCCTTCTGATTTAAGCTATCAATGGATTATTAACGGTTCGGAAATAGAGGGAGCAATAGAAAAGGTTTTACAATATCCTTATCTTAAGAAGAACGACTCGGTTCAGGTAAAGGTATTTATTAAAGACAAGGGGGAGCTGGTCTCAGACCCTTTAATTGTTTCCAACATAATCCCTAAAATTCAATCTGCAAAACTCCTGCCTCAAAACCCCAAAAAAGGAGACGAATTAAAAGTTGAAGTCAAAACATTTGATGGAGATAACGATTATGTCAGCCTGTCATATGAATGGTTTGTAAACAGAGAGCCTGTTGATGAGACCTTTGATGTTATAGCCATAGAAGAGCCGATAAAAAGAGGTGATAAGGTATCAGTTAAAATAACTCCGGATGACGGAGAACAGGAAGGGCAAGCCATAACTCTATATAGTATTGTCGCCAATTCGCCGCCTAAAGTTTCTCCTGACATAAAGACACAGTTTGACAGGCTTGTTTATACGTCTAAAATCATAGCAGAGGACCCTGAAGGAGACCCTTTAACCTATACACTTGTCAGGGCGCCTGAGGGCATGACAATCGATTCAAAAAGTGGTGTTATAACGTGGAAGTTAACACTCAAAGACAAAGGAGAACACGAGGTAATAGTATCAGTAAACGATGGTCATGGTGGTGAGGTTCTCGTTCCTTTTACCACTAAAATAAGCTTTGCATCACCAGAATAAAAAATCGTACCCAGTTATTAGTGATGAGTAATCTGTAAAGCCCTACTCTCCATAAATTTACTCTGAATTCATCCGTTTTTTCAAAGCTCCGCAAAAACCCTTTAATGTCGGATTTCTTTAATCTACGCCGGAATAGGTTACACTCTTTATAACAGACACTAAAGCTGATTTTTCTAACATCCTGAATTTTAAATATAACTTGAACCAGGGTAAATCTGGCATAGGAATTGCTTAAATATAAAATAGATATTTGTGAGTGACGTAGGGGGGGGGGGAAATGAAAAAATTTATTATTTGTTTGTTTTCTTTAGTCTTGTTTTTTAGCCTTACTAATGTCGTAACTGCAACGCTTATTGTAGATTGGGTACCCGATTCACCGATAGATGCAGGACGAACAGATTCCATAGAGATATATGCAACTCTATATAATGATATCTCATCGACAGAAGCCTTCTATCCGGCTTCGTCTGGTTGGGGTGCAGGGGTGAGTGCTTATTGGGGCTCTTTGTTTTATCATCCCGTTTATGCTCCTACAAATCCATATAATCTAATACCAGACGCTACATATCATCCCCCTTTTAAATCTTTGATTCTTTATCCTGGAGAAAGTTATCAGTTTCTGTACGTGACACTGACTCCGGTAAATCCACCTGTTGATATTGGCATATATCAGACTCTTATGGGCATTTCTTTTAACACACTTCAACACGGGTATTTAGAGCTGAATTATAAACCTGTTGTCGTAAATGTCATTCCCGAGCCTTCCACAATGATTCTACTTGGAAGCGGTATCATAGGACTTGCGGCATGCAGGAAGAAGTTCAAAAAGAAATAACTAAACCCGCATCAGATCAGTTTTTTAAAACAATCTTTCGTCAATCATCTAAAACTTTCTATGAACACAACTATTGGAGCCGGACTCCAATAGTTATTGGTCTGAAACACAAACCCACAAGTCTGGGGTTAAACCTAAACAATACACTTTACGAAAAAGGGTTATCTGCTCAAATCTATCAAGGTTGAATCTCTCGATAGATGCTCAAGAAGTTCCACCTACGAGGTGGGAGATTGGTCCGCAGGTTTGACACTAAGCGCTTAATGGTTTATGCTATTAGTAGCATAAGGAGGTGATATTATGACAACTGCCACTGTACGTATCCCGGAAGATAAAAGGGACACCTTAAAGATTATCGCAAGTATAGAGAAAAAAGAGATAAAAGAAATACTTTCTGAGTTGATTGACGAATATATAGAAAGACATAAAGAAACTCTTGAGCTTCTTTCTAAACCTAAATGGGTTGAAACAATCAAGAAAGGCAAAGAGGAGGTAGCTAAAAAGATAAAAGGGAAAACCCTTAATGAGCTGGAAGATTGAAATTAAGCCAACTGCAGAAAAATCTTACCTGAAGCTGGACAAAAAAACGAGAAAACGAATCAAAAAACCACTGCTCGAATTAGAGCAGAGTAAAAACCCTTTATACCACAATAATGTCAAACCTCTAACAGGGAAGCTTCAAGGGGATTATCGACTTAGGTTCGGAGATTGGAGACTTCTCTTCACACCTGAAAGAAATAAGAGGATTATCTACGTTTACGCAATCCTTCCACGCGGTAATGCTTATTAAAATCTGGTCAACCTCCGAGGTGGAATAATCCGCCCTGCCCCTCTACTATTGCAACTTTTCTGGATATGAAACATAATTTATAGATGCGACGGATTTACCCCGTTAGAAAACAGGATAATTTTAATTATAACAGCCTATGACAAAGACTAAGAATTTTTCTAATGGGGTTTATTTTGCCGTTTTTCTGGTTTCATGTGCTGCCCTGATGTTTGAAGTCTCTCTCACCAGGATTTTTTCAATATATCTGTCTTATCACTTTGCATTTATGGTCATCAGTATTGCCATGCTTGGAATCGGCTCTGCCGGCACCCTGCTGTCCATCTATCCAAAACTCAAAAATACCTCAAATATAAATCTCTATGCTGTCCTGGCAGGTATTTCAATAATTGTCTGTTACATTGTTTCAAACCGTATTCCTTTTGAGCCTGTTGAACTCCTGTGGAACAGGATGCAGATCTTTTATGTGGCATTGTACTACCTTGTTTTAAGCATTCCTTTTTTTTTCGCGGGTATGCTGATAGTCACTGCCTTTTCAATGCTCAGCGAAAAATCAGGGCTTATCTACGGCTCTGACCTGCTCGGTGCTGGTTTAGGTTCTTTGGCTGTTATCGGTCTTTTAAATTTTGCGGCTCCTGAATATTCTGTACTGACTGCATCCACAGTATGTTTTATTGCGGCATTTGTAAACGGAGGAAAAAAAACAAGGCTCTTTATCCCGGTACTCATAGCAATTATTCTTTTGCTTTTCTTTATTCATCCTGACTTTATTAACGTAAGGCTTTCTCCCTATAAAAGTCTTTCTCTATCTCTTAAATATCCCGGAGCAGAACATCTGAAAACCTATTACAACTCTTTTTCACGGATAGATACTTTAAAAAGTCCTGCCGTGAGGTTTGCCCCGGGATTAAGCCTGTCGTATCTCGACCCTCTTCCAGAGCAGATAGGAATTTCTGTGGATGGAGACGAGTTAAATGCTGTAACAAATGCCGGCAACAAAAAAAAATTGAAATTTCTTGAATTTCTTCCTTCTGCACTTGCCCATGAAATATTCAAATCCCCCTATCCCCCTTTTACTAAAGGGGAGATTAATGTTCTTGTGCTTGACCCCAAAGGCGGACTTCAGGTACTGATGGCTGAACATTACAGAGCTAAAACGATCCACAAGGTTGGAAGCAACCCACTGCTGGTAAAAGTTGTAAGAAATGATTTTGGAGAATTCTCAGGAGGGATTTATGAGCAAAACATATGGACAGGTCTTGGCCGCAGCTGGCTTCACGGTTCACCCCGTAAAGTCCCGAACCATCGGGACAACGGGGCAGGCAGAACACTGATGTATGACATTATTGACCTGTCAATGACAGGAGCATCTGTCAGCAGCGCATTCGGTATTTCAGAGGACTACAGATTTACAGTAGAAGCGTTTGAAGAATATCTTGGCGCTCTTAAGAAAGAGGGGGTTTTAAGCATCAGCTTTTACCTTGTCCCTCCGCCAAGAACTGAGCTGAGAACTTTAGGCACAGTTGTAACCGCACTTGAGCAAAAAGGAATAAAAGATGTGTCAGAACACATTGCAGCTATAAGGAGCTGGGACAGCATGGTAATACTTGTAAAAAACTCTGCCTTCAATAATGAAGAGATTAGCCGTATCAAGGCGTTTGCAGAAGACAGAAGATTTGACCTCGTGCACTACCCGGGTATAAAGCAAAAAGAAACTAACCTCTATGTAAAGCTGAAATCGAACGAATATTTTAAGGCCTTTAAAAACCTTTTAAACAGCAAAACTCGGCCTCTGTTTGTCAGCAATTATCTCTTTGACATCAAGCCCGTAAATGATGAAAACCCATTTTTTCATTATTATTTAAACCTAAAAAATATTAAAGCAATTTATAAGGTTATGGGTGGTAAGTGGCAGTATTTTATAGATGAAGGCTATATTTTACCTGTGGTTTTTGTACAGGTATTTATATTAAGCTGTATTTTAATACTGCTTCCGGTTTTTTTTAAAACAGGCAAAAAAACACCAACGGGCTCTGTTTCAAAAAATCAAATTGAACGGTCTAAAGCACTTAAACTCTCTACCCTTCTTTACTTTGCCATGCTTGGCGCTGGATTTATGTTTGTTGAGATTACCATAATACAGAAAAGTATTCTTTCTCTGGAAAACCCTGCTTATGCAGTTGCAACCGTGCTAACAGCAATACTTGTAAGTTCAGGGATCGGCAGCCTGCTAAGCTCAAAGTTTCCTAAACTAACAACCCCCTATCTTCTGCTTGTTCTCTGTGGTCTAATCTTTGCCTACAGTCTTGCACTTCCTCATCTGGTAAATTTCATATCTCCTTATTCTTTAGAATTGAAAATACCAATGACTTTTATTGCCCTGATGCCCCTTGGATTTTTTATGGGCGTCCCCTTTCCCATGGGCATTAAACTCCTCGGTCAGAGAGATGAAACACTAATCCCGTGGGCATGGGCAATAAACGGCTGCCTGTCTGTTCTTGCGCCGATACTGACAATCATGCTTGCAATGGCAACTGGGTTCAGGACAGTACTCTGGCTCGGAGCGCTGGCTTATTTATTTGCGTTTATATCATTGAAAAAGCTTGCGAAGAATTGATTTTATGCATATGAATACGAAGAGGAATTCTGGCAGTCAATAAAGAGTTTTGAGTTGTATTGAAGAGTAAGGGCAATGTGGGCTTCCATCCCACTATAATGTTATTCGTTATACGTTATACGTTAATCGTTATTCGTAACAACTCATAACCAAAAACTAGTGACGATCTTTACGCCCTCGCACTCCCTCCGCATACCTCCAATGACACAGTGAGCAAATAGCGAGTGAATATAAATAATCTTTTTTCCTTACATTGAGGTTTCCTAAGGGAACATTAATCTCTAAAGGGATCCGGAAAAGATTTGTTTTTTCAGCCCCATTGATTGTTTTAGGTATGCGGAGGGAGTGCGAAGGTTAAAAAATAATTCGTGTCTGACCCCCACTGCTTCGATTTGCGAAGCAAAGCGGTGGGGGGAGTTTGAATTATTTTACTGAGCACGACCGAAGCAGACCGGAGTAGAAACAATCACGGGGTGGCCTTTCTTAGTTCTTCTTTGGCCACGCAAAGAAGAACCCGGGGGTATGGGGGCGGAGCGCCCCAAATTTAAAAAATACTCGAATTGTGGGGTATGGGGTGAAAACCCACTAATAAAACCTCACTTTTTAGTCTCCTGAACTTCCCCAACCATGGGCACAAACACGACTCCTCCCATTTGCTCGACGTCAAGTTTGCCGTCTCTTTTTGTTGCAAGAATCAGCGTCTGATGATAAACAGTGCTCCCTAAAGGAACAATCAATCTTCCCCCTTCTTTTAGCTGTTTAATCAGAGGCGGGGGTATATGGTTTGCAGATGCCGGTATAATAATGGCATCAAAAGGTGCATGTTCCTGCCAGCCGAAATAACAATCGGCGTATTTTGTTTTAATGTTTTCATATCCGC